>MDSX01046011.1_pt1 | contig 14523 bp, 15 predicted proteins | sample 811141 | NCBI WGS metagenome assembly MDSX01 (sample SAMN05326642, study PRJNA326480) | marine metagenome | isolation source: seawater | place: Atlantic Ocean: South East | collected 2010
ACATCAATTGTTGATAAAATTGGAGTATGCGGCCACCTATTCTTCAATTCTTGAACAGGGTCATCATCACAGATTATTTCCTCTAATAGCATGATTGCAGTCGGATTTACCTCTGGCAAGGGCATTTCATGTAATTCCATTTCAGTAGGCAGTGCCACAATTTCAACATCATTCATTGGTACCAGTTGTTCTGCTAGTCCAATAATTCGAACTCTTGAGCGTGCTCCAATCCATTCAGCTAGTCTGATTGCTAATGAGTCTGAACCAAAAATCAGGAACATTTTCACTCCTCCAATCTTTGTAGTACCGAGAATAAATCGATATGCTCTCTCACATCATGAACTCGTATGATATCGATTCCCTCATAGAACCCCTTTGCAGCAATGGCTAAGCTCCCTGCTAGTCTATTCTCTGTATCAGGTTGATCACAAATTTGTCCAATCATTGATTTTCTTGAAACTCCCCACAGCACTGAATATGGTCGTAATCTATCACTTGATCTAAGAAGTTGAATATTATGTTCAAGTCTTTTCCCGAAACCAATACCCGGGTCTAGGAATATTTTGTCCATTGGGTGACCCAGTTCAACGAGTTCTCTTGCCTTTGTAATCAAATATTCATTGACTTCAGAATTAACATCTTCATATTCAGGGTTGTCCTGCATATTGCCAGGTTCTCCTAACATGTGCATTATACAAACATCGCAACCGGATTCGACAACCAAATCCACCATTGAGGGGTCTCTTAATCCACTAACATCGTTAATCATACAAGCGCCCGCTTCCAATGCTTCACGAGCAACCTCATGATTTCTGGTATCGATAGAAACTTTACAATGCTTGGAGATTTCACTAACTAATGGTATTACACGTTCAAGTTCTTCTTCTATAGAGATAGGAGTGGCTCCGGGCCTTGTTGATTCTCCTCCAATATCGATCCAATCAGCGCCATCTTCAATCATCTGCATGGCTCTTTTTATGCCTCCATCGCGAGACGAATGGTGGAATGAATCAGGAGTGGCATTGATGATTCCCATAACGAGAGGTCGGCTTTTGCCGCTGCCCTCTAAGACTGCCATGTTAACATCCCTGCCTGCGGCAGGTTTTATGACATGCGGGGGTTCAGGTGTGCCCATGTCTGAAGGAGATGGGATGATTGATGACATCCATGATGACCTTGAATCTGATGACATAATTATGCCTAGCGAGGAAAAATTGTTGTTCGCAGAACGCATTTTCACTAGACTGAAACCTTCTGCTATCGGTGAAATTCCAAGTATGATTCACAAGAAAGCAAAAACGGTCGGAGGAATTTTCGCAGGTTACGCTGTTTTCTGGTGGTTGACAGTCCTCCAAGTTAAAGATGAACCGGCTTTTGAATCAATTTTCTTCGGACCTGAATTTTTGACAATTACAATACTCGCACCTTGTTTGATTTTCCTCGGGTCTCTTCTTTCCGATTTCAGTAGAGAACTTGGACAACTATTCCCTGGATTGGCTAGTGGTATCATGTTTGTTTTGGCAGTTCTATACACTTTCGAGCCAGCAATAATGGGGTTGATGGGAGATATAGACACTGGAGATGCAGTTTGGAAAACCGGCAGGTTAGCAGTACTTTGCACTACAGTGCTGATGGCAGCTAAGTTGTTGATTGACGCATGGTTGCTAGTTTGGGTCAAGGAGTTCATGGAAAAAAATCCGGGCATATTCTTCTCAAACAATGGAGATGAATTGCATACTTCAGGCCAAGATGTTCTTGAGACCGAGGCTTGAAATCAAGAACCTCATCGGAGTTAACATGAGCGAGAGACTTGACGTCCTTCGTCTAGGATATCGCAAGGGAAGAGATCCTAGGATTACTACTCACCTTGCACTCGTTGCTAGAGCAATGGGTGCAGATGGATTCCTCCTAGCAGGTGATGAAGACAGAGAGATGTTTGAGAATCTAAATTCGGTTAGTGAAAGGTTTGGAGGGGATCTTGAGACTGAGCATGTGAGTGGAATGGGACACCTAAAACGTCATGTTGCGAATGGTGGAGTTGCAGTTCACTTGACTATGTATGGTGAACCCTTTAGGAAAGCAATACCGAAGATACGCCGAGACCGCCCAGTTGTTATTGTGGTCGGTGGGGCTAAAGTACCCGGGGATGTTTACAAGATCTGTCAGCATAATGTTTCGGTAGGAAATCAGCCACATTCTGAAGTTGCTGCATTGGCACTATTCATGGATGCATGGTTTGGAGAATCTGCAAGTGAAAGGAATTTCGACGACGCTCGGCTCATTATTGAAGGCACTAACGATGGTAAGTTGGTTCACGATATGAGAGAAGAAGAATAGTTTGTAAGTAACTATCTACATATTATACTGTGAATAAATTATTCGTAAAATTAGCAATAACTAAGATTTAGGCTACTCATTCGAGTGCCTTGCGAATGATTATACCCCCTATACAATCAGCAAATTTGATGTCGGGTGAGTGGTCTCAGAAAGGGGATACCTCTCTCGGGGATCGTGTTCTCTTAGTAGATGCCTCTGACGAAATCAATGCAGGCGCAACAATACCGCCTACTGCGTCTGGGGATGGAGTCCTATTATTGGCCGATGGCAGTCGTTTTACTGGCAAATTATTCGGGGCAAATGTTTGGGGTGAAGGAGAACTAGTTTTCACCACAGGGATGACAGGGTATCAGGAATCTTTGACAGACCCCTCGTTCGCTGGACAGGTTCTTACTTTCACATATCCGCTGATTGGCAACTACGGTATTCATCACGGGACTTCGGAATCCGCAGGAGTTTGGCCCAGAGGGGTTGTTGTACGTCATGCAATGAAGAACCCAGATCACAGAGATTCTATCGCAAGCCTTAGTGATTTCTTGGCATACCACAATGTTCCAGGAATTGAAGAAATCGACACAAGAGCAATTACTCGTAGGGTTAGAGAGTACGGATGCGTTCTGTGTGTATTTGGGCCGCTAGAGGACGAAGAAGCTCTCAAACAGCACCTTTCTCAATTGACATCTCCTGAATTGGAGGACTTAGTTGACTTGGTTTCGATTGATGAACCTGTAATCGTTAACGAAGGAGCCAAGGATAAACTAGGAAATCCATTACCTAGAATTGCGGCCATAGATTGTGGGATTAAGTACAACATTCTACGTAGTCTATGTTGTCAATTTGAAGTGGTTTGGTGCCCACCTCATACCACATTTAAGGAAGCACAATCTTACGGTATAGTTGCATTATTTTGTTCAAATGGACCAGGTGATCCTGCCCATTCAGGAAAAGCAACAATGGCAAGAAATACACTTGCTGAGGCAGTTAAAGCAAATATCCCTGTAATGGGAATTTGTCTAGGGCACCAGTTATTGGGACTTGCAAGTGGTTTGCAGACATACAAGATGCGATATGGCCACAGGGGAGCAAACCAGCCATGTGTTGATTTAGAGAGCGGAAGAGTTTGGATAACTAGCCAAAACCACGGTTTCGCAGTAGCAGACCCCGAAGCAGGAATGCTTGCAGCACACCCTTCAGGCGCATGTTCTCCGAAAGGTGAAAATCTACACGGTGAGCAAGTCAAGGTGCGATTTGTAAATGCGAATGACAGAACAGTTGAAGGTTTAGACATTGTAGATAAGTCTGTTTTCACGGTTCAATTCCATCCAGAAGCAGCACCCGGTCCGCATGATGCATATCCTTTGTTTGCACGATTCCGTGAGATGGTTGATGCCCATTATGGAGGTGGGGATTGATGCCACGTAGAGAGGATCTAGAGACAATCCTTGTTCTTGGTTCAGGGCCTATCAAGATAGGACAAGCTGCGGAATTCGATTTCTCCGGTTCACAAGCAGTGCAGGCATTAAGAGAAGATGGATACAAAGTAATTCTAGTCAATTCCAACCCTGCGACGATTCAAAACGATCCTGAAATGGCCGACAAGGTCTACATTGAGCCTCTTTTGCCAGACACGATTCGTCGAATTTTAGAAATCGAAAGACCCGATGCTTTGTTAGCAGGAATGGGTGGTCAAACAGCCCTAAACATCGCTAGCGAATTAGCCCATGCAGGTGTATTGGACGAACTTGGTGTAGAGTTGATAGGGTCTGATTTAGATGCAATCGATAAAGCAGAAGACAGGGATTTGTTCAATCAGGTTTGTCTAGGAATTGATTTGCCAATCTCGGAAGCCATTGCCTGTAATTCAATGGATGAAGTTCTTGCAGCAGCAGATGAAATTGGAAGTTGGCCAATTTTGATTCGTCCAGCATTCACTCTTGGAGGCTTAGGTGGAGGAACTGCTTGGAATACTGGAGAACTGGTTGAAATAGCAACATTGGGGCTAAGGAATAGCAGAATAGGCCAGGTACTCATAGAAGAGAGCATCCTAGGGTGGCAGGAGTATGAATACGAAGTAATGAGAGATACTGCTGACAATGCAACCATTGTTTGTACGATGGAAAACATAGATCCAATGGGCGTCCATACAGGTGAGTCAACAGTTGTTGCTCCAGTTCAATCATTGTCCGATAGGGATCACATGCAACTCAGAGATATGTCTCTGTCTTTGATTCGCGAATTGAATATCAAAGGCGGTTGTAATGTACAGTTTGCAGTCAATCAATCAACAGGTGAAGTGAGAGTCATCGAAGTGAATCCTCGTGTTTCAAGGTCGTCCGCTCTTGCATCGAAGGCTACAGGATATCCGATTGCTAGAATGGCTGCAAAGATTGCAGTAGGATATACTCTAGATGAATTACCAAACCCAATTACAGGAGAAGGAACCACTGCAGCGTTCGAGCCAACCCTGGATTATTGCGTTGTTAAAATTCCACGGTGGCCATTCGATAAATTCCGTACTGCAGATAGAACACTAGGGACTTCAATGAAGTCAACTGGAGAAGTAATGGCAATTGGTCGCTGCTTCGAAGAAGCATTCCTGAAAGCATGGGCTTCTTTAGAACAAGGTGCGCCTCATCCTCGCCCACTTACTAGAGCAGATGAATCTGAAGGAGAAGGAATGGCTGAGCGTGCCTATGAGCAACTGTCAGACAATGTTCTAATCGATTGGTTAAGGATAGCAACAGACCGCAGAATGGGTGCTGTAATAGAGGCGTTCCGCAGAGGATGGAGTATTGAGAGAGTCCATGAAATTACTAGGATTACTCGATGGTTCTTGTATGGATTCCAGAGAATTGCTAATGTTGAGAACGAAATTGTTTCGAGGGCTTGCAATCCTAGAGATTTGAGTCCAGAGGAATTGAGGAAGTGGAAGAGTTTCGGTTTCTCTGATGGTCACATTGCTGATGCTTTGTCTGGATTCCCTGCATCGGGTCTCAAAGAAGTTGCAGAAAATAAGAGTGAGCAGGCTGTAATGAAGGCACGTCACAGTCATGCTGTTCATCCAATATTCAGAATGGTGGACTCATGCGCAGCCGAATTCGCTGCAAAGACTCCTTACTACTACTCCACTTACGAACCCCACGGCGACAACAGAATAGATATCTTGCCAGACTTGGAAAATCGTGTCAAGCGAAGACAAGTTGTGATAGGATCTGGCCCGATAAGAATCGGCCAAGGAATCGAGTTTGACTATGGATGTGTTCACGCTGTAAAAGCGATTAGAGAAGCAGGAATGGATGCAGTACTGATGAATAACAATCCAGAAACAGTATCCACGGACTTCGATACCTCAGATAGGCTGTATTTCGAACCTTTGACATTAGAATATGTCACAGAAGTTCTAATGAGAGAAAATGCGCATGGAATCCTACTTCAATTCGGTGGACAGACTGCGATTAACCTAGCACTACCTCTTGAAGCAAGATTACCTGTTCTCAAAATGGATTTAGAAATTCTAGGTACAAGTTGCGATGCAATCGATGAAGCTAGTGATAGAGAGAGATTCGAAGCCTTCGCAGAAAGAATCGGTTTGCAAATGCCTCGAGGTGCAACAGGGACTAGTGCAGATGATGTAAGAAGTGCTGTAGAAAAAATCGGATATCCGGTTCTAATTCGTCCATCATATGTATTGGGTGGAAGGGGCATGGAGATACTTGCCAATGAGAAGCAGTTGGAGGCTTATCTTGCAGAAGCATATCTTGCTCCCGACAAGCCTTTGCTAGTCGATGAATATCTGGGTCATGCAATTGAATTGGACGTTGATGCCGCATCCGATGGTAAAGAAGTCCTAATTGGGGCAGTTATGGAGCACCTCGAAGAAGCAGGAATTCACTCGGGTGATTCAACATGCTTCATACCAACACAGAACATTAGTGATGAGATGTTGGAACGAGTAAGGGAGCAAACCAAGAAAATTGGAATAGGGCTGAAAATCCATGGATGTTTCAATATACAATTCGCCATACAAGGAGACAATTTGTATTGTCTTGAAGTAAATCCAAGAAGCAGTAGAACCGTCCCGTTTGTCGCAAAAGCTACCGGTGTTCCAATGGCTAGAATAGCTGCAAGAGTAACTTTGGGTATAGAACTGAGAGAGCAGGAGATTCCTGAAGCCACCTCTGGCCATGTAGCAGTAAAAGCACCAGTATTCCCATTCATTAAGCTGCAAGGATTAGATCCTGCGCCTGGGCCTGAAATGAAGTCTACTGGCGAAGTTTACGGTTCTGATGTCAGGGCAGATGTGGCATATCTCAAAGCTAGACTGGCAACAGAGATACCTGTTGCCAAAGAAGGTGGCGCTTATCTAACAGTCCGAGATGAGGATAAAGAGGGATTAATTCCAGTTGCTAAGAAACTTCAGGAAATGGGCTTCACAATCTATGCGACACCGGGCACTGCAGATTCGATTAGAGCAAACGGAGTCGAGGTTCAAACTGTCTATAGAATAAATGATAGAAAGCACCCGGATGCTCTTGATTTGATGCGCAAAGGACAGGTTTCATTTATTGTAAATGTGCCTACTGTTTCCGGTGGAGCAGTTAGGGATGGTAATATGATGAGAAGGTTAGCAGTCGAAATGAATATTCCATTCGTTACTACAATGTCTGGTGCTATAATGGAAGTGTCCGCAATCAAGGCGAACCGCGAAGTCGACTTGGTTCCAATGAGGCTGAAAGTGAACTACTAATCAGCATGCATCGTATGCTTCAACGATGTACTCTGTAAGCGGGCTAGTCCATGCTAGGTCACTAATTCCATCCTTGCCTTCTGAATCATAGACTCTTACTACATCCTGGACTCTTACATTGCCATCACTTGATCTTGCCAAAATCGTCTTTGGTTTCAAGACCTTTCCAGAGCCGTGAGGGTCATAGATGGTATCCAGTGCTTCAGCCAAGAACCAATCTGCTTTATCCGCAGGTTTGCCTTCAAATGTTTTCTTTGGTCGCTTGGAGCCAAACAAACCACCTGCCTTTTTCTTAGGAGTAGTTGCATTGGATTTCTTCTTTGTAGATGCTGTCGAAGACTTAGATGCCGTAGCAGTCTTCTTTTTACTAGCGTCTTTAGTTGCTACGCTGCGACCTTCAAATTCTGTTTCAAGCTCCTTTCTGATTTCTTTCTCGAGTTTCTTTCTAAGAGCGTCTTCATCAACAGATTTTTCACCTTTCTTGATGTTTTCAATAACCGTTAGATAATGCGAAGCCACCTGGATTAGTGCTGTTTCCATACTCGCTTCAAGTTGCATTGATACAACATCGCCTGAAGAATCTCTCCACTTTCTCCATTGCAACATTGTGTTTGAATGGATATCTGAACCACACTTAGGGCAGAATGATCTCTTTGGTGGTTTGAGAACGGGAATTGAGCGCATAGCCTCAGGGTCGATTCCTTCGTGTTCACCACTGGATACATCGTGAATGTGCGTACTTGCTTCCATTCCTAAGTTCATTGCATCTCTAAATAGTCCGTCAGAAAGGTCTAGGTCTCCCTTCTGGACCAATACCCAACCATCTGTGCCTCTAACAGTCGCTCGAACAGCAGCAGCGGCTGCTTCAGATTCACCAAATTGATAGTTGGTGAATGCGCTTTCACTAACTTCTGCTTTTTCAGTATCTTCGCTGATTTCTGAATCATCATCATCCGCTGGAGCAGCGATTCCTAGAAGAATTGGGTTAGCTCCTTCCTCGACTTTAGCAATCATGTCGAATTTCTCTGCCATGGACAAGTCATCACGAGTTCTAATGACGTCTTTTAGTTGGTTCAAATCGTGCCCAGTTGCAGTAATTGGACCTCTTACAGTGAGGTCATTTCCACATGATAGACAAAACTTCGAAGCGGGTTCGACGCTAGCCTCACAACTGGGACAATACACTCCGGCCATGACACGCCAACAACAGTAGGCCCCTTTCAATAGAACGGTTCAGATACTTCGTATCTGTTGAATTTGCTTAATTTAGAGTTCAGCCGAGTAAATCGAGGACCCTACTTCTCTCTAATTCTGACAGAATAGGCGCTAATCTCGGGCCTTTTTCCACTCCCAATATTGCAAGATACAGGTTCCTGTAGCCTTCTTTCGGACTGATTTCATTATTCTTGAAACAGGAAGATATGGCTTCACCAATTGCCTTTGGATTCCAATCACAATTTCCTAATGATTCGGCAAGTGCGTTAGAAATATTGCTGTCAATACCTGGCATTATCTCATTTCGAACACTGATTCGCAGTTCAGGTGGGAAGTAAGCACCGCTGATCCAACTTCGCATTCTTGCCAATTTGTCCGAGATATCCCTTCCTAATGATTGAATAATTTCCTCATCACTCTTTACTTGTGCAAGCATTGCCAAATGCCTGAAAGAAACAGATGAACTTGTAGAATCTCCAATTCGACTCATACGAAGTGCACCTTCAGCATCTTCTAGAGCGACCTTTTGTCTCCGAGAGAGTTCTTCATCAGCCATTTCTGATTGCAGGTCTCTGGATAATAGTCTCTCATATTCATCAGCTAGTTCAACCAAAGACATGCCAGCATCAAATGTAATGGCTTTCTTGGGTTTCGTTGAAGCAATAAGATATCTTAGAATTTCAGGAGGGACCAATTCTAGTGCCTCTAGAGGTCCAATTGTATTACCAGTAGACGAGGACATCGCACCTTGTCCCTTTAGTGAAATCCATTCGTATACGAGAGGATGTGGAGGTTTATCGCCAAATAGAACGGATATCTCCTTTCCAGTTGCGTATGAACCCCCCGCTGCACCATGGTCTTTCCCAAATGGCTCACACGTGACTCCTATCCAACCCCACTTAGCCGGCCAATCAATTCTCCACGGAAGTTTACCATCCGCTTTATTGAGATCGGATTTTCCTGGTTTCCCATCCTGCGTCCAGTGAACATATGGCCATTCGAAACCTGTTACTGTAACTCCATCTAGGCTTCCGTTGTGCCCATAGGGATTGTAGGGGAACCAATCTGCAGCAAGTTCGCGACTACTTACTCGCTCTATTATTTCCCTAATCTCATGTGCCTTTTCACAAGCGATTCGGGATTTTTCAGCGAACTCACCATTTGCATATGAGGTGTAATTATCGATTATTCTTGGTCTAACATCAATTTGTTCTAGTGCGGCTAAGAATGGCTCTAGGAAATGTTCTGCGTAACTTCTACCATCATTACCTGGATTTCCATTTTCATCAGGAGCAGGAATAGTGGCCAATGCACAACCGATGTACTGTTCGTATGAATCTGATAAGAAAGGGTACACCTTTCGCAGTGGATCTGCTGAATCTACAATGAATACAAATTCTGCATCCATTCCTGCATTCTTACACGCCCTTGTGACCATGTCGCCAGTTAGAATCTCTCTCAAATGGCCAATATGGAATTCACCACTAGGAGTGATTCCTGATGCTATGATGTGTTTGTTTCCTCGCTGCGACAAAGTTTGTGCAGCAAAGTCGGCCCAGTGCAAATTACCACCTCAGACTAATGCAGCTCTAATTATGCCTCGTAATGGCACTTCTTCAATTTCATTTCTAGCGGTCTTATTGACTAGTACCATGCAAAGTGCTACTTCAGCACCAGCTTCACGCATAGCTTCAATTGTGCGTGACATGGTTACTCCAGTAGAGAGTACATCATCGACTATAGCGACTCTCTTTCCGGCAACCTGTCCATATTTGTTCGATAGAGAGCCCTTGCCAGGGCCGCCATCCACATTTCTATGAATTGCAACTTCACATCCTAATTGGCTTGCTACTTCATTTGCAAAGAGCACTCCATTTATGGAAATCCCAACTACTGTGTCGATACTATCTCCGCATTCCTCATCAGCAACATCGGCCATAATTGCTCCTATTGCTGCGATACGTTGAGGGCGTACTCCGATTGTTCTCCAACCAATTCTAACATCTTCTGGCTTTTCATTACTGGTGCTTTCTGCCAATAGCCAAGAAATTGTGTCTTGTGAAAGTGACAATTCGTCTGCGATTTGCTGAGAATTAAGCCCTTCCTTTCGCAAATTAGAGACCATATCTCTTAACTGCTCTATGCTCAAACCTTGCTCCATAATTAGATTCGGGGCATCTATCAGACATCAAACCATCGTTTGAAAATGAGAAAACATGCGGAAACCCTCAAATGGGGCGGGCTCGGCGAGTGTAATGATGTCAGACTTCGAGTACGAGTCATTGCTAGACCGGGCCAGGTCAAATATCCCTGAGGAAATATCCAATCGTGCTAGATGGACATTACCTGATCCTCAGATTATGATTGAAGGTTCAAACACGATTTTCAGGAACTTCACAGAGGTAGTAAATCACATGGATAGAGATGATAACCACGTTTACCAATTCATGTTGAATGAATTGGGTACTGCCGGCTCTAGGGATGGACCACGTGCGAGATTCAAAGGACGAATACCTCCAAAGAGATTGAAGAAAGCAATTGTCAACTATGTCAATGCATACATCAAATGCGTGCAATGCAATGCACCAGATACTCATTTCATCAAGCAGGACAGAACTACTTTGTTGAAGTGCCAAGCATGTGGTGCTACGCGTCCTGTAAAACTCTAATTCAAGTACGTCGTAACATCTTCGTAACTTGGTTTCGATACATCAGGGGTGGCTAGAGGATATCCCGATCTGATAAAACCGATTATCTCCTCTTCCTTTCCGTTGATACCAAGTTTTTGATAAGTTTCAGGTTCTCTTGTTACTGACCCTGTCGACCACAATGAACCCACTCCGTTCGACCAAAATGATAGTACCATGTTGTGTAAAGCGCATACAGTCGCAGCATAGTCCTCTTTCTCTCTGAATGAATCATCAGGGCTCAATTTTGATGTAATAGCGAAAAGAACGGGAGCGTTTTTTATTTTTGATATAGCCCTTTCAATATCTTTGCTAACATTACTAGATCCCTTTTTTTCAGATTTTATTCTAGCCAAATTCGTAATCAATGGTATTAGCGATTCTCTTGTATTTTTACCAATTGAATAGAATCTCCAAGGATGTGTGTGTTTGTGGCATGGAGCACAGGATGCGGCTTTTAGAGCCTGAGTAATTATGGCCTCTGGAACAGCCTTGTCCTTAAATCTGTAAATCGTTCTTCTGGAAAGAATATTTTCTTGTGGTGAAGTCATTTAAGACACCTAGATATTATCGATTTTGGCAGCCAAAATAAAATCTGCTTCTGCTAATCCATCAATTTTGTGAGTCCAAATGGAAACTTTGACCTTACCCCAAGATAATTGGAAATCAGCATGGTGATTTTCTTGTTCGCATATCTCCCCTGCAGAGTTTACAAATTCAAGAGCTGTTGCAAAGTCTTCAAACAAAAATTCCCTTTCTATATGATGTTCTTCTATCAATTTCCAATGTTCGTTAAGTTGTACTAGAAGAGGTCTAATTTGTCGCAAATTCATTGCAGGAACCTCACCGTTACAAGGAAGACATTTCTTTTTTTCTAGTGACATAGATTCAACCCCAAAGGTGTGAGTCATCATTTCCTTTGGTCTTCTTCTCGACCTTTTCATGTAGATTTGTGCGGCGCTTTTGGTCTGCTCTTTCGAATTCCAACAATTCTTTGTCATCTATGTATGCTGGACGTGTGTGTGCAACTAGCACAATTTTCACGATTACTTCACGAGCGATGTAAGCATGCTCGCCATCGGTAGTCAGAATCTCAAGTGATGACTTGCCAGAGGATAGTAATCTTCCACGAACCCATGTTTCATCATCATCTCTGAAAGCTCTCGCATCGAGTTGAATTTCAACTAAGTCATCCTTTCTCAGACCATGTCTGCGCTCCATTAGATCGCCTGTATGTACGCTCTGTATGTCACTAATATCTGGGGAACCCAATTCTTCCCACATGCTTCTAGCCCAATCCGGTAAGTCCGACATGAATGGGTGTCGGGGCTCCTCCTTCTAAGCACTGACGCATACAAAACTTACCTACTGATTGAAAAATAGGACGCTACACCGTCGTAATGGAGGACTCGCTGTGAAGGTGGTATGGAGGGATTTAGTTACCGTACTTACTGAAGAAGAAGTTCTTGACAAGGGTTTCAGTCGTGCAAAAAAATCTGCAGACAGAGTAGATGACCCAGTCAAGGTTTTCCGAGTTCGCAAGCAACTTACCAGGATGGTACAGACTGCTGCCGATGTAATGTCTCAATATCTTGAAGATACTGAGCGTTCCTGGCCAAGTTTAGACCAAATGCCAATATTTGACAAAGCGATGGTTGATGCTTGTGTAGGGTGTGATGATTACCGCCATCACCTTTCTATGCTTGGTTGGGCTTCCAAGCAGATGCGAAAAATAGCAAAACAAAACTCTGACAAGATCGTTAGAACAGCACGCTTTGAAATTATGCATGATGCAAGAAAAGAAGCATATGGCAGACTATCAAGCATCATGCGGAGAGTCGGCCCATCTCTAGATTGGCTCCATGAAAGCAGAATGATTCTCAGACAACTACCTGTTATCGACCAAGTCTGTCCTACAATCGTAGTTTGTGGAGCTCCTAATGTTGGAAAGAGCGCATTCATCTCTTCACTATCCAGTGGAAATATGGAAGTCAATCACTATCCATTTACAACTAAACAACTCCACGTGGGCCATTTCAAACATCGACGTGTACCGCATCAAATGGTGGATACTCCCGGTTTGCTCGATAGGCCAATGGATGATAGGAATGCTATCGAAATGCAAGCAATTGCTGCCATTGAGCACGTTGGAAGTTTGTGTATTTTCTTGATGGATATCTCTGAGCAATGTGGCACAAGCTTGGAAGATCAACACAATTTGTTGGATGAAGTCAAGGCATTATTGCCTGATATAGACATGATCGTTGTAGTCTCAAAGGCTGATTTAATGGAGCCAAGACCGGAAAACTGGGATGATGTTAAGGTCGCAGAATCCGAGTGGGATGGAGAAGGCGAGCCTGAACTACCTGTATTGATTGATGAAGAAGGATGTGTCACAATATCATCATTGGATGATGTTGGAGTAACTGCACTTAGATTGGAAATAGTTAGGCGATGTAAGGCAAACATGTCTTCAGACCCTTTGTCCTTGCCAGAAGGATGGCACCGTCAGTCCTAAGCGCCAAAACCTAGCAACTGAAGCGCTATTGGCGCTACTATCGCAGCAAAGAAAACGAAGAACATTATTCTCATCATTTTGTCATTCTTTTCCTGTTTTTCCAGTTTTTCTACACAGGTGACTTCTTTACAAATTCGTGGATCTGACTTAACATCGATATGGATTCCACACATTCTGCAATGTTTGTGTGCGGTAAGATGAGAAGATACCTTACTGCGTGTGCTGCTGATTTTCTTGCTAACTTTGTCCTTAATCGCCTTTGCATCAACCATTCTATCACTCAGCCTTAACTAAAGTTCCAATGAAGGGTCTACCTTCGAGAGCATCCTCTACTCTGCTCAAATCTCTACCGTCTAAAACAGCTAACCTGATTCCAGCATCCATTGCCCACTTTACTGCGATTGGGTCAACAGCGGCAGATTCCCCAGGGCTAAGAGCCTCTGTCCCAGTGATTTCTGCCAACTCTGAGAGTGTTAGCTCTTCGATTGGTTTTGCCTCAGGGTTTTGTCTAGGATCGCTATCGTGGATGTGGCTGACATTGGTCGCAATCACGCAATGCGGCGCTCCGCAATCCCTTGCTAATGCAACAGCAACAGCGTCTGTAGTATGTCCCGGAGTTGTTCCACCCATTACCACAATACTGTGGCTTTCTAGCAGGTCTGCGGCTTTGCCAGTGGTTTCAGGAATTACTGGACTAACATTACAACCGATTTCGAGTAAGGATTGTTGCAGAATTGTTGCATTTAATCTCGTCGCAGATATCCCGACGGTGTCTAGTCTATAGGAGTCTGAGAATGATTCTTTAGCTAGAGTGATTGCTTCTCTAGCAGGAAGACCTCCACCTACTACAATCCCCAATTTCCTGCCATTTCCTTCAAAGTGGACTGCCATTTGGCGAAGTTGACCAAACCAAATTGAGCGCTGCTCTGCTTCTTCAGGTCTCAGAAGCGAACCGCCAAGTGCGATAATTTGGGTCGGCATCGATACTCCGTGAAAGACGCCCATTCAATATGGTTCCT
>MDSX01003571.1_pt1 | contig 14515 bp, 13 predicted proteins | sample 811141 | NCBI WGS metagenome assembly MDSX01 (sample SAMN05326642, study PRJNA326480) | marine metagenome | isolation source: seawater | place: Atlantic Ocean: South East | collected 2010
ATTCATATGCTGTTGATCCCCTTAACAGGCAAGCCGTTGCAACGCTGACAGCGCCAAGTACGCCAATTGTTTTATGACAACGATGAGGAATAAATGTACGCGTTGAAATAGCACCACCATTTTCTGGCTTTGACACCATCGTCATTTTAGGCACAGATTTTTTAGTTACATCACCTAAGTTCATCATTGGGCCACAGGCAAGCCGAATGGCTTCGAGACGCGCTACAAGCGCATCGTTTTTTTCTAAGACTTCCGGTGTTTCATGCCCTGTTATTGCAACATCTTTCGCGCGCAGGACTACGCACGGCATGCCGTTATCCACCATTGTGACCTCAATACCGTCAACAACATCCTTAATATTACCGGTTGGTAGCAAGGCACCACAACTCGACCCAGCTGTATCTTTAAATTCGATAGAAATTGGCGCTGCTCTTCCAGGTACTCCATCAATTTTTGCAGCACCAGCATACTCAACGGTCCCAGACGGCGTCGACACCAACGCTACAGCTGTTTGACCCGTATTTTCCATAAATATAGTAACTGGTGTTGTCCCATTTCGCGCTGCTACCAAATCTCGCTCGATTGCAAAAGGTGCCACACCAGCGAGGATGTTTCCACAATTTTGAGCATCAGTAACAATCGATTGATCCACAAAAACTTGCAAAAAAAGATAGTCTATATCAATTCCATCACGATCTGACTTTTTTACTAATGCTATTTTGGATGTTAGCGGATCACCACCACCCATACCATCAATCTGGCGTATATCTGGCGACCCCATAATGCTCATTAGGAACGCATCTCGGCTCGGCTTATCCTCAGGCAAATCATCACGTAAAATATATCCACCCTTAGAAGTGCCGCCACGCATCCACATTGCGCGGATACCATCAGACATACTTAAGGCCTTTTTTTTGAAGTCGCTCACGCATTTTATAAATGTCGAGCCCCAATTCCCCTGCTTCAAAACGGGCACGCTTCTCAGCCTCATTAGATTCACGAGCACGGGCTTTTTCTAGGACCCCTGCCGCCTCGTCACGACGGATCACGCAAACACCATCATCGTCAGCAACAATTACGTCACCAGGGTTAATTAATTCATTAGCACAAACAATGGGTACATTTACTGAGCCAAGTGTTTCTTTGATAGTACCCTGGGCAAAGATAGCTCTCGACCAGACAGGAAAACCCATCTCTTTAAGGTCCCGAACATCCCGAACGCCAGCATCAATAATCAGCCCTTTACAACCCCTTGCCTTAGCCGAGGTTGCTAGCAAATCGCCAAAGTATCCAGCGTTACTGGGTGAGGTCGGTGATAAAACAAGAATATCACCTACCTGCAACTGCTCAATCGCCACATGCAACATCCAATTATCACACGGCGGCGCAGAAATTGTCACAGCGCTGGCAGCAATTCGGGCACCAGAATAAATAGGGCGCATGTAGTCAGCCAGTAAACCCTTACGGCCCTGCGCCTCGTGAACAGTGGCAACCCCACATTTAGCTAAAGCATCAACTATTTGTTGATCAACACGATCAATAGTCTGAACAACAACACCGGAAGTACCAACAGGATAAATCATACTAGTTCATCCACTGTTTGCGGAAAAATCATTTCAAAACCCTCAGCATACTCAGCCTTCCGTCCTCCCGCCATACCACCGGAGTTCCGACGGAAATGATTTCCCCGATTTTCCGCAACATTTGTATAGAATTTCCACAAATGCTCTTGTCCCTGCATACATTCAATTGCGGCCCGTTTTTTATCCCAAACCTGAGTGATGTCGAGAAAGACATTAGGTTTCCATCCCATCTGCTCCGTCTGATGTGGTTCAAATAAATATAGCTGAGGCGCTCCTAAAACTTTTTCGCCAGGATTGTGGCCCCAAGCTTGGGCTATCATTCGGCATTCAAGTGCAAATTGCGTCGTATTCATGTGGTCAGTGTTGTAAGGATCCCACCTAGAGTGGCTCATCATCCATTTTGGCTGAACTTCACGAATAATATCTACCATTTTATCTTGAGCATCTCGATCCAGTTTCAAGGGATAATCCCCAAGATCTAAAAATTGGATATCACTCACGCCAAGCGCATTTGCGGCTGCTTGCGCTTCATCTTTGCGTGCTGACTTAACATAATCCAGTGTCATGCCTTCTTGCTTCCAAAGCTTGGCACTTTCTCCTCTCTCACCAAATGAGAGACAAGCTACAGTTACCTCGTATCCAAGCTCCTGATGCAGGGCGATCGCACCACCACAGCGCCAAACAAAATCTGCTGCATGTGCAGAAATTACTAAAGCAGTATTATTTTCAGCCATGTTGGTCCCTCTCTAAACTCAAATTTACCACGATAATTAATTCGCTTACGGATAAAGAATCCATTTTGAATAATGACACTGGTATTTGAATTTGTTATAATCGTAAAAATGAGTAATTTCCAAACATGCGTGATTTACCCCATATTCGTTACCTTTACGTGGTCAAAGAGATCTTTCAGCATCGTCGAATCAGTATCGCCGCATCCATCGTACATATCTCTCAGCCAGCGGCGAGCCAATCCTTAGCTCGAGTTGAAGATTATCTGAAGAACCGTCTCTTCGAGCGACACCCGAAAGGCTTAGATCCAACAGAAATAGGTTTAATTTTCGAAAGGAGGTTAACTCGTGTTTTGCACCACCTTCGTCGAGGTGACAGTCTTGCTTGCAAAAAGGCTAATAGAGGTAAAAATGGTAAACCAAAAAATAACTTCCACAGGCATTGCTCGCCAGTACAAATCAGAGCATTTCTAAAAATAACAAAAACAGGTAGCTTCAATCAGGCCGCCCGCGAATTAAATGTCAGTCAACCAGGGGTCCACCGTGCGCTCCGTGAGCTCGCTTCATTATCCGGCTTTTCACTCTTTGAACAAACAAAAGGTGGCATTAAACTGACACCCGCCGCTGAAGCATTTGCCCATCAACTTCGCCTCGCAGTAGGTGAATTCCAGCAAGCCATCTTCGAAATAAACGAATTTCTGGGACAGACTACCACTCGCATCAATGTAGGGTCACTACCACTATCTCGTATTTCTATATTGCCCGCTGCCATTGACAAATTACTTTCTCAAGAAGGAAAAGGCGTACAAGTTAATTGCGTAGATGCGAGATATCCAACTCTCCTTCGAGACCTCCAATTTGGGGAGTTAGACTTTTTAATTGGTGCGCTTCGCTTTCCAAAACCAGCTTATGATATCGAGCAAGAAGAGTTATTTATTGATGGCCTTGCCATTGTAGTCTCACCTAGTCATCCGCTTGTTTCATCCGCAGCTCTCACAATTGAGGATACGTTAGAATACCCTTGGGTCGCTCCACCACGCGCAACTCCGTCTGGGACTTACCTCTTCGAGAAGCTTCGAATTCATGAGCTACCCAATACACCTGTATGTACTGTTTCAAGTTCTTTAATCCTGCTACGAGGCCTTTTGTCTCGTGGGAATTACGTTTCCATTACATCAAAAAGCCAAATAGAATTTGAAAAAAAAATGGGACTACTTGTCCAACTACCTATCGATTTACCAGAGTCAGATAGACCAATTGGTCTAACAGTCAGGGCCAACTGGAAGCCGACACCATTACAGGCAAAATTTTTAGATATAATCCGTAAAACATCTGAATTTAAAAATATAAAGAGTCCGCTTAATAACAAATTCAAATAGGGGTTCCAGTATTTGAATTTCCATTTTAAATTTTCTTGTAATAGTGTGGATAAAAGTAAACCACATCTTTCTGAAAATGAGTATTGGCAAATAGGATAATTGTATGGCTGATAAAGAGTATGATGATATACCCGGTACTTTTGTTTTTGATGCTGATCGGTCTCGAGAAGGTTACCACTTAAATCAATTCTGTATTTCACTACGACTTCAGAAGAACCGCGATGAATTTAATGCAGATGAAAACGCGTACCTAGATAAGTACCCAATGACCTTAGAGCAACGTGACGCAGTCGTAAAACGTGATTGGAACCTACTTCTGGAATTGGGAGGTAATATTTACTACACTGCCAAATTTGCTGCGAATGAAGGCATTAATTTCCAAAATCTTGCTGGACGAATGACCGGCATGGGTGTCGAGGCTTATCGCGATATGATGTTGGCTGGTGGGAGATCGATAGATGGCAATCGTACCAAATCTGAATGGAAGGAAAACTAATGGCAAGAGTTACCGCAGGGGTGGGATGCTCTCATGTTCCCGCTATTGGTGCCGCCATGGACACTGGTATAACCCATGAACCTTACTGGAAACCATTGTTTGATGGTTTCAAAAAATCTCGTGAGTGGATGAAAGACCAGAAGCCTGATGTGATATTTTTGGTCTATAATGACCATTGCACAGCATTTGATGCATCTTGCATCCCCACATTTGCGTTAGGATGTGCAGCTGAATTTCAACCTGCAGATGAAGGCTGGGGGCCTCGGCCAGTACCAGTTGTCAAAAATCATCAGAAACTGGCAAGCCATATTGCACAGTCGTTGATACTGGATGAATTTGACTTAACCATAATGAACGAAATGGAAGTAGATCATGGGTTAACGGTACCGTTGTCTGTTATGTACGGTGATGTTGGACCCGACGACGAATGGCCAGCCCTTGTTGTTCCACTTTGCGTCAACGTGGTACAATATCCACCACCAACCGGAAATCGTTGCTACAATCTTGGCAAGGCGGTACGCCGAGCTATCGACAGCTTTGAAGAAGATTTAAATGTTATGATTTTTGGCACGGGCGGCATGAGCCACCAACTTCAATACAAACGTGCTGGCCTCATCAACAAGGAGTGGGATACCAAGTTTTTAGATTTAATGACAGAAGATCCAGTTGGAGCCAGTCAAATTAGCCACCTAGAGTATCTACGAGAGACTGGTAGTGAGGGTATTGAAATGGTTATGTGGTTGATCATGCGTGGTGCTTTGGACGAAAATGTAACTGAAATTTATCGTCATTACCATGTTCCAGCATCCAATACGGCAGTTGGCCATATTATTCTTGAAAATAAAACCTGAGGAAAATTTAATGAGAATTTGCGTTGCAGGCGCCTATGGTGCATTTGGTCAAAAACACCTCGATGCTTTGGATAAAATCGAAGGCATTGAAGTAACTTCAATTATGGGCCCAACAAAAAATAAAATTGACGCATTAGCAGCCAGCCGAAATATTAGTCATGCAGGAACCACACTTGAGGAGTGTATTTCGCGTGATGATGTTGATGCTGTTATACTTTCTACTCCAACCCAAATGCATGCTAATCAAGCAATCGCCTGCATGGAAGCCGGAAAACACGTATTAATTGAAATCCCAATGGCTGATAGTCTTGAAGATAGCCAAAGGGTTTTAGACAAACAGAAAGAAACTGGGCTTACCTGTATGGCAGGGCACGTGCGCCGCTTCAACCCACCCCACCAGTGGATTAAAAGTAAGATTGATGCAGGTGAACTTAAAATCCAACAAATGGATGCTCAAACATATTTCTTTCGCCGAACCAATACTAATGCAAAAGGTGAACCTCGGTCATGGACCGACCATCTGTTGTGGCATCATGCGTGCCATACAATTGACCTGTTTCAGTATCAGACGGGTGGAAAGGCAATTCAAGCTTTTGGGCTTCAAGGCCCTCCTCATCCAGATTTAGGTATTGCTATGGATATGTCTATTGGAATGAAATCTGAAAGTGGTGCGATCTGTACGTTGTCACTAAGCTTCAACAATGAAGGCCCACTAGGAACTTATTTTCGCTATATCTGTGATAATGGCACCTATATCGTCCGTTATGATGACCTGTATGATGGCAATAACAATCAGATAGACTTAACAGGTACAACTGTATCAAACAACGGAATCGAGCTAATTGATCGGGAATTCATTTCTGCCATCAAAGAGGATAGAAAACCAAATTCTTGCGTGACTGAAGCGATTACCGCTATGCAGACTCTGGATCAAATAGAACGATCAATGGATTAGGGTATTAATTTTAATATGCAAGACTATCCAAAATAATGCGTGTTATTAGCAAATCGTCTGTGTCAGAAATCAGCAAGCCTTCTTTAAAATAGGTGCTGCACTCTTTTAAATAAGGAGATGCCCAGGTCCGGGTTGCCTCCGGCTGAAATGCATTCAGTCCATTTGGAAAGTCGATGCACCAACAAAGTGGATCCCTAAGCTTGTTTTGCTTCTTAAAATTATTCATTTTTATATCGGGCTGACCTGGGGACATAAGTAAAATATTAGAACCATCAGAGTCATGTTGCACTTGATCCAAGGAATGCGAACGAACATTCCCAGCCGGAAAACCAATTCCTCTAAGAAAAGCGGGCTCAGCAAGGCGAAGCGAAGTCGAAAGTTGTCTTTCATTGTTCTTGACAGGGTCATTCCAGCGCCACTTTGCTAAACCAGATAGAATAGCTATTTGACCTGACAGTCGTATTGTCGCCGTCAGCCATTTAATTTGACCACCATGTGCAGGATCTAGGTGCAAAGGAACAGGATCTGTCCTTATAAGACCTGGGATTTCCATCATTGGGGCCACTCGGATAAAAATCCAGGCAGACTGAAATCCATGACGGACTAGCATTTGGCCTAACGATAGGTTGAGAGGAAAATATCCATCAATGAAATCTTCAAATAAGGTCGCCTTAATCGGAACTATGCTCACTATACAGAAGCATCCCAAGGACAGCTTTCTCGTCGCTCCAAATCTGCTTGATGGCTAGCATCCGACCAGTTCTCGGTAGGCGCAACAGCATCATTAGACAAAGGCCCTATAATTTTTTTGTTATTTTCATCGTCCTGCATAGGTAGTGCAGTTCGATTACCTTCTTGCATAGCATTTATTGCCTGACGTAAAGTCCTGCGATAGCGGATAATAGCCTTATCAGATCTACCAAGATGTTCACGAGTTCGATTCTGGATGCGACCCATACCCTCTACCGCCCATTGATCATGTACGTTGATGTCCATACCCATTCCAGTGTAGGTTTCATTTGCCTGTTCTTTGTGATCATAACCATAAAAATTCTTACGGTTTTTTAATGGCGCATAAGTTGGCAACTCATGTTCTTTTAGCCTTTGCGCGCGCATTACATCTTTATTTACTGGATCTTTGAAACTGGTGAAAATCGTGTACCAATAGCAATTTTCATCATCTATCGGTACGTGCCACTGAGTAATGGTCATCTCTCGTGACATCGGAATGCAAATTGCTTCAGGAAATATCTGATTTGTAATACGTACATGGGTCTGTCCATTATCCATATGACGGAGGGCAGTTATTTTCAGGCCATAATCAGTTTCTTCTACGTCTATTTCGGGTCGCGGATATTCACGAAGGACCTGTGTCATCGGTATACTCGTTTGCGCCACTTTATCTCGAAACTGTTTTCCATAATTATCAGCTTGATCATCTTCCTTCAAAAATCGGTGTAAAAACGAGGCATGTGCGGGATCAATGCCAATTTCTAGTGCCTGTAGCCAATTGCACTCCCAGAGACCCTTAAATGCAAATACATGCGTGTCATCCGCCCGGAAGCAATCAAAATTTGGAAAGTCTGGCGCATCACCATCACCTAAATAGGCAAAAGCAATGCCTTTCTTTAATGTGACAGGATAGGAAGGCCCTTTACCATCAATTTTAATGTCCGCGGCAGAAGGATAAAATACCGGTGGTTCATTCTTACTGGACATTCGAGTGACCAATTCCAAATTTCCTGCCATGTCTTCGACCAAAGCAAGTCGTTCACCTAAAAGATTTACAGGAACTGGTAGTTTACCCTCAAGTTCCTCAACTAATGCAGCCGGATGCCAATAGCACCGCAGAACGGCACCCGCCTCAGTCTCTGGTCCAATTTGGGTAATAGTATCATTTAACTGTTGGCTAATCATGCCACATCTCCATCACGCAAAAAGGCCCATATCTCTCCATTACGTTCTTCCACTGGCGTCATTGGTACCTTTATTGCTTTATACATTTGTGAGTCCTTGGGCTCAGCAGGCTGCTCTATGCATTGTCCAGTCCGGTCAAAATGCCAACCATGAAAAGGACAACGCAAGCCATTATCTTCAAGTCTTCCGTAGCATAGATCAGCTCCACGATGAGGGCAATGTCGTCCAATCAGACCCAGCTCACCTTCTTCGTCTCTAAATAATACAAGAGGTTTGCCATTGAGAACAATTGGGATTAGCGGTCGAGCAATATCTAAAGCCTCACGTTTAATTAGGCGCACCCATCCAGCTTTACCGTTTATTAATTTTTCGGCTGGAATAGGGCTGGGACTGGTCATTGCATACCTCGAAGCACTGCGTCATTCGTTCAAAAATATTTAGCAAGTTAATTTCAAACGATAATATTCTAAAGCCCATTCTATAAGAAGAACTTAAAGTGGAAGCAAATATTTTAGTATTTGGATAAACTGCTATTACAAGATCTTTGATGTTCCAATCACAGAAATCAGGTTTAAGACTACGGCCATATTATTGCTCAAAGATGTGAACTATAATATGATCCTAAGAATATTTTTTTTTCGAACATAGAAAAATAGGACCAGCGATGACCCCTGAATTCATGCTGATTACCTTTGTACTTTTTTTTGCAGGAGCGATTGCTGTGCCAATCGCTTCCCGTTTGGGGTTGGGCTCGGTCCTGGGCTATTTGATTGCAGGAATTATAATCAGTCCATTGTTTAAAATGATTGGCGTAGACGTTGTCGCAATTCAGCATTTTGCCGAGTTTGGCGTTGTAATGATGTTGTTCCTAATTGGGTTAGAAATGAACCCTCGCGAGCTGTGGGCAATGCGAAGCAAAATATTCATCATGGGAGGGCTACAAATTAGTCTTACTACCATAGTGGTGATGGCTTTCGCCATAAGTTTTGGACAAATTTGGTCTGTTTCATTGGCCATTGGTCTTATCTTTGCCCTTTCCTCAACGGCCATAGTTAACCAAACACTCAAGGAAAAAGGGCTATCAAAATCAAATGGGGGACGCTCCAGCCTTGCCATACTGCTGGCCCAAGACATTGCTGTGATCCCAATGTTAGCTTTGCTTCCGTTATTGGCCGTGCCTGAATTGATTGAGATCCGGTTAGTAGAAATATTGGTAAATACTGACTTGCAACATAAAAACGATCATAGTGCCTCGCTGACCTTATCACTTGTCGAGGGACTAAACGGCTGGCAAACTACAGTCGTAACAGTTTTAGCGGTTGGTGGTATCATCGTTTTGGGCCGATATGCCGTTACACCATTGTTTCGTTTCGTGGCGCGAGCTCACTTACGCGAACTGTTCGTCAGTACCGCTCTGATGGTTGTTGTGGGCATTGCGCTGTTAATGACCATGGTTGGATTGTCGCCAGCGTTGGGGGCATTTTTGGCAGGCGTAGTTCTCGCTAGCAGCGAATATAGGCATGAGTTAGAAAGTGATATTGATCCATATCGTGGACTTCTGCTGGGAGTCTTTTTCATTACAGTGGGAGCAAGCATCAACTTTAGTTTGTTGTTTGGAAGCTTCTTCTCCGTTATTGGCATTACCATCGGATTGATCACGCTGAAGGCAGCTGTACTATTAATGCTGGCTTTTTTATATAAACTTCAGGGTGCAGATCGTTGGCTGTTCAGCCTAGGGCTCGCACAAGCTGGCGAGTTTGGTTTTGTCCTTTTGTCATTTACGGTAGCCAACGCCGTTATACCCAAAGATCTAGCAAATATCTTATTGTTAGCTGTTGCCTTGTCAATGTTGCTAACGCCTGCAATTTTTATTCTTTATGAGAAGGCCATCGCACCACACTTTACCACGACACAGACAAAAGAACCTGATATAATCGATGGCAACGCGCAAATTATTATCGCTGGTCATGGACGTTTCGGAGGTATTGTGAACCGGGCAGTGAGTGCCGCAGGCTATGAAACCACAGTAGTCGATTACAGTAGTGAGCAACTAGAAATACTACGAAAATTTGGAATGCGGGTTTACTTTGGCGATGCATCACGGCCTGACTTGCTAGAAGCAGCGGGCATCAGAAAAGCTAAGATTTTGATTGTGGCTATCGATGGTAAAGACACCATAACGAAACTGGTAAACTATGTCACAAAGACCTATCCAGACGTGTACGTCATAGCACGAGCCGTTGATCGCAATCATGTGTATGATCTGTATGCAGTTGGCTGTCGCGATATTATCCGGGAAACATATGACGGCTCAATCCGTATGGCGCGCTCAGTTCTTGAGGCACTTGGCGCCACACGCAGTACCGCACAAAGAATGATGAACGCATTTGAGGAGGTCGACCGCGAAATGATGGTCGAGACCGCCAGCTTGCATGACATCAATGTACCAGTTGCAGAGAACGAGGCCTTCATAGGCAAAGTCAATGAAATGCGTGATACTTGGGAACCTCAACTAAAGGGCAAGATGAATGCCGCTCGCTCGAAAAAGGTATGACCCAAAAATTATATGATTTTTTAATCAATACAAATGATAAATTATTGTAATCATTTTAGTTTTCTTGGTTGCGGGAGTAGGATTTGAACCTACGACCTTCAGGTTATGAGCCTGACGAGCTACCGGGCTGCTCCATCCCGCGCCAAGTCCGAACTAGCTAATCCGTCGTTCCAAAAACTACAAGAGTAAAAAAAGAATTAATATGTAATTAATTTTTTCGTTCAAAACTTGACGCAAGATGGAAAGATTTGGGGGTCAGCCTCATTAGTGCTCGCTTTCCTAAAGTTTTAACTCATCAAAAAATATTTTTACGTCGACATTTGTTCAGCTTTGTCACACCATCTAAGTCTCTAGTCTAACTGTGGAAAACATTATGTCTAAACATAGCTATAATAGTGGGCGGTTGAACTTACCTTTTGTTGGAATATCAACTTTTGGCAAACGCCCTTTTGTGGAAGAATGGGACACCATTGACGCAGATGTTGCGGTCATGGGTGCGCCATATGATTTTGGAACACAATGGCGCGCAGGCGCCCGTTTTGGACCAAGATCCGTGCGGGAAGCCTCTACTCTTTTTTCTTTCGGGCATGCTGGTGCATATGACCATGAAGACGATGCAACTTATCTGGCAGAGGATGTCCGAATTGTAGACATTGGAGATGCGGACATTATTCATACCAAGACGGACGAAAGTCATTCCAATATTGAACTTGGAGTGCGCAAGATATTAGCTGCAGGTGCATTGCCTGTGGTTATAGGCGGCGACCATTCAGTTAATATTCCCTGTATTAACGCCTTCTCTGACGAAGACCCAATTCATGTTGTTCAAATTGATGCTCATTTGGATTTTGTTGATGAACGGCACGGAGTAACCCAAGGCCACGGAAACCCAATGCGACGTGCAATTGAAAAACCATGGGTTACAGGTATGACCCAGTTAGGCATAAGGAATGTAAGCTCTACTGCAAAAGAAGGTTATGAGGACGCCCGCAATCGTGGGTCTGATATTCTATCAGTTCGTCAGTTCCGTCAATTGGGAGTTGAGGCGGTTCTTAAACGCCTCCCGAAAGGTGCCAGGTATTATGTAACAATAGACATTGATGCATTCTGCCCATCTATCGCGCCAGGTACGGGTACTCCCAGTCATGGAGGCTTTCTTTACTATGAGGTAATTGAATTTTTGCAAGGCCTCGTTCAGTGTGGGCAAGTCGTTGGCATTGATTTAGTAGAAGTCGCACCCGCTTATGATCCAACCGACAGCACTCAAATTTTAGCAGCGCAAGTTCTATTAAACTTCATAGGGTTTATTTTTCATGCCAAGAGATAATATTATCATTGCCCTTAAACTAGCGAGCAAAATAAATTAATTATCACCACCGAGGTCATTCCAAATACGTTCGACCCAAGATTTAATCTGAAGCCCTTCTTCCCAGCGATTTGACATTTCAATGCCATCTGGACCAGTCATAGCATATTCAGGAGGACCAAGCTCACAAAGGAAGATGCAATCCCCAGAACTTCGTTGTCGCCAATCTTTCAGACCTTCACGCCACCAATTCTTGAACAATTTAACCCATTTTTGATGCTGTGGGAAATCAAGTTGGAGCTGGATTTGTTGCCTGCTCGCTACACGCCCCTGAAAACTATCAGACCGCTGCAAAACGCGACTGATCAATCCTAAGTCCCGTTCAGATATAGGGAACCAGAATTCCCGATCTACCACATAATGACTTAAGTCGGCGCACATACGCATTTCAGGAACAGCGTCTAGAAGGCATAGGGTCGAATAAAGGTCGTTCGTAATACAATTACGGTGACTTTCAAATTGGATAGGAATACCAATTTGATCCGCCATTTCAATCCACTCGCGTATTACTGGTATCATACCGTCCACTGAAAGTGGCATCACCTGTCCAATTACATCTACAAATGGGCTACCAAAGTCTTTTGCCATGACCAATGTCTCACGTAGACTCTCAACAGTCTTAGGAAATGCTACGATTAATGGTGTTAAACCATGGCGTTCCATATGTGGACGAACCTCATGAGCTTGTGCAACATCACCCGCTCCCAAATCAATTGCCATGCCATCATATCCCGCAGAAGATACCATTTCACATACCTCATCATAGGGTAGTTTAATCCCAGTTTGATCATGTGGCTGCATGGCCCAAAGACTAGTATAGGTTTTAAGGCTTTGAGACATTGTGGGTTCCTTTGCTGAATAAATGCATAAACACGTATCAGGTCACAGAAGATGCGATCAATTTATTTTAAAAAGCTCTTAAAACGATCTTATTCCGCCGGCACACGCAAACGCCCACCGACAGTTGGAACGACCCAAACCTCATTTTGCGGCCATTTACTTTCATCTTTCTGAGCTAGGCATTTGATTACCTCAATTTGGAATTCAATCCAGCCCATCCGATGTACAGACCCTGCCTGTTCCTCAATTTTACTATTTAATTCACGAAGTTTCCAAAATGGAACTGATGGAAATACGTGATGGGCTGTATGATAAGGCATCTGCCAGCAAAGCCAACGCATGAGCACATTTGTTTTTGTAGAGCGAGTATTTTCTAAAATGTCATCTTTGTGACTTAGGCCGAGATGTTCAATCGTATTTTGTAATTGATGGATAGGTTTTGTCGCAAGCATTGGAATAATCCAGAAGCTCAGTACGGCCCAACTTTGAGTGACTACCGATCCAAATGCAATTAAAATATACAGAGCTAAATGGACGCGACTTTCATAAATAACCTTCGCCTCTTCTTCTGCACGAATATAGGGTTCAATAATTATACCTTTTGCCCGCCTAATCACACCAAAAAATCTATTTTTCCAATACGTGATTCCAGACATCCACAATAAATACGTACGAAGCGTATACGGTTCCCGAACTAACTCACCATCCTTCTCCCAGTTTTGAGTGTATGTGTGATGTGCGAAATGCATTATTTGATCGTAGTCTCTCGGAAAGATCATAAAAAAACCAATTAACCTGCCGAATATCTCATTAACTTTACGAGTTGAGAATACTGTAGCATGGCTAAGTTCGTGTTGTGCTGCATATAGAAAATTTATCAAAACTCCCAAACAAAATCCTGTAAGTAACATCCAGGCAGTACCTAAAACCAAGCTGTGCAAATAACCAAAAAATAAGATTGCCGATAAATGACTCAACATTTGGCAGGCGCCCCAAGTATTAGAGCGAACATTCAAAGCCTTCAATTCTTCAGGTGTAACGAGCTTTCGACGCGAAAATGAAGCTTCCATAACTGCCTCCTATTAACTTTATTAAAATTGCCTCGCCGGAGACTAATGGTCCAATTGTGATTTTGCTAGGAAATTCTTTCCCAAGGCCGAATAAATTCACCTAACACTTCTGTGATTGCTGCATCATCCGCTGATCCTGACACTTGCGCAACTAAACCGCGCTGCTTGTCTTCAATTACTGATACCACACGTGCATCAGTACTGGCATTCACGAGGGCTTCATTGAAAATCCGAGTAATAGCTGATTTTCGTAGTGCGGGTTTAAAAACTTTACCAACAGCCGTTTTTGGCAGCTCTGGTAAGATCTCAAGATATTTTGCTTGGGCCGCACGTTCACTCACACGCGCATTAACAAATTCTGTTAACTCTTCAGGTGTGGCAACTCCACCCTCTATTAGCTCTACATAAGCGCATGGTAATTCACCAGCATAGGAGTCAGGCTGGCCAATTGCGCCTGCAAACGCGACGGCTTCGTGCCCTGCCAAGGCCTCTTCTATTTCCGCAGGGTCGATATTATGGCCACTGCGAATAATTAAATCTTTAGCTCGGCCAGTAATCCATAGATAGCCGTCCTCGTCTATGCGTCCTAAGTCACCGGTTCGAAGATAAGTTTCGTAGTGGTAAAGATTGTTATTTTTTGCGGCCTCGGTATATGTATTACCCGAAAAAATACCTGGGTTTTCAATGCAGATTTCCCCTATCTCATCAGAAGCACACGCTTTTGGACCATCAGCCGTATCCATTAAAATTTTTACGTTGGTATGAGGCAAAGG
>MDSX01065729.1_pt1 | contig 14494 bp, 30 predicted proteins | sample 811141 | NCBI WGS metagenome assembly MDSX01 (sample SAMN05326642, study PRJNA326480) | marine metagenome | isolation source: seawater | place: Atlantic Ocean: South East | collected 2010
ATGTTAATATTAACTGATGCAGCTCCTCGTCTGACAGATCCTTGATTAGTGGCAAGTATTGTTGAATCGTATATTTTACAAAAAGGCACAACTCCGTCGCTTGTTCCATTTCCTGTTATTTTAGCGCCAGCGGGTCTAATCATATTAATTCCAATGCCAACTCCACCGCCGTGCTTAGCGAGTAACATCATCTCTAAATTCTTTTGCCCAATATCTTGTATGCTATCAGCAACATCAATTCCAAAACAACTAATAGGTAAACCTCTATCTATACCTGTATTAGAAAGCACTGGTGACGCTAAACATAACCAACCCTTCCATATATATTCAAAAAAGGTTTCGGCTAATTCTGGACGATATAAACGCTTTGCAACAGTTGTAGCAACACGCTCATAAGCATCTTTAGGTGACTCACCATTATATAAATAACCACCAGTAATTGTTTTTTTATAAACATCCGTATCTCCCCAGGTTGGGTAATCAACTCCTTTTTTCCAATCTTTATTCCACATATTATTTTAAAAAATGATTAATCCATGCTGCCAAACCATTTAAGTTTAGAGCTACTAAGTTCCATTGCTTACGTGATGATACCTGTACTATCACACATAAAAAACCTATTATAAATAATATAGGTTCTAATGTCCATTGCCCAGCCATCAAAAAGGCTGCGCCCGCATATCCAACACGAGACGCAAACTTTTGATAACTTGTTAATTTATTTGTATAGACTAATAGTCTAAGTAATTTTCTTTTTACCATATATCTTCAAAATCTTCACCTTCATTAGCTTTGCTATAATCAGTTGGCCTAATTGCAAAAAAGTCTGTATGAGTGTGACCACCAGTAAGATGATAAAACCAGTTAAGATTATTTGCACAGCCTTCATCATAAGCAAAAACGCCGTTATAACCCAATTCATTAAGTTTTTCATTTAATCTTTTCTTTATAAAATGTTTTAAATTTTTTGCTTTAAGGTTTTCAATATCACCCATTTCAAACATTTTATCAATATATTTCATTTCAGCATCATGCATTAAGCTAGCCGCTTCTAATATATCTTTTTCAGCATCTTTTTTAAGTGTAGGCATTTCTTCGCACATATGTCTAAATAATCTACATCCCATTTTACTGTGTAGTGATTCGTCTCTTACAGACCATTTCATTTGTTGGCCAACACCCTTGAGCAAATTACGTAATTGAAAGCTGTATAGCACAGCGAAAGCGCTGTATAAGCTAACACCTTCTGCAAAGGCACTAAAAATAGCGAGACTACGACCAATCCCAACAGGGTCGTCACCATCGTAGCTAACCAAATTTTCAAATCGTTCAGCTGTTGCTGGTTCATGTAAAAAAGCTTCAAAATCTTCGAGTCCGAGTGTTTCATTTAAATAACTATAAGCTACAGCGTGTATTGTTTCTTGTGAGCCGAATATCATAGCCATTTGCTGTATCTCATGTTTTGGAAACCATGATACGACTTTTTGTGTCCAGTAGTCTGATACTGCACATTCTGTTTGAGCAAAACCTAGCAAGATATTTCCTACTAAATTTTTTTCTGCTGGTGTTAATTTTTCATTCCAGTCTTTAACATCACCCGACATCGGGATTTCTGTATGTAACCAAAACGCCTGAGCTTGTTTTAACCAGCCTTCTGTATAATACTCAGGGTATTCAAAAGGTTTATACGGTATTCTTTCATCAAATAATCCCATATTAATTAGGTATTGTAAGCGCTATATCCACAAATGGAATATAAAACACATAAGTTAATTTATCTTCTTCTTCATAGGCTCTTGAGCCAAACAATATACCTGGGTAAAATCCTAAAGATAAACTCCAGTTTAATTTTTCTTCTTCCATATTATTATTTTTCATTAAATACAGCGTATACCTTTACTTTACCTGAAGCAATTAATTCTTTACGCTCTTTTGTTTTTTCCTCTTTAACGGGATAGTATTTAGGGTTAGTACTATTTAATTTTCTTTTTTTAGCCATAACATTTTATTGAGTATTTATCATGTATAAACATTAAGTCCTTCCATCTTAAACCTCCTCTTGATTTAATGCTCCACTTGATAAACGTATCTATTTTACGTTCTTTATACTTTCTCCTGGCAATGTGCTTGGAGTTCGAAGTATTTCTATTACTTTGTCGCATTCTTTTTGATTTTGTGGTTTAAATAATTTGTAGTTAGGAAATTGTTGCATAACTAATCTTTTAAATAATTTCCATCTCATTGGAAATGATTCATTGGGTCTTCCTTTAGTTTCAATAATAAAGTCTTTACCAATAAAATCTGGTGTATATTTAATAGGTAAGATTCTTTTCTCACCTCTGTTTTTAAAATCTCCTTTACTATTTGATTGTCTTTCCCAACATTCATTTTCAAAATGAAATCCATTTAATAATACAAAGGTTTCACCTTCATAGCTAGCTTTAATATGTGCTTTTTTCAAAGCTTGATACATATATTTTTCTAACCCGGAAGCGAAGGTGATACCATCGTATGTTACTTTTTTCGAAACTACAGGGCCTCTTTTTTTTCTTCTTTTATAACTCTTCTTCCTCATCGAATTGTGTTCTTTTTAGCATACATTCTTCAATCTCATCACATAATACAAGTTTTGCTTTTTCAATATAATTAACAGCATCCATTAATTCTTCTTGTATATGTGTTAACCATGTTTCGAGAGATTGATCATCATCGTTTAATGTAACACCATATTTTTTATAGCCTACATCTGAACGTGATTTAATCTTATTAATAACACGTTCAATTACTTTATCTCTAATCTTACTCATCTTTAACAAATGTTCCATTAATCATTTTACCAGTTCTATTTGATATTTGATTATAAGCAGACGCTATGCACGTTTCAATTCTAACGTTTCTTTGTTCTGCTAAATTAGTTAGTACAACTACCATGTCTCCAATTGCATCAACAAATTCAGCTTGGTCATCTTTTAGCATTGCTTTAGCTAATTCACCAGCTTCTTCTTGTAACTTAATATATTGAGTTCTAGCATCACCATTTTCATATATACCTCTTACTTCAGCCCAATTTCTAATTGAATCGAATATACTTTGTTGAGACTCTACATATTCTGCTAAGCTTTCTAAACTATTAGCATTATTAAAGGACTCAATCATTGCTTTATTATATACATAACATCTGTTTTTGTTATACATTGATTCATGAGCGTTATCTACTATCCAATGTGCTAAGTCCATATCTAATGACACTTTGCCAAATTCTGTTTTCCAGTTCATTCCTAAACTATCCATTAGTCTACCCTTTAATTTATTAAGGGGAACCGGAAAGGTTGTGGTTTGTTCGGTTACGTTTATTTTCATTTTAATTAAATTTTTATAAAGTTTATTATCAATCTTATATCCATAAGACTGTTGAAGTTCTATTTCTTTGTCAGATATATAATCTATATCTTCCGATTGATCAAGAACTTCGTACTCTCCAGGCTTGTAGCCCTGCGTTAGCGTAACTCTATTATTAAGATTACGTGTTACGCCAATTTTTTTACCAGGTATGTGATAAATATAATACATTATTTTCCAACGTTTAACTTTGCCTTTATTGGAGGCAAATAATTATAATTAAGTATTTTAAATTGTTTTTTCTTTGGTATTTTTAGACCAGGGTTACTTCTATGCCCACCCTCATATATAATACCATCACCAGTTATTTTTAACTTAGGTAATTCAATATTACTTACATCTCTATATACATATTTTTGTGCAGCTTCAAGATGATTAAGGTATAAATGACAATCACCAAGCTGCGCAATAAGTTTCCCTGGTTTATATTCTGTATTATGACAAAGTAATTCAAGCAGTATAGCATACATTGCAATGTCATATGGTAAACCTAAAAATACATCTGCTGAACGCTGAATCCACATTAAATCCATTTTATCATCATTTATATTAACTTGCATTGCATAATGACATGGTGGTAAAACCATATTCTTTAATTTATCTGGTCTCCAAGCATTTATAATATGTCTTCTTGATGATGGGTCAATACTAATACCTTTTATTAAATTCATAAGTTGGTCATAGCCATTAAAGTCACGCCATTGTGCACCGTATACTGGGCCAAGCTTTCCGTCTTTACGACCAGACCTTGCATAATCATCATCCCAATAATGAACATTATTTTCATGTAGATAACCTAAGTCTGTTCTACCTTGCAATATCCATAATAATTCAGTAATAGCATGATTAAAATATATTTTCTTTCCAACTAATAATGGAAAGCCTATAGACATATCATGTTCTAATTGCCTACCGAATAAAGATTTAGTACCAACTCCGGTTCTGTCTTTTTTTGTAGGAGCATGTAATAAATTTGCCATTAAAGCTCTATATTGATTTTCTATATTTGTCATAATAATATTTACACATTCTATAATATTCAGACCATATTGTATGTTTATCATAAATTGATGGAGATACATTTGCTCTCTCACCTCTTTTATATGGCCCCATTCTAATTTCTATTTTCCAAGCTTGGTTATCTTCTTTAATTCCTATTGGTGATATTCTTATGTTATTTCTAACACAATAATTATATGCTGCTATTTCTTCCTCATTAGGAAGATAATCTGGCATCCTATAATTTTTTCTTTTACCGTATATGCTTTTCATTTATTCCCAAGGCATTGGTTCTGCATCTAACTGCAGAGGTTCATGTGGTATAAAACTTCCTGACCTTGGTTCCCATGTAAAATGACATTCAGCACCATTCTCACCAAGATTCTGGAATTTTACTTTAAGCACTTTTGCTTTAACTGTTTTAGCTTCATAATCCCTATGAACTAATAAGCCGTGATAACTTGCATCGTACCATTCGCCACCACCTTTAATGTTATACATTGTAGGTTCTTCAATTTTACCTTCACTTGTTTTATACATTTTAGTTGGATGCGCTACTATGAAAACCAACACATCATACTTTTTAGCAAACATTTCAATTTTGCTTAAGTATTCCATTGTATATCTATTTACATCTTCAGTTTTAGCATCCACATCTCTAATCTTATTAAATGGGTCTATAACAAGACATTTGATACCTTTACGCTTAACTAATTCTGCGCCTTTACGTAATACTGTTTCAAGAGTATAACGTTCCATATCGATGAAGAAAAAGTTATCGTTAACGTGTTCTGCTACTTGTTTCCATTTAGCTGTGCCAATATCAGATTTTCGTGGCATATCTTGCCAGACTTTACGCATTAATTTATGCGCATGTAAATATGTGGGTGCATTTTCTGGTGATGCAAATGCTGTTTTCCAGCCGTAGTTATTATTATACCCTACAACCATTTGATCGACAAAATCAGACTTCCCACTGCTAGGGATACCAGTAACAGTAATAAACTGTCCAGTATAAGTGCTGAATATTTCGTCGAAGTTTTTGATACCAATTTGGTACCCTTTCTTAAAACCGTTTTGTACAAAGTCAGTAACTTCATGTTCTATATCTTTAAAAGTTGTTACATTTTCTAATGGTACTGGTCTACATTCAGTAATTGTTTTTGCTAAATCTTCTTTACCATATTTTAATAAATATTCATTAGCATCTTTACAATCAATAAAATTAACTAAGAAACAAACTTCTGCTCCAAGCCGTCTAATTAATTCTGTCTGAAGTGCTATACCAGCTTCATCAGCGTCTACTGCTAAGATTATTTTTTCTTTATCTTCAAAGTAATCTATACAGTTATCTAAATAATCTAAATTGTTATGATTTAATGTAGCTCCGTTTGGTACGGATATTACATTATGTATTCCCGCTTCATGGTAAGACAGTACATCCATCTCACCTTCAACAATAACACAAGTGTCATAACCCACTATGCTATTAATATTATAAAAGACTTTCTCAGCACCTTTATATAATTTAAAATGCTTACGTCCGTCTCTATATTTTATATTGATAAGCTCATCACCTATCATGTAGTTGAATTTAATTGTGTTTTCAACCTTGCCTGTTTGTGGCATGAATTCTGGGCCTTCAGATACATTTACTTCTTCTAATGTATCTTTTGATATGCCTCTCTGTTCAAACCATTCAATTACTTTACTACTAACTGGCTTATGCGTTTTTGTAGAATAATCTGGTTTAATATATTCTTTATCCCCGCCACCTTTACGTTGATAAGTATGTAATTGAAATGTTGAGTTACAGTTGTGGCAAGTACCAAGACCACGCTCCCAATCATAACTAGCACATTTTTGTTTCCTGTTTTCAGGCTTACGGTCATGTGAACACAGGGGACAAATCCCCTGCGTTGCACCAACCTTCAAATCATGCTGGTTAAACTGGTCGATTAAGAATCCATTAATCTCCGCGTTGTTTACTTGCATTTAATTTAATTTAAAATGGTAAATCATCTACCGGCTGTGATACTGGTGCTGCTGCCGGTTGATCAGTTCGAGGTGCAGCGTCTACGTTGTCGCCATTTGTCCAAACAACTTGAACATTACCTAAGTAAACTTTAGGTACTTTAGCATCACGCTCCTCTTTCGTTTGAGCTACTACAACTGGACCTTGATTTCCGAACTGGTCGACTTCATCATTAATCGTAATTGTAATAGGTAAGTACTTCCCTTTTTTACCTTCGATAATCTTTGATTTATCTATGTTATTAAGGTTAATACTTGTTTTAATAATACTTGCCATTATGCGTATTGATTTAATTGGTTAAACATTCTTTGTAACTGTTCTTTATTAGCTCCAGTTACTCTTCTGAAATTATCTACAGCTTTCAGGTGATTTTGATTCTTGTAAAAGTTATTTACTGAAGTTTCTAATCCTGTTACTGAGCAAACTTTTGTTTGCATTTTTCTTGTTCTTGCCATAATTTAATTATAATGTTAAGTTAATAAAATATTGTGATGGGTCAAATCCATCTGTCTTGTAGAATAAATCGTAAGCTTCTACTGCTCTCTTAACCTTGTCCTTACCTGATTCTAAAAAATCTGGTGAACAATCCACTACTGCTATTTGATGTGTATTTTTATCAATAACAATAAAACAAAAATCATAACCAAATAGTGTACTATATATGTATGCCTGTGAGTCATAATTCCAACGGTAAGCAGAGCGCTTGAAAGAATTTATGTCTGAGGTAGTCTTCAAATCAATCACGAGTTTTTCATCATGATTAATTATATCAGCCTTACCTTTCCACATTAAACCTTCAAGCTCTGCAATACCTGGCTTCTCATACTCAACATCAATACCGCGAATAAGTCCGCGACATATATCATTTTCTAATACTTTTTCGGTCATTAAATAAATCTTGTCAACTTCATGTTGTAGTAAACACAACTCTCCGTTTGACATTTCTTTATATGCCTTAGTGTTTCTAGTAGACGCTTCTATTATCTTAAACTTCTTAAGCTTATCTGGCTCAAGTATAGCAGTGTGAAAATAGCCGCCTACTAAAAACGCTGGGCTTGGTTTGGATGGTTGTCCAAGGGCTAAGGGGTTAGTTAATAAAGTTCCAATATCAGAATTACTTAAATACTTTTTACCAAAGTCTCCATAGTAATGTTCATCAATTCTTAACTTTTCAATAACCTTTTCTTTTTCCATTTATATTATCTGTATTGATTCGTATTTAGTTTGTATTATACAGCTTTACTTAATGTTGAAAGCTGACCGGGTGTTAAATCATATTTAGCTTTTATAGATTCTAATTTCCCGCCTGCTTTTAAATAATCAATTGCTTTAGTTACATCACTAAGTATCTGTTTAGTCTTTTTAGATGCAGCTTTGCCATGATTATTTGTAGCATCACTATCTTGTGTATCGTCAATTAATAATAGGTTTCCTAACGCATATTTTTTTGCATAACTCGACGCTGACCCAAATTGTTGTGGAGTCTGCATACCTTTTTGGTTGAGGTCCACGCCAACTATCGCAACAGCAGTTAATTCCATACCTTTATCATCAGTTAACCTTGCGGTCGACTGTATAATAGGCATAGGTTCTGTAGCAATTAATTCTTCATTAATTGTAACTGCAATTCCTAACTCGTCGTTAAACGGTTTAATAGCTTCGAGAATGTCTTCGGCTGAGCGAAAGTAATATTTGCCGAATGAATTAAATCTACTCTTCTTCGATTTAAATTTTGTTTGAATTTTTGCTAGTTTTTGGTATATGGTCATAATAATATAATTACATAATTTTAATTAAACTTAAACGGTAATATTCACCGTAACTTATAGGTAATCAAGCACTTGCGAGGAATCAACATTATTAATTAAACACTGTATAGCATCCCGTTTTATCTGCGAGATACGTACATGAGCAGTGGTAACATTGATGTCTAGCTTGGCTGCAATTTCATTTGCAGAGTGCTTATCACAGTCAAGGCCGTAGCTTAATCGCAACACCTCATACTGCTTAAAATCTAAATGCTTTTTCATTAGTTGTAGTAAATAAGCATTGAGTAAATGTATGTTATATGGTTCTGATTTATCAACAACTTGATAAGCCATATTTTCATCATCATTGGGTTTATCATCAATACTTGCAAATACACTATTAAAAAACATAGCAACCATTTTTTCATTATCAGGGTTGCGTCTTATTTCATTTAGTTTATGTTCAGGGATGCGTACGCCGCCTCTATTAATGTCTACGGCTCTCCGTATCGCGCCCTTAATTCTTTTAGATAGAAATGACTTAATTGTTTTTTCTTGGTCATCAGAATTCTTTAATGTTTCTCTATCTATTTTACTAGAAGCAGCGGTTAATCCATATCCACCTTCTTGTAGTAAATCATTTATACTTAATACACCTGATGCTTGGTCAGATGTTGATTGTTTTCTTGCTAGTGTTTCAACTAGCGGTAAAAAGTTGATTACTATTTCTTCATTTGTTAAATGTGTATAATCACCATTAATTGGTTTTCTAACTCGTTTAACAGCTTCCTCAACTTCTTTTTTATACCTAACATAGTTAGCTATATTATATTTTCTCATAATTCTTTATTTAGTATTTCTTTTTCTCTCTTTAGTTGATTTCCCATATTTCTATATATAGTCCGAGTAGTGCAATCCAATGACTTAGCTAATTTAGCTATAGTTATTTTTTGTTTACTATCGTTTAAATCTATCATGCATTGGTATATGTCATCTTCACATACTTTTTTACTTCTACCAATTAATTTACCAACTATACTTAGTTTTTCACTTAATGATAAACCAGTATAATCCTTAAATATTACTTTACGTATACGATTACGAGGAGGGGTATCACCAACTCCAAATACTTCTGTAATCATGTTTTCTAATAATTTATTTTTAATAAAGAAGGTAACGAAACCGTTTTCTTTATTAGCTATAAATTTAAACACATGTCGCATATCATCTTCAAGTGACAAATCGTCACCTTCTATTCCATCTATATTTAAATAGTATAGTACTAAAAAATGCCACTTCAATGATTTGTAAGTAGTTATCTTAGCCTTACTTCTAAATAGACTGTAACATTCATATGTACCTTCTGCGTAGTAATCATATAGATCGGTACTCTCAGTAGGAACATCTGTAATAGGATTTCTTCTGTAATTTACTCTCCTATCATTCAGCCACTTAATATTTCTTTCATGTGACATTTGCTTATTACTATTTATTATTTCTAGCTTTTGTCGCCCTTGGCTTTTTAAACTGTTTTATTGCTGAGGCAATATTTCTATAATTAGTTTCAATTAAATGTTTATATAGTCTTCTTCTCATTTTCTTGTATATTTTACATCACCGTAAACAATCAATTGTATATCAGAATCTGTATACACCGACTTATCTGGGTAATTTAAGTATCTATTTACTATTTGTGTGTTTTTATCCAGCGGTAGATTGTAATTTATATATATCGCTGTGAATAGTGCAGAATTGATTGCTATCAATATCACTATAATAATTTTCGACAACGTCTCTAGGAATTGTGTCGTGGGTATAAGGTGTTTCATTTTTGTTGCATATTTTTCGTTTATCAATAATATAATAACGCCAGTAACCGTGTATAGCATTTACCATTTTATATTCATCTGGCATACATTGTGGTGGACGTTCAAATTCTTTAGTGGGCATACCAGCGGGTGGATGCATTAAAGCTTCAGCACATTTAGTAATAGTTAAATGTCTTTTGCCGTAGCGTTTAGTATATTCATTGCCTAGTGCCAACATATGTTCATACAGCCAATAATAATGGTGTGTATTACTGCGTGTCCATATAGTAGATGGATGATTAAGGTGAGCTTGTTTATAGGGCACATTGTCGCCATTATTATAAACATGGTGTGCAGTGCATAACATTTGTGCGGATTCCAATATCATCTTTACTTTGTGCTTATCATAAACATATGAAGCGGCACGCTTAGGGCAATCATGTAAGTAAAATATATTCATAGTTTGTTTTGTAAATCGTTAATTCTTTGGTTTATTATTGCGGCTTTTTCGTACTCTTCTGTCATTAAATATTCTTGTAATATTAATTTTAAATTTTTAATTTCATTTAAAATACTATTTTCACCGTGATTTTTATTAACCCAGCCATCAATACTTTCGTATATTTCTTCATTTAAAATATCCGCTCCATAAGTTGCAGTGTCTGGGTCTAAAAATTCTTCGTATAAATCTTTTTTAATACGATTATATAGCGCTTTATATTCTTTATCTGTCATGTTTATATTATCAATTATTATTCGTGTTTAATCTGTAGTTAGTATATCAATTATTTTTTGAGCACTAGCTCTAATTTTGTTATAATCTGATACTTCTTTTGCATTACTAAATTTACCTTTAGGTATTTCTGGAACATCACCGAATCTAGTTTTACCATTAGCAAAATCAGTATAATCTAACCACGAATCGTCTTTATATTTTTCAATTATTTTATTAGCGGGTAAAACAAATATACACTGTTCTTTGTATCTATCGTGACAAGCAACCATAGTTCTATCTTTGTCACCAGTCCATATTATATATGTATATTGGTGGTCTATATTATCTACGTCAGTGTATAAGTAGCAACTGTCATAATACATATCATGTACCAATTTAGCTGCAATTGCCGAGCCGTCTTGTCTATTATTCTCATTTAACCAATTAGCAATTTGTACACCTTGCCACTCAGGATAACCGTCGTGATGGTGATACATATGTACATAACTGTGCTGAGTTACATGTTCAGGGTGTATAGCAAGACCATAAGAACTACCTCTTGCATGTCTTCGGTCTACGACCATAATTAAATTTCTAGTTGCCATATTCTATATCTTCGTTATTAGTTACCATCCATTCGCAATCACTTAGTTTGTGACCAGCACCTAATAAAAATGCTTCACAAGATTCATGGTCTGGATTCCATTCGTTTTTTTCGTTACATAATGCTCTAATATTATATTTATATACTTTACCTTCGTTAAAGTCTAGTACAAATATATATTTAGTACGTTCAAATTTTTCAGTATAAGCCTCTTGTAATATTTCTTTCATAGACTTACCTTCATGACCCGGTCTTATATCCGTACCATGTTCTAATTCATATGCTTTACTACTATTCATTTTCTTCTAATTTATATTCACCTGTGTCTAATAACTCATCTCTTTTTTCATTCATTAATTCCTCATATACATCTTGCCACCATTCTCCTAATCTATGATTAAAATCATATTCCATATCACCCCATATATGATTTTCTATCCATACATTGTTACCACTAGTTAACTCATCTAATGCTCTGTCTGACCAGTCAGAATAATCTTCATAGTAGTAACCATCTTGTGATACATAAGGTTTATCTTCTTGAGTACACCAGAATATATCATAGCCATCATAAGTTGATTCACTATATATTTTTAAAGTCCATTTGTCATCTACAAAGTCACTTGTAGTGTCAAGGTTGCCGCCGTATTCTGACTCAATATATTCGAGTAGCCACGGTCCATCAGGCTCTTCCATAAAGCCATCTTTTTCTAAATGTTCGATGATTATTTCATCTGTTAAAATTTCCATAATTAATTGGTTTTCAGTTAGTTGCGCGAGTAGGATTTGAACCTACGACCTCAGGGTTATGAGCCCTGCGAGCTGACCACTGCTCCATCGCGCTATAATATTTTAGGTGTGCTCGTATGTTTTTCGGTCGAGTAACAGCACCACACTCGTGCCCACACCTATAGTCTCGGGTCGCTCATATTATTTTACTGATGTAGTTGTATACGACTACCAATTTCAAATAATAGCGGTGCGCCTCCGACTTTAATATTTTCGGGGGAAGAAACCCCAGCAGTCTCTTCTTATTACAGGTGATTCACATATCGGCACTTAGTCCCTAATGTGATTTGTCTTGGGAGTCACCAACCCTTAAACGAGCCATTCACTTATGTAACTTCTCGGAGACATCCGGTAATCTTTCAACCGTTCCAACCGTTCGTCGTTCTAATTAAGCTACTCGTCTCTGTGTAACAAACACTAAACTTTGGTGTATAGCACCGAACTATAATTCTTTGTGATAGTTCAGCATATACTCAATTGTTCTTTTTAGTATTGCATTTTTCATTTGCATATATTCGTCGCCTTCTAGCTTGTCAATACTTGTACCATCAACAGCCCAGTCAATTGAGTCATATATTTGTTCTATCATTACTTCATGCAAGTACTCTGCTATCCTGTCTATTTCTTTCATTTTACTCATCGTTAAATAATTTATCTCCGTATTTTAAATCAATTCTACTCCACTCAAAATCGTTTACATCGCCAAATACTAGTAAGGTTTTTATTACATTCATTTTTAAGTCACCATATGACGTGAACCTGTGTAATTCTGCGATTACTTCACGTGGACCGTATTCGTATTTTAGTGCATTTTGTTTTAGCTTTGCTTTGATTTCTGGTTTTAGTTTTTGGTATAATGTTTTCATAATTACTTTTTTTGTTACATATATATTATCTACACCTATTCGTGTTTAGTTCGTATAATCTTTTTCAATTGTTAAACCTAATTCGTTTGCAACGTAGTTGATATGTTTTTGGGTTGTTACACTCCACCATCCGTGTTGTACTAATTTTCCCGGATATTCGATTGTTGCGACGTGCGTTGAGTAAGACCATATAGCATTACCTACTCGTCTTAAATTTTCTTTGTACCTGTTAAACTTTCTCATAATTTTTCTATTTTTTCTATTTCTTTTAATTTCTTATTTACATTTTCAAAAGGTTCACCAGAGTCTCTAGCTTGGGTGAGCATGAGATGTAGTGATAGTGTTAATAGTGGTTTATCTAATTCTTCTATTAAACTTAGTTTTTTACCGATTTTATTTATTGTACTTTTCATTAGTATATTTTTTTAGCGTATATTTCTTGATTTGCGTTAGCGAGGGCTTGTCTCCATTGCCACTCTTTTTTCCTGTACTCATAATCAGTACACCATTTTCTCCATGCTTTTGTTAGGTCGTTAGAGCCATACTTTACTTCAAACTCTTCAACTTGTTTTAGCTTATTAGCTATTTTTACTGGGTCAAAATCTTTAAATGTTACCATGGTAGTATAGTTTTTTCAACATAGGTTAAACCTTTGAATTTAAGCCAGTGTGATTTACCAAATTTATATTGGTCAATACCTTCTTCATCTTGTCCAAGGTATTTAGCTTTGAAACCAAATGAGTTAGGTAAATTGCCAACTGTATAGCCTTGGTAGTAAGTGTTATTTACTTTAATAACATTGTCTTTTAAGAATTTAATTTTAGTCATAATTATATTTTTTATTTGTTACATTTATATTATCCAGAGTTAATCGTATTTAGTTCGTATAAAATTTCTTTCTGAATACTTGTTTTTGCGGTAATTTATATCTTCTATTACCCATACCACTACAGGTGCCGTATAGCATTACCATTTCAATATGGTGATGTTTTCGTGCTTTTCGTTTTTTCTCTGCATACTGACAAAGTTCTTTCATATTATTTACTTTCATGTGCTTCGGTATATGTTTTAGTGTATCTTGGTGGCTTACCTTCATATTCAAAGTAACTATAGTGATAGTGCTCGTGAATTTCCTGTAATGCCGTCATAAAATCTTGTTCGTCAATCATGTCATTTTCAAACATTTTCATTTGAAATGCCAGTTCTTCTAGTAATTTTTTCATAGTATAGTTGTATTATAGTATTCATGGATTTCGTTTATTGCCTGTATGAATTCGTCTTTGTCTGAAATTCCTTGATTTAGACGCTCTATTTGGCTACCTATTTCAGTCATTACTTCTATGAAGTGAGACACAACTGGTCTTGGTTTTGCTGGTGGAATTTTTGACAATTCGTATAATTCCATAGCTACTTTGCTTACTTTACTCATAATTTACTTATTTAATTTGGTTAATAATTCTTCTAATAATTCTACATTTGTATACTTTAATCTTTCGTCAAACCAGTCTTGGTTCACTATATCTAAGTCAAG
>MDSX01025698.1_pt1 | contig 14489 bp, 12 predicted proteins | sample 811141 | NCBI WGS metagenome assembly MDSX01 (sample SAMN05326642, study PRJNA326480) | marine metagenome | isolation source: seawater | place: Atlantic Ocean: South East | collected 2010
AATCTCATATCCGTTAATGAGTTGCGTTTTGCCGCGGATCGTCGCCGCAGAAACGCGCCGCAAATCGACATCAGACAAAGAAGCCGCTGTCCACCCACCCATCAATATCCAAGCACCTAGGTCCTTGTTCATAGCTTCCAAACGGACTGCGATATGTACAGCGTTCGCGTGCACCGTATAATTAAGCTGAAATCGTGAAAGACACGTAATCCGTGAACAACGACACCACCGGTGTCCAGCCCGCTATGGCAGGATGTGCCGAAAGCCAATCGTTACCATAAAGGAAATACGGTGTCAGACCACATCCTGTAATGCTGGTGGTGATGCTATCGGAAAATTCCGCTAGCGTGATGATCGGTACATGAATACCCACAAGCTCGTCCCCCGAAAGAGGTGCATAACAAGCGCAATGATCGGTTTCCCCGCGGTCGGCGGTAGCAATGACCTCATCCAGTTAGCTTCGCGCGATTGAAGGGAAGTCGCGAAAATTTTAATGTCCCGCGGTAACATCGTAAAATCATGCTGCGACACCGAATTTTGATCTCGGAAGTAGATCCTTGCCTGCAAATCCAACCCGATGAAGGCCACCCCGTTCACTTGTGGCAATGTGCCAGTCAATTCCCCAGCGACCACTCGCTATTCGCGTTCGTCGTCGGGGTCGAAACCTCCGGCCTACACGCCTTGGTCAATCTCTTGTGCATGCCGGTTCACCGGATCGAGTTAGTCACCGATCTCTCCGATCAGACGGTCGGTCATCTGTTCAGCCTGCCGGCAAAACAAAACACCGGTGTTCTCGATTGCCCCGGAAAAACATAGGGTAGAGGGCCGGCGTGACGGCAACTAAAGTCATGCGAGCGCAGCCAAATATCAGCGCGACGGTTATGGGCAATTGAATTCTGTTGTCGGTCGCAGTTTCTCGTGGCGGCAGGGCCCAACCGGACCAACTCCAGAGTTGATCCCCTGAGGCCCAATCAGCACGGCGCAACGAGGCAAGACAAGCGGCGAGATGCGGGTATGACCGGTTGCATCGGCGGCCCCGAGACTCCATGTTCGACGGATAACCATCTCCGGATATTAGAATTATGCGGCGCGTCGCACGAATCACTAAGTATTTCGTTAAATTCTGTGTCGGCGGCTTGCTACTGCTGGGGATCGCCTCGGCTATCCTGTTCCTCGTCCTGGCGCCGGACTTGCCGGATGCCGAGGAGTTATTTCAAGCCACCAGCCGAGCTGAAATTGTGATCCTGGCACGCGACGGCAGTGCTCTTTCCCGTACCGGCGTAGGAACACGGATGATCACTGTCTCGGAATTGCCGGCGCATCTGCCACAAGCAGTACTCGCAACAGAAGACCGGCGGTTCTACCGGCATTTCGGCATGGACGTTACCGGCTTTGCACGAGCGTTGGTTGCCAACATTCATGCCGGGCGTGTTGTGCAGGGTGGCAGCACGATCACACAGCAACTGGCCAAGAACCTGTGGCTGACCCCGGAAAGATCTATTATCCGTAAGTTAAAGGAACTCATGCTCGCCGTCTGGCTCGAAGCCAGGCTGGAGAAACGGCAAATTCTCGCCCTCTATCTAAACCGGGTTTATCTGGGTGCCGGCAGCTACGGCGTCGAAGCGGCGGCACGGCGTTATTTCGGAAAGTCAGCGCGGGCCGTGACATTGAGCGAAGCGGCATTGCTGGCCGGTCTTCTAAAAGCGCCCTCACGCTATGCACCAACCAACGATCTGCGGCGTGCACGTGGACGCGCAGCCGAGGTCCTCGATAATATGGTGGAAGCTGGCTACCTCACGCGACAACGCGCGGCAGCCGCAAAACGAGTGCCAACCCGTCTTGCCAAATCCGCCAAGCCGAACGCGGGATCCGGCTATTTCGTGGACTGGATCGAGATGCAGATACCGCTTTTCATCGGGCGCATCGACGAGGGAATTGTCGTGAGAACCACTCTCGACCCGGCATTACAGTCTTCGGCGAACCAGGCACTTAGCAAGGCACTCACCAAGCACGGAAAGATGCGTTCTGTCGGGCAAGGAGCTCTCGTCGCCTTCGCGCCCGACGGCGCAATTCGGGCAATGGTTGGTGGCCGTTCGTATAAAGCGAGTCAATACAACCGCGCCGTCCAGGCCCTCCGGCAGCCGGGATCGGCTTTCAAACCGGTCGTGTATCTCGCGGCGATGGAGGACGGATTGCGGCCGGACAGTACAGTTCGCGATGCGCCAATCAACATTGATGGCTGGCGACCGCGGAACTTTGATGGAAAATTCGCTGGCGATGTAACCGTTGAACGCGCTTTGGCACGCTCGATAAACACAGTCGCCGTTAAGGTCGCGAAACGTGTCGGCCCGGAGAAGATCGTGTCGGCAGCGCGGCGCCTTGGTATTACAGCGAAACTCTCACCCGACCTCTCGTTGGCGCTCGGTGCATCGGAAGTCAGCCTTTTTGAAATGACTGCTGCCTATTTGCCCTTTGCGAATGGCGGGATGGGCGTATTCCCCTATGGCGTGGCTGAAATTCGGGCGAGCAGTGGTGAGGTCCTATACCGCCGTTCAGGTGATTCATTGGGCCGTATTGTCGACGCACGGGATGTCGGCTGGATGAATCGTATGTTGTCCGCGGCGGTAAAAGACGGCACAGGACGTCATGCCCGCCTGGAAGGTCGCGAAGTGGCTGGAAAGACCGGAACCAGTCAGGACTTTCGTGACGGATGGTTCATCGGTTACTCGGCTGACCTTGTCGCTGGCGTTTGGGTCGGGAACGATGACAATCGGCCAACGAAGAAGGTCACGGGGGGACAGCTGCCAGCGACAATCTGGCGGGACTTTGCGGCACGCGCGACGTATGGCCATACCGTCCGGGCCCTGCCACGAGATGAGGCACCCACCGCACCCAAGGCAGCCAACACGCGATCGTTGCTCGAAGAGATAACGACTTTCTTTTCTGGAATCGGTGCTTCTCGGGGAGCCTGGCAGCATGAATCCGACCAGCCCAGCCTAGAAAACGATAACGATTAGCGGAAGGCCTATTTACGACCGCGGGCGGTTTTCACCATATACAGGATCAGCCAGATCGGAATTACCACGACGGCACCGATCAGGATGTAGCTTAACGCCCAACCGAAAAACTCGCCGCCGACTTTGATCAGCCATTCAATGGCATCCTGCCCACTTTCTAGTATATTTCTAAGATCTATATTGAGGGTCGACAACACGAGGCCAACCAACAGGCAGGCGATTATCAGTTTAACGATCGTTCGTGCGGTAATTTTAGGCATCGTTTTCAACACTTCGGCGGAATTACGAACTTAATTTCTGCACAAAGAACGACGCGGCGTCCAATAGATTGCAAATTGCAAGCCTTCCGCAAAATAACTCAATTCCCGGATACCGCCCTACCCGCGACCAGTCGCACCTTGCGGGGTGCGGCCATCCACACAGCGCCGATGGATACAATCGAAACAACGATCGCGAGCCACCATGCGTCTCTGTAGCTGCCGGTCATGTCGTAGATGTAGCCGGTGAGCCACGGACCCACCCCGGCCCCCAAGTTGGCGGCAACGCTGACCACGCCAAGGATCGCCGCGAACCTTGGACCTTGGAACAAGTCCGCCGGCATTGCGCCGAACATCGAGGCCAAACCGTATCCGAGCATTCCCTGAGCCGCCGCCATAGCATACATGAGGGACGCCGAAGGATACGACTTCATCAGCAGCAGAATTGCATAGCACAGCACGTAACCGGACAGGCTCAGTGTCCATGCCCACTCTCGACCGACTCGGTCAGAAAGATAACCGAGCCCGATCTGCCCGATAACACCGCTCATGACGACAACACCGAGCGCTAGAGCGATTTGTGTATCGTCGAATCCGAGTTGTATGAGGTACTGACTTTGATGAACCTGCACCGCATACCAGGCGAACAGGGCGGTTCCCATGGCCAGAGCCAACCACCAGAACCGCCGGGTCGCCATCGCACGGCGCAAGGTCCATTCGGTGTCGGCCCATTTGTGATCGACAATGGCCGCATCCTGTGTCGCGTCCGCTGCCGCGCCGGAAGCCGTCCCGTCAGGTTCAAGACCCACCTCGCTCGGTCGCTCGCGCTGCAGGAAGAAATTCAGCGGAATAACAACTGCAATCAGCAACCCCGCCATCACCCAGCAGGAGACCCGCCAGCCGACCTCGACAATGAGGTGTTGTATCCACAGGAACATTATGATCCCGCCAAACCCGACACCGGAAAATGCAATCCCAACAGCCAAGCCACGCCGCCGCTGAAACCAATTGGCCAGGAACATCGAGTGCCCGATATAGCTAATGAAAATACTTCCCCCGATGACCAAGACACCCAGCGTCAGATAGAAGTGCCATAAGGCCGTCGCAACAGTGCCCAAAAGCAGTCCGGCAGCGACCAGAGTCGCACCGAGAGGCAGCGCGATCCGCGGTCCTGCCCGGCCAATCAGAAGGCCGACAAGCGGTGTCGCTACCGTCGAGGCCAAGAAACCGAATGAGAATATCGCGGCCGTATCCCCGCGGCTCCAACCGAATTCATCAAGTAACGGAGGATAAAACAGCGAAAATGCCGTCCGGGAATTGACACCAATCGCCATGGTCACGAACGCCACACCAACCACCACCCATCCATAAAAGAAGGGTAGCCGGCGGACGAGGGACATTTGATACTTCGGAGGAGCGGATTCCAGCATCGATTAGGCGAACGTGCAGTGTTTAGCGAGATTGCGCCATCGAAGCTCTTCGAAAAAGGGAATTCTGCACCTTTTGGCTGCTGCGAGCTTCCACACCGGTATTCGTACTCGGTTAACACCCAGCCATTTCTTCGACATGGATGATGTTAATTTTGGACGTTTACCTGTTTATTCACGAAAGCTACGCCCAAATTCTGAGAATTTAGACATTTTAAGCTTACAAATTGGCAGCAATTTTGACGCGGCATTGTTTTTACTTAAATATTAATATTATTATTTAGATTATAATTGTATTATAGAAAATTATTGAAATAATAATTTGTATTTTTGCTTGAATTTAATTTGATTAATTGAATTTACTGAATATTGAGGACGGTGCAGCATGGGCCGTGTGGGAAGCTGCATGGCACAGATCAGGAAGGCCGCGAAGGTCCGTCACAGCTGTATATGTCACGTATGGTCATGGATTTGCCGCCCCATTGCGGTGAGTTCATCGCGTTGTGGGCCTATTACGAGCACAACGACATCCTCTATCCGGGAGTGCTCAAGTCGTATCTCGCGAGCCAGGCGACTAGCGTACAGGCCCGCAAGGCGGCGCTGCTGCTATTTCTGCGCTGGGTCGATGATCCTATCGGTCGGGACGACGAGTAGCAGGCTAGAAGCCGTTTTGTTTTGGAGGAATGAACGGATGAGCAGCCGCGTCAAAAGAGCGAAATTCTCCGATCCGCTAGATATCGCTTCGGTAGAGCAAGACTGGCGTCAAAGAGGTTATTCATGTCACCGCTTCGAAGACCCGCCGGGCCAGGTTTGGCGTGACTTCGTCCATAGAACCAATGAGGTTGTAATGATCTCGGAAGGCCGACTTGAGGTGGAGATTGACGGCAAGGGTCTTCTCGCGAATCCGGGAGATAAAGTCTTCATCCCACGCGATACGATGCACACCGTTGCCAATGCGGCGGACGAACGAACGGTTTGGCTTTTCGGTTACGACTGATACCGCAACGCTTTATACTGTGATCGTATTTGATCCCGACGCCAATAACGCGTTTAAATACCGGAATTAGCCTGAGATGTGGTATGAAAAAAGTAGCATCGTCGGCAGCTGAATGACGCCCTATCCGAGGTTTTACCGCGTGCACCATCTGGCCGGTGTATTGGCGATCTTCCTGTCACTAGCATCTTGCGGTCTGGTCGACCGTCGACCGGGCCCAGAATCGATCGCCGCCGCAAAAAGCATCGCGGCCGAAATCTCCACCCACCGCGCCGCAACGGGTCTCGACACAGAATTGGCGAGTCCTGCACTGGCAACTTTCGCGCGTGTCTTCGACCGCGTGAGACGGGACTATGTCCGTCCGGTCAAGGTCACCGAACTACTTACGGCCGCCCACAAGGGGCTCCGGGACGCATACCCGCAGCCGAAAGGCGTCGCGGACGACAAACTCGTGATGGCCGCAATAGACGGCATGCTGCAGTCGCTCGACAAGTACAGCACCTACCTCGACCCGCCTGAACTAAAGGCGATGAGAGATCGCATCCGAGGTGAGTTCGGCGGCCTTGGTATCAAGGTCCGCAAGCACGATCAAGGACTTCTCGTGGTCACGCCGATCGATGACACCCCGGCATTTCGAGCGGGAATTAAGCCGGGCGATATCATCACGCGGGCAGATGATCGGGAGCTTACGAAACTGTCACTCGGCGCCGCCGTCCGACTGTTACGCGGACCAACCGGCGCCCCCATCGCGCTAACCATTGAACGGAAAGACAGCGCACCATTCTTGGTCAGTCTGGTGCGGGAAATCATTAGGATAGAAGGCGTAAGGTGGCGGGTTGAACGCGATGTCGGCTACATTCGCATTAGCGAGTTTACGCGCCGTGTCGGTGAGCGGGTGGAGAGTGCCGTCGAGGAAATTCGTTACAAGAGAGGCAGTAAATTGCGCGGATTCGTGCTCGACCTGAGAAACAATCCTGGCGGCCCATTCGATGAAGCGGTGATCATATCCGACGCCTTCCTGGACGACGGTCGTATTGTCTCCACCAAGAGCCGGCACAACGAGGAACATCATACTGCCGAAGCCGGCGACATCGCAGACGGGCTCCCAATCGTCGTCATGATTAATAAAGGGTCGGCATCTGCTTCGGAAATCGTGGCGGGCGCTTTGCGGGATCAGCGCCGCGCCATATTGCTGGGCAATCGCAGCTTCGGAAAAGGAACGGTGCAGCGTCTGATCCCTCTGAACGGCAACGATGCCTTGAGACTGACGACGGCCATCTACCTAACGCCTTCGGGAAAATCCGTCGACGGCGGGATTAAACCCGACACGATCGTCAACGCGGATCCCGACCGGGAAGGTGACGAGCAACTCGAACGTGCTATCGAGACTGTGTGGGAATTATTCAGGCTCCGTTCGTAACGTAATCGCCGCCCGCGTTTCTTATTTCCGCTGAAGCGGAGACGGCCTCATCCGCGATCCAGGCCGCTCCGCTAGCTAAACCACGCAACCGACGGCGACGCGAACGCTTTCCGCTGTCGACCGGTCACCCAGCACCGCCCGGCATTCCCCATGAACCGCCGACATTAATGCGGGTTCGATATGGTCCCTGGCGAAGTGCAACGCGTCCTCGGACGGGGTCTTCGGTCTCTTGAACCAATCTGAGTTATCATTATCGGTGATACGGAGTCATCAATTTTACCAAATCCTGGCCCCGACCTTGCAGTAATTCCATGCGAGATGTTTTGACCATGATGGAGTCCAAGATCAAATCCGACCGAGAGCATCCTCTCAACGGCCCGCGCCCGACCGACTAAAGCGACCATCTTAGCGGATTCGAGAATATTTCCTCTCCAAACTCGGACCGCACAACCGTATTACGTCCCAAATTTTGGGCAGGATACTGAAAAATTAGACGAACACGGCCGCACAAATAGCGACGGCGGCCACAATGCCCGCAATATCAGCGGTCAATCCGGCAGCAAGCGCATGGCGAATACGTCGTATCCCAACCGCGCCGAAGTAAACCGCAAGAACATAAAATGTGGTTTCGGTAGAGCCCTGGAACGTGCTTACGAGGAAACCGACATAGGTGTCCGGACCGGTCGCAGGATCGGAAAGGATCGACGCCAGGATGCCATAAGCTCCCGAGCCCGATAGGGGGCGCAATAATGCCATGGGCAATGCTTCGGGAGGTAAACCGAATAGGCGTGTCACGGCGCCCAATGGCTCTATCAGCAGTTCCATGGCCCCGCTGGCGCGGAACATGCCCACGGCGACGAGAATTGCGACGAGATACGGAATGATTCGGATTGCGACCTGAAAACCGTCCTTCGCGCCTTCGACAAACGCTTCATAGACCGGCACGCCGCGCCATGCGCCAAAGCCAAGCAATCCGACCATCAGTCCAGGGATAATCCAGGGCGAGACTGCGCGGCCGTAGATGATGGCGAGCGGAATCAACGCGACGACTGACAACAGCGCCAAAATCGAAACCCAACCGGGATACGATTCGCCGCGGTCGACTGCCGTCGCAGCCGCCATGATTTCTGCGGATCCATCGATCTCGCCATCCGCGGCCTCCGGTTTTGCTGGCACGCCCGATACCGGCCCCATCGGAAACCATCGCTGATACAGTTTCGCCGATGCGATGGCCACCACCGTCGACACCAATGTCGCGAACAGGGTCGTCGGCAGAATTGCCGCAGGTTCGGTCGAGCCGAGCGACGCACGGAGCGCGATCACGCCCGTCGGCAACAAAGTAACGCTCGACGTATTGACCGCCAAAAATAGGACCATGGCGTTGGTCGCCGTGCCCTTGTGTTCATTCAGCTTGTCGAGTTCCTGCATGGCCCGAATGCCGAACGGCGTCGCCGCGTTGCCCAGTCCCATGATATTGGCCGAAAGGTTCATGATTATAGCGCCCATTGCCGGATGTTCCGTCGGCACTTCTGGGAAAAGTCGGACCATTAACGGCCGCAATAGCCGAGCAATGATGGTCAACAAACCGCCCGCTTCCGCGACTTTCATGAGACCGAGAAACAGCGCCATCACGCCGACTAAGCCAATCGCCAATGTCACGGAGTCCGCCGCCGTGTCGATCATACCCGTCGCCAGGGCCTCCATAGGCCGTCCGGCATCCGGCGCAATCCGCGGCACAAAGACCTCGCGATACGAAGCAACCCCGAATGAAATCAGTACGATCGCAAAAAAGACCGCATTCACAACGCTTCATCCACCTCTCGGAAACGATCGAGCAGTTCTCCAACGCCCGAAACACGTAAAATCGGTTGCACGTCACTTTCATTGATATTCCCGCTTTCAACGAGCACGGCGCGGATGCCTGCAGCTTCCGCTCCGACAATATCCGTCTCAGCGGTATCACCGACCATGATCGTCTCTTCCACCCGCAGCCCAAAGTGCGCCATCGCGATTTCGAAAATTCCCGGCTGCGGCTTTCCGATCACGGTAGCTACGCGCCCGCCGGCCGATTCGATGAAGGCCTGCACCGCACCAGCGCCAGCCCGAATTCCGGTCTCGATCGGCACCGTGCGGTCCGGGTTTGTGATGATCAGTTGGGCCCCGTTACGCACGTGCACAGATGCGTCAGAGAGCCGCTGAATCGTCAAAGAAAGATCAATTCCGGCAACAACAAATTCCGGCGATGCGCTCTCAACCGCGCCGACAGCAGACATCTCTCGATGCAGCGCGTCACCGCCGACGATAAACACCTCCGGATTGGACTTTCGTTCCGCAACATATCGCGCAGCCGCCCAACCCGAGGTGAAAATCCTATCTACCGGCAAATCAATCCCCATGCCCGCAAGCTTCTGAGAGCACTCCTCCCTGGTCTTGAGAGCATTATTGGTGATGGCGCCCACGATGCGGTTAGTCTCGCGCAGGTAGGAAAAGAGCTCGGCCGCCCCCTCGATAACGTCGTCTCCCCGATAGACGACACCATCCAAATCAAACAAGACACCGTGGACATCCGCTAACGGCATGGGCCAGTCACGCTGGCGACCCCTGCGGCGAAGCTCTTCAAAACTTGGCAGTGGCGTGATCCATTTACGGCCGACCGGCATGCGCATATCGACGGGATCCGCACCGTAGCATTGCCAGTGGATATCCTCACCGATCTCGATCGTTGACCAGGCGCCGGTCGGCTCCGAATCCGTTGTGAAACTCTCGGTCAGTGACTGCATTGAAATATAGGGAATGCCGTCGACCGTATTCGCCTTATTCCAGTGGACATGGCCGGCGACGCAGAGCACCACCTTTCCCGCCTCCCGCAGGACACGCCGAATCTCGGGGGTTTCATCGTACTGCGCGCAGTGTTGGTTAGCTTCGAAGTAATAATTCCCTGTCATCAACGCGCCATCGAGCGGGACATGGGTAAAGACGATCGCCGGCATATCGGTCGCGGCGAGATCCTGTTCCAACCAATCTATATCGCCCTCCAAGAGCATGAAGCCCTGGTGCCGATCGTACTGCACGCCCGCTTGCCAGAACACCAGATGAAAGCCGTTCACATCGACGCTCTCACTGGCGAGAGACGTACCCAGCAGTTCTTCGCCCTCTGCGCGGCTCATAAATTCCTGATCGTGGTTGCCAACGATATGTCGGCGAGGGACACCGACACGCTGGAACGCACCAGCGACATCTGCGGTTAGTTCCCGGTCCGTGTGATTATCCTTGTCGCTGATTCGATCGCCAAGGTCGACGACAAGATCGGCGCCCCATTCATTCGCGAAGTCGATGAACTGGTGCAGCAACGGCAAGGCTACGTCGCTGCGCTTCGTAAGCTTGGGCGCACCGTGATGGATATCAGTGACGAGAGCGAGACGCAGGCGCGTAGCAGAAGTATTCATGGATTGATCACCCGGTGCATATCGAGGATGGGCGTTGCCACTCCTGCTTGACCCAGCATGCAGTGAACCTGTCCCCGGTGATGCGTTTGATGGTTGAGGAAGTGGGCCATAAGCAGATGTCGTGTGTCTTTGAGAGTCCGGCCTTCGTTATTTACATAAACGATGTTTCCCTCGAGGAAATTGGCATCGATCCCCTCAATAAACTCGCGAATTCGATCGTCATCCGCGACACGGGCCGACCGCAATGCATCGAACTCGACGTAGAGCTCGTGATCGAGGTCGGTTGACGGCGCTTCGCCGCCAGTAAACCGGGCCATCCAGATGCGGCCGCCAACGAGAATTTGCTTTAGCGTCCCGTGGATGGTGTTAAAGGATCCTTTGCAGTCACGCTGGAGTTCAGCATGGGAGTAAACGTCAAACACGTCGTAAACTGGAATGTTCGCGCCAGCATTGTAATCGACCAATTGCCGGAAGTGGTGAATTATCCAAACAAGCATCGCCAAGCGACCTTATTGTATCTCTGATAACCGCGGCAAGAATCAATTGCCACGTAAATTGGTGAATTTTGCTATGGTTTCTGCGGCTCCGATGGTAACGGTATACGCAATGATGCCTTCTGGAGAAAACCAAAAAGAGCCCGGTTTAGCCCACCTAAGGGCCCAGACGGAAGCAACACCGGACGACCCCAAGGCGTGGCATCATCTCGGCCAGGCCTCGGAGATCAGCAATCTTCTGGAAGATGCCGTTCGCGCCTTCGCACGAGCGGCCCAACTCGACCCCGAGTGGCCGACACCCTGTTTTGGACTGGCGCGCACTCTTGCGCGGTTGAATCAGGACGCCGCCGCCATCATCGCCTACCGGACGGCACTCGCACTTGCACCCGAACAGGCCGAAGCGCATTTCGCCCTTGCCCGCCTCCTAGAGAAGCGCGGTGCGGCAAGCGATGCCGTGGCACATTTCAGCGCGGCCGCTCTGCACAAACCGGATTGGTCAAAGCCGCATCTCTACAAAGGATCCGTCCACGAAGCGCGCGGCGAATATACAGAAGCACAGCTCGCCTACGAGCGCGGCGTCGCCCTCGGCGCTCCATCCGGGTTTGCCCTGCGGGCGCGCCTACAGGTGCCGATCATTCCGGCAGGCGCGGCCTCATATGCGCATGCCCGGGAAGTATATGAGGAAGAGCTCGATCGATTTCTGGCGGCACCACCCGGCGTCAACGATCCCATTCGCGAGGCTGGCGGCAATCGCTTCTTTCTCGCTTATCACGGTCTCGACGATCGGCCGCTTCAGGAGAAGCTCGCTCGATTGATGCGGACCGCCTGCCCGACACTTTCCTGGACCGCACCACATTGCATCGAACCCGGCCCTGTCACAGTGCCGCGGCGTGTGGGTATTGCTTCGCGTTTCCTGCACGATCATTCGATCGGCCGGCTCATGATTGGCCTGCTTGCGCGCCTAAATGCACGAAGCGATTGCCGCGTTCATCTGTTTCATGCAACGAACCCGCAGGACGATGCATTGCGCCGCGAAATTGAGGACCTTGCCGATACGGTCGCGGTCTTGCCGGGAGATTTGCAGACCGCGCGCGAAACCATCGCCGCCGCGAGCCTCGACATACTCTTCTATCCTGATATCGGCATGGACCCTGTAACTTACTTCCTGGCGCAGGCCCGGCTCGCACCGGTTCAAGCTGCGACATGGGGTCATCCGGTCACCACCGGCATTCCAACCATCGACTACTATCTTTCCTGCGACGCGGCAGAGCCCGAGGGTGCCGAAGCACACTACACAGAACATCTGGTGCGGCTCGGCGGACTTCCGTTCTCGTATCGACGCCCGGCACAGCCAGATCCGCTCGGCACCCGGACCTCATTCGGATTGCCTGAAGAGGCGACGATCTATTTTCTGGCGCAAAATCTCTTCAAAATCCATCCCAATATGGATGCGCCCTTGGCAGCGATCCTGCGACGCGACCCCGCCGGGATCATTTTACTCTTGGAAGGCCAAGACCGAAATTGGGGGGCGCAATTGCGGCAACGATTTGAGGAAACCATCGGGGCGAATGCCGCACGCATTCGTTTCCTGCCACGCCAACCACACGATGGCTACATGCAGCTCCTCACACTCTCCGACGTCAGCCTCGACAGTTTCCCCTTCTGTGGCGGCAATACGACCTATCAGGCGCTTGCGATGGGCACGCCGGTCGTGACGCTGCCCGGAGATTACCTGCGCGGCCGACTCAGTCTTGCCATATACCGCCATCTCGGCGTCATGGATTGCGTCGCCGGAGATGCCGAAGAATTTGCCGATATTGCGGTCCGCCTCGGCATCGAATCGGCGTTTCGAAATGATGTTGTGGGCCGAATTCGCGATAATTGCGACAAAATCTTCGATGATCCTATCTTCCTCGAGGATGCGGAGCGGTTCTTACTGCACGCCACACCGCCCGGCCTATAAAAAACCGGCCCCGTGAGAGAGCGGAGCCGAATGCATGAGAGAGAAAGTCGTCTGGAGGTATCATTCACTGAGGTCAGCATAAGACGGCGGCAGTCAGGCGACAGTGATGACGCTAACACCCGGCAAAAATTTTTCAATTTCTATAACTCGCTTGATTCTTGCGTCTCTTCGCCTTCGGGCCTAGGGTCGCGCCCGCGCACGAAACGCGTTATACTTTAGCAAGCGTGCCGATGTAGCTCAGTTGGTAGAGCAATGCATTCGTAAGACACTTATCCACAGAATCATCCATTTTTTTCAGTCTCTTATACCCCATCATTTATTCATGTGAATGATATGTGTATATGAGACGAGTGTTTTACGTGAAGATTCTGGATTACCAGATACCGATGGTTTATAGAGGGAACAGAGATTACGCCGATGTAGCTCAGTCGGTAGAGCAACGCATTCGTAATGCGTAGGTCCGCAGTTCGAGTCTGCGCATCGGCACCACCTTATCCTCCCTTATTGTCATCCACATAAGACCCTCATGAGGGTCTATTTGCTTACTAGAGAAGTTCAATCAAAATCCGTCAGGATTCGAGGGGTGGGGTCTTTGATATATTCAACTATTAAATATCGAAGGAATATACGGATGAAAATTTTACAACTAACAAAAAGAGAAAAGCTTCTGTTATTACTTTCCGTAGTTCTTTGGTCATGCATTGGAGTTGCGGCGACTAAAATGATACTCACTGATGGAGATCAAATCGACGCATCAACGTCGATTGATCACTTTACCATCATTGGGTCTCTTGCAGGAATGGTAGTTGGAGTAATTTGGTTTTATATGAGGAAGAAATTCATCGATCAATAATCCTTTATTAAGGTGTGTTTGTAGTGGAGCAAAACTACATGGGGCCTGCAGCAATCATTTTGATCGTCTTTCTCCCCCTCAAAATGACCTATTGAATATGGCATTAGTATTTTGTCCCGTAGACAAAATGATGTTTGTCTCTGGGAAACATGGTGCGTTTGCACCACTTTCACCCCGTCACGCCACTTCCACGATTGCTCCTTGAGCGATCTCGAGCAGATCGACCGCCCGCGCCTGATTGGCGGCGACCTCGACAAGGCCGCTAGAGTTTCGGTGCCAGAACAGGCTTCCGGCCGGCACATCGGAAAAGGTGCGCGCAAAGCCCATTGTCTGCGATCCAACGCGGAGCGACTGCACGTCCTGCAGCATAGACCCTGCGAGGCCCGTTACCAGGTTGCCGAAGGCATCTACATAGATCACCTCTGCAAGACTATCAGGCCAATCGGCGCCAGGGCGATCGCCGGATAGTGGCAGATCGCTGCGAGGAACGGGGTCACCGCGGGCGATCATAGCTGCGACCGGCGCGAAAAGATCACGTCCATGAAAGGTTGCCGACAGGCGCTCAGGGCGCCAGTCGATACGAGTGAGACGCGAGTCAGGAATACGGCGGCGGATCGG
>MDSX01028239.1_pt1 | contig 14487 bp, 5 predicted proteins | sample 811141 | NCBI WGS metagenome assembly MDSX01 (sample SAMN05326642, study PRJNA326480) | marine metagenome | isolation source: seawater | place: Atlantic Ocean: South East | collected 2010
CCTACTAAATCCCAACCGCCACCAAAACCGTCGTTATAAGAATTAACAAATCTATTGTAGGTGATATCTCCCGTGGCAGTACCTGTTACAATTAAAGAAGAGAAATCATCTGCAGTAGAGTTTAATGTGACGGTACCACCATTGTTGGTAAAATTTCCAGAAACAGTTAAAGAAGATGTATGGTCTACAAATAAACTTGCTCCTGATGATAATGTAATTGAGGCAATCGAAATATCGGAGCTAATTACTGGATAATTAGTCAAGCCATCACCCACAGTAATTACTGATGAAGAAGTTGGCACTTCATTTGTGCTCCAATTTGCTGCTGTTCCCCATGAAGAGTCTGTACTCCCGACCCAATTAATATTTATGGCAGAATTATTTAAAATGAGTGAATTGTATTCTATGTCTCCGGTGCTAAATTGAAATTTAACAGTTCTAGTAAAAGCTACTGCGGTTACTGTTAATGTATTGAGCCCTAGTTTTAGGGCTGTTGCATTACCAAAAAAATCATTTCCAGCCGCATTGGTCTTGTAAACCCTATAGTCTGCTCCTGTTGCGGGAAGTTTTGTAATAGTAATCGCTAAAGTTTGCGCTAATCCACTATTTGGATCGGTATTTTCGGTAGCAGTTATAACACGACCCCAATTTGAGTTACCCGTATCACTAAAAGCGTCAGAAGTGGCAATATCTTCATCATCTGTTTCATTGTTTAAAGAAATTGCATTAAACTCTATGTCTACGGAATTAAATTGAAATCTAACAGCTCTATTAAAAGTTACTGCGGTTACGGTTAATGTGTTAAACCCTAGTTTTAGGGCTGTTGCATTACCAAAAAAATCATTTCCAGCTGCATTGGTCTTATAAACCCTATAATCTGCACCCACTGCAGGGATTTTCGTGATATAAATCTCTAGTGTTTGTTCCAGCTGACTATCTGGATTAGTATTTGTGGCAGCAATTAGTTGCCTTGTCCAAGTTGCGTTGGTAGTTGTATCAAATAGATTAGATGCATCAATATCCGGATCACTTGTTGTGTTGTTTAAAGAAATAGCATTAAATCGAATGTCTCCGCTACTAAATTGAAACTTTACAGCTCTTTCAAAAGATACCGCCGGGACAGTTATTGTATTGAGCCCTTCTGTTAGCGCTTGTGCATTGCCAAAAAAGACATTTCCAGCTGCATTGGTCCTGTAAAGGCGGTAGTTAGCACCACCTGTGGGTAAACTAGTAATATTTATTTCTAAATTCTGCGCTGCTCCACCATCTAAATCAGCAGTTGTGGTTGCGGTAAGTACTCGTGGCCAAGCGGTTGGTCCGTCCTCAAATAGATTGGAAGTCGAGATCAAGGGGTCTGTGTTAGTAACAACTTCATATAAAACGGTACCATTTAAAGAAAGGAAATCAAATTCAACGTCTGCGCTACTAAATTGAAACTTTACAGCTCTAAGAAAAGCTACCGAACCAACTGTAACTGTGTTGGTCCCTAGGGTTAGTGCTGTTGAATTACCAAAAAAATCTCCCCCACTTCCAGTAGTCTTGTAAACCCTATAGTTCGCACCAGCAAAAGGTAAACTAGTAATATTAATTTGTAAAGTTTGCGCATCACCACTGTTTGGATCACTAGCTGTGGTTGCCGTAAGTACACGTACCCAAGTGCTGTTTGGCCCGTTTGTAAATAAATCAGATTCTCCGATTGTGGTCTGAGCATTAATGTTTGAAGTAAATGCTGTAAGTATTAATAATAAGATAATTTTTTTCATGGTTTTTATATTTGAACACACGAAATTATAAAGTCGTTAATGGTAGATAGTTTAAAATTTGTTCAAATTGGTTAATTTTTTAACCAAACTACCATACGTATAGGTATATACAAGTATAATGTTATTGAATGCTTTAAAAACTAGTGGTAGGAGTTTATTTTATCGATGGGCTTGCTTTTCCAGGTAATACCAGGTTTCCATTTTGGAGCTTTTACTTTGCTTAAATAAGCATCTAACGCTTTTTCTAGAGTGGCGGTTTTACCAGGGTGAGATTCTGCCAAATTGTTTTTCTCTTCTAAATCTTCAGTAAGATTAAACAATAGAAGCTCTCCATTATCATGGAACTTTATGAGTTTAAAGGCATCAATTATAATAGCAGAATGTGCTCTTTTAAGTGCTATTGCATTTTCATAAGGCACATGAAATACCAAGCCTTCAGAAAATCGCTTCACGGTTCCACTACCATTATTGGCAAGGATGTTTTTAAAGCTTCCTCCATCAAATTCCTCTCTGAGAGGCATTTTATAACCTGCTAAGTCAATAATGGTTGGTAATAAATCAGAGAATGTTATGCTTGTTTTAGACTCTATTCCTGATTTAATTTTAGGGCCACAAATAATAAAAGGAACTCTAATGCCGCCTTCCATAGCATCCCATTTCCCTCTGCTAAGAGGTGTGTTTGTTCCTTGTTTATAAAAAGCCCTTGGTGGCATTACTGGAACAGCACCATTATCTGAGGTGTAAATAATATAGGTGTTGTTTTCTAAACCTAAGGCCTTCACTCGGTCTAATAACAAACCAACTCCTGAGTCTAAATCTTCAGTCATTGCGGCAAAACCTATATGTTTTTGATAGGCTCCCTTTTCTTTGTTTTTGTATTTTTCTAATGTTTGTTTTCGCATCATAACATCAGAGTGTACAGCATAATGAGAAACTTGTATAAAAAACGGGGTATTTGATTTGGCTTGTTTTTCAATAAAAGTAATAGCTTTTTGTGTGGTGCTAAATATTTTTTTAGGGTCTTGGTCAATATTATTTTGCCACTGCTTTTTATTTGATTGGTAGGTAAACCCGCCTTCTTTATTTCCCGTAATACCATCACTATGGTCATATCCTAATTCTAAAGGGTCTACATCAATTCCCCATTTGCCAACATGAGCCGTTTTGTAACTGGAATTTATGCTTTTTAATAATTTAGGAATTGTAAACGCGCTTTGATGATTAATATGATCTGTATTCATCCCTACTCGTATCATTTTTAAGCGTGCCGGGGTTTGCCCAAACTGGATGCTATAACGCGATGGAGAGCATACGGGTGCACTGGCATAGGCCGAGGAAAATCGCATACCACGCTTTGCTAATTTTTCAACATTAGGTGTTTGATGGTAGTCGCTTTTTGATTGTATGACATTATCCATCATTTGAACAGAAGTTCCATTCCAACCTTGATCATCTGTTAAAATCACAATAAAGTTTGGAGGATTTTTATTAGCATCATTCCCTTGTTTTGAGGACTTACAACTCACAAAAGTTAAGAGAAGTCCAATTATTAAGAGACAAGAGATATTGTTAGTTTTCATCTGTTATGATTTATTTTTTTAAAATGACTTTGGTCTGCTTGTGCTCAAATCTTCATACCCTAAAACATCTGCAAATATGAAGACAATATTGGGTTTCTGAACAAAAGAGTAGAACCCATGATAATAGCACTAAAAACGTGAAATTAATTTTAGTTATATTAATTCAAGGTGCTTTCTTTAAGTCCTAGTTGATGTTACTGTTGGAAGCTACTTCTTCAATAGGAATTGGCCAAAAGTAATCTTCTGCTTGTCTAGCTCCATCGGTATCACCATATAAAAGCCTACAATACTCGTCCAACACCCCCATTCTAGTTAAATCAAAAAACCTATGGCCTTCCATGTACAATTCTACAGCACGCTCTTGTAAAAGCGAGATTCGAAAGTCTTCTATACTCATTCCACCTCCATTAAAATCTGTCATTTCAACTCTATTTCTTAGAATATTAAAATCTGAATTTGCTTGACTTGGATCTTGAGAAATTTCTACCATTGCTTCTGCGCGCATTAGATGCACATCTGCCAGTCGTATAACATGCCAATTTTGACGACTGGTATATTCGGTAGTAGCTTCTGGGTCTATGTACTTGGATGTCCAGGTTTGATACAAAATAAAAGTATTGGTGTTGTCAGGATCTAAAGACGTAGCGTTATATGCTGTGCTTCCATCATTTATAATGAAAGACCATGAAGTATTTTGGTATTCTTTAATAATTGTATTTTGAAATCTAGTATCTTCTTTTTGTAAGCGGTTATTAATAAACAGTGGTTTTAGTTTATTACTTCCACCAAAACCTGTTCCGCAAAGTCCTGAGTTTTGCGGTGAAAATAAGTTAGAAACGGCAGTTCCTTGACCAACAATAGAGGATCCTTGAACCTCAAAAATCATTTCGGGATTATTCCCATTATTAGGGTCAAATAGTGTATTGTAAACCTCTACAGAAGCTACTAATTGGAATCCTGATTCATTTAAAACCAAATCACATTGCTCTTTAGCAAGTTGATAGTAGTTGCTTGCAGACTCTGTAAAAGCAAGGTATTTGTTATTTCCATCTGCACCTGATTGAGCTGTTCTTTTGCAAGAAGCAATTCTTAAATATACTTTAGCCAACATAGCATGGGCAGCTGCTTTGGTAACTCTACCTATCTGGTTTGATTGGCCGTTTCTAGCCTCATTTCTTCCCCAGCAGTTCTCTGAGGCATATTGCAAGTCACTTATTATTACTTCATATATATCTGTAATAGATGATAGTGGTAATCCTTCATCATTACCTGCCTGTAAAGGTTCTGTTCTTAGTGGTACTTCTCCAAAACCACGAACCAAATTAAAATAGTGTAAGGCTCTTAAAAACCTAGCTTCTCCAATAATACGGGCCTTTAATTCTTCATCCATCGAAATGGGGGGTACTTTAGCAATAACATTGTTAGCGTCTCTGATTCCAAAATACATGTCCCTCCACATTGGAAATAAATTTTGGTTGGTAGATGTTACGGTTCCTGTTTTAAAATCGTTCCACAAGTAGGAGGACAGACCCTGGTCTGAAGACGCGTGAAGTGCAGACAAAAAGGTTTGTCTGTAATATCCGTTTCCACTTTTTAACCTAGCATAGGCTCCTGTCAAACCGGCTAAGGCATCTGTCTGATTTTGATAGAAGTTTTCTGTACTTACCTCAGTAAAAGGATCTTCATCAAGCACTTCACAAGAATTAAAAGCCAATATGAACAGCACTAATAAAAGAAATGTCCCTCTAGTTTTAGTAAAAAAAATATGTTTCATAATACATTAATTAATATTTAAATTTCAATCCCAGTGAATAGGTTTTTGTGCCTGGGTAGGTACCAAAATCAACGCCTCTTTTTTGCGAACTTCTATTATAGGTTTGCACCTCTGGGTCATAACCAGGGTACTGTGTCCAGGTTAGTATGTTTTGACCTGTTACAAAAACTCTAAAACTTCTATTTTTTGTAACATTAATGGTATACCCTAAATTGACATTTTTTAATCTAAAGAAAGAACCATCAAAAATTTGTCTATCAGAAACCAAAGCCCTTGGGCCAATATCTATCATTGCTCCTGGGTTACTTACGTTGTCAATATTGCCTATAGATGGATCGTAAACAACCACACCATTGACCACAGAAAGGGGAGCCCTCCAAGAATCATTATATGAAGACGATAGCACGTTTGTTTCTTTTTGTAGTCCACTGAGCTGGAAAGAATCTACCCAAAATAAATCACCGCCTTTTTGTCCTGTAAACAAAACACTTAAGTCCCAATTCTTATATGAAAAATTATTAGAAATGGCAAAGGTGTAATCTGGGTTTGGATCTCCAATTTTAACATAATCTTCAAAATTAATTTGTTGAATTGCTAAGGGTTGTCCAGACTCATCCAAATCTATATGATTGTTAATATACTTTATTTCTCCGGGTGCTGCACCTTCTATACCACTAGCAATAGCCTCCTCCCAATCTCTGTAAACGCCATTGGTTTGTGCACCATAAAAAATACCAAGAGGTTGTCCTACTTTAAAAAGTATTGGGTTGGCTCCACTAAAGCCTACTTCGGGCCCTAATTGAAAATCTAAATTAGAATTAAGTGCCATGAGTTTATTTCTATTAAAGCCCAAATTGGCTCTCACATCCCAATTAAAAGCATCATTTCCAATAATAGTACCTGCCAAACTAAATTCAATTCCTTTGTTTTCAACCACTCCAAAATTATCTACACGAGTTGTATATCCATTTGACACTGGTAAATTTACATTTTGAAGTAAATCCTTGGTTAATTTATGATAGCTGTCTATTGTTAGGTTCCATTTAGAGTCATAAAAACTTACATCTAACCCTGCATTAAATTGATCTGTTTTTTCCCAAGTTAAATCATCGTTAGCTAGGTTTGATTCATAATAACCCGTTATTAATTCATTATCGAAATTATATCTAATAGGAGTCATAAGCGCCAAGGACTGGTAAGGAGAAATAGGATTACTTCCCGTTTTACCGTAAGATAAACGTAATTTCAAATTATTAATCACCTTCGATTTTCTCAGGAATTTCTCTTTAGATACAACCCAAGACAGGGCTATAGATGGGAATAATGCACTCTTATTATTGGTTGCAAATTTTGATGAAGCATCCATACGCGCATTCACATCCACATAATATTTTCTTTTGTAATTATACCCAACTCTAAACAGTGCCGAAAGCAATCCTACTTCTCTAAATTGTGAAATTGGAACAAAAATTTCATTGGCAGAAGCAAAGTTATAAAATGAGGTATTATCACTTCCAAAACCAGTAGCTTTATTAAATAAAGAACGGATATGATTTTTCTCATACGTGGTTACTAGCGTGGCATCAACTCTATGCGCCTTGAACCTGTTTCTGTATCTTAGATTGGCCTCAGCATAGGTCTTGTTGTTTTCAATAGAGGATTGAGATGCTTCCCCATCATTACGTCTTCCCCTTGTTGTATTGGTTGGGTAATAATTATCTCTTGTACTTCTTTGATAGTTATAGGCTCCCTTTAATGTTCCTGTTAGCTTTGGGGTAATTTTACCAACTATGGAAAGCACTTGCCTCACCGTTGTTGATTTTTTTTCATCAATAACGAACTTAGCTAGTGTATATGGGTTAGAGATTATATTTCCCTCATTTAAGGCAGCATAGATATCGTCGTCTTCTCCGGGGCTCAGTAATGGAAATATAGGTTGAAATTGGAGTGCTTGTGAGACGACACCCCTTTGAGCAAAAATTTCTCCATTACCAACAGAGGCAGCATTTCCTGTTTTGTGTGAGATGTTTGTTTTGGAATAAACATCTATTTTATTATTGAATGCCTTTCTCTTTGCATTCATATTATAAGTTATTCTCTTATTATTTGAGTTAACAATCACCCCCTGTTGATTTAAAACCCCCAAACTTACAGCTAAGTTTCTTTTGAAATTACCTCCTCTATACCCAACATTAAAGGAATTTGTATATGCCATACGGTAGGTCTGATTTTGCCAATTTGTATTAATCCCTGTCGATTCTGCGTACGGGATTGTAAAGCTTGCTAACTCTGGATAATTTTCTTCTGTAAGGGCTTGACTTCCATTAAAAGCACCACCTGCCCTGTTAGGGTCTGTAATATCTTGGTACAACTGATTGATTTTACGTTGGTTCATATATCTTTCAAATCCTGGACCATCCAAAACATCAATATTATTTCTAACAGAAGTAATTGAAGTGTCATAATTCACAGAAATTTTATCTACACCTTCTGTTTTGTTGGCCGTTTTTGTAGTAATTAAAACAACTCCATTTGCACCTCTGGCACCATATAAAGATGTTGCTGCGGCATCTTTTAAAATTTCTATTTTTTCAATATCATTTGGGTTAAGAAAACCCAAAGAGCTTTGTGCTTCTCCAGCCCCACCATTACCTTGGGCATCTGTAATTGGGTCTAAAGGCACACCATCTAAAACGTATAAAGGCTGTGTACCACCTAGCATTGAGTTTACACCTCTAATAGAAACTCCAATTCCCCCTCCAGGTTCTGAGCTTTCACTTACAACAACACCAGCTGCTTGCCCTTGTATTAAATTCTCGATAGAGTTTGTCCTATTTTTTTCTAACTGCTGTGCATTAATTTGTGTTATAGAACCTGAAAGATCTTTTTTGCTGACATCAAAATAACCAACACTTATGGTAACTTCTTCTAATTGATTAACATCTGGCACCATTACTATTGTAATAGGAGAGATTAATACGGGGAGTTGTTGAGTTGTCATACCAATATATGAGGCTACTATGGTATCTCCTATTTTTGTTGCTATTTCAAAATTGCCGTCAAAATCGCTGACTACTCCCATGGAAGAATCTTTAATTGAAATGGATACACCAGGAAGTGGCGAGCTGGCATCTTCTTCAATTACAGTTCCTTTGAGTGTGATTTCTTGTGCGACCAATATTACAGGAAACAACACGAGGATATAGAGAACTATTTTTTTCATAAAATGATGTTTGTATTTAAATGTATAATTACTTAAAAACCCAGTTTTTTAATGTTTAATATTTATTCATTAATGTTAAATATTTGATATTTAGAAAGAGCATGTTACCCGTTTTTATTGCTTATTAGATAGTAACTAGCCTATTCAAGAAAAACAAGCTTCATTTTTAATTCTCTTTACTATACTCTTTTGGTGTTTTGCCAAAGGTTTTTTTGAACAACGTACTAAAATATCTTGGGTCGTTAAAACCTGATTGATAAGCAACATCACTCATCCTTATGGTTTTATTTGTTTTTAGTAATTCTGAGGCGTGATTCAGTTTAATTCTTGTCACCAAATCCACAGGAGACATATCTACTAATCCTTTTAATTTCCTAAATAAACTTGACCGGCTGAGTCCTGTTTTCTCAGAAATTAAATCAATTGAAAACTCACTGGTTGTTATATTTTCTTTAATGATTTGAACCACCTCAGAGAGCAGGTTTTCATCAGCTGTTTTGTGTTTTACTTTGGTAGTATCTGAAATTGGGTTAAAAATTTGATGTAGCCTTTGTCTAGATTTAATAAGGTTGTTAACTGTTGCCATTAAAATTTGAATATTGAAAGGCTTTTCGACATAGGCATCTGCTCCAATTTCTAATCCTTCAACTTTATCATCAATATCACTTAAAGCAGTAATCATAATCACAGGGATATGACTGGTTTTAAAGTTTGTTTTTAAGATATTGCATAATTCCTTACCATCCATTACAGGCATCATAACATCTGTTATGATTAAATCTGGGTTTTTTGCTACTGCTATTAAAAGCGCCTCTTTGCCGTTAGGGGCATCTACTACAGTGTATTTCTTCTCTAATTCAGCCTTTATAGTTGCTCTTAAATCTTCATTATCTTCTACAAGTAATATAAGTTTATTAGCACTAAGACTATTTTCAATAAACTCAGCTTCATTTGTCTGTTTATCTTCAATTAAGATATCTTTTTCATTGTAATGCTCACTTCCTTTTTGTAAAATAATAGTAAAAGTAGACCCTAAATTTTCCTTACTTTTTAATTTAATTTGTCCTTTGTGTAATTCTACTATTCTTTTTGAGATCATTAAACCCATACCAGATCCAGATATACCTTTATTGTTGATGTTAGTGCCTCTGGTAAATCTTGAAAAAATTAATTTTTGCTCTTTCTCTGGAATCCCAAAACCATTATCAATAAAATCTATTGTAATGGTTTTGTTATCAACTGCAGCATTTATTTCAATTTGCCCTCCATTATCACTATACTTTATAGCATTTGAAATTAGATTATAAAAAATCCGAGACATTTTATTTTCATCAAACCACACATATAATTTTGGAACAGAAACGGAAATGTCAATAGATTTTTTTATCAGCAGCGGTTCAACCTCGGCAATGATTCTATGTAATACTTTTTTTAAATCTACTTTTGTTACTGATAAATTAAGCATTCCACGATCTGCCTTTTGAAAGTCCAAAAGCTGTGTAACATATTCGTTTAAATTTTGTGTGTTTCGTGAGATCAAATCAAGACTGTTTTGAAATTTATTTTCTTCAGCAGAAAGTTGAGAAACTAGCAGTTGAATTAGTGTAACAGGTGTTCTAATATCGTGCGCAACTTCTGTAAAAAACTTTATTTTATTTTCATTGTTGCTCTTGTCTGCTCTTGATTTTCTTATTTGAGCAAATAAATATAACAGCATAAGCCCTATCAAACCATACCCCAGAAAGGCCCAATAGCTAAGCCAAAATGGTTTTTTGATAACAATATCTATAGTGTAAGTTTTTGGAGAAGACACCCCGTCTATATTAGTAACTTTAGCTTCTAGAGTATAATTACCCGGAGGTAATTTTGAATACATAGCCTTTCTACTATTTTTTGAAATAATTGGGGATTCATCATAGCCTTTTAGCTGCCATGAGAATGTTTGTTTTGTTAATCCTTGAAGGTTAGGAACCTCGAAATTAAAACTCAATGAATTTTGATTATAATTAAGTTCAACCCGGTCAAGAAAGTTTATATTTTTTTTAAGCAATGTGCTATCTGGCACAACACCATTAATTTTAAAATCAGAAACATAAATCTTAAAATATTCTTTCTCTTTTTGTAAATCAAATGGCGTGAATAGGACTGCACCTTTTGGCCCACCAAATGCTAAACGTCCATCACTAGATTTTGTAGATGCGCCAAAACCAAAGGTTTCTATAGCCAAACCATCTCTGTTGTCATATTTTCTAATGACACCTTTTTTACTATTTAGTTTCCATAAACCTGAATAACTTCCTAACCATACATTTTCGGCTACATCTTTTTGAATAGAAAATACAGTCCCCGATTCAAAATTCAGTTCTTCGTTTACTAATTTTATACTATTGGTAGCTAAATTGAAATGCAATAACCCTTGTGTGTTTCCAATCCAAAGACAATTATTTTGTTTATCAAATAACAAAGAGTAAATCTGATCAAGGTTATTACTACCCAGATTTTCTATTCTTTTCAAACTTTTTGTTGCCTTGTTAATTTCAAATAATCCACTTGCAGACCCTACGTATATAATATCTTCATTACCCGCAACAATAACCCTAGCATTTCCAGTTTTGTAGCTCTTAACAAGGATATTATTTTGATAGTGTTTTACAGGGGCGTCAATACCGCCAATCCAGAATTCATTTTCATCAAAGTAGGACGCAAAAATTAATTTAGATTTCTTTTCTTTTTCTAGTAATGGGAAGTCAAGCGTTTCACCAGTTTTTGGGTTAAACCGTACAAGTCCTCTACCGTAAACACCCAAAATAAGATATTCTCCGTATGGGTCTATAGTTAATACAGCTTTATTTTTAAGGCTTTCATTAGCGTTATAAATAGTCCACGCTCCATCTGGTGAAAGTTTACTTATGCCATCTTCTGTACCAAACCAAATACTTCCTCCTTCTTCAAAATAAATTGAACGGATGTAATTGGTATGTATACTATTTGGCTTGTAGGGAATGTAAGATACATTTTTAAAAGCATTATCTTTAGGGAAAATCAAATCAACACCAACTTCTCTTAGCCCAAGCCAGTATGTATTGTCACTATCAACAAAAATTTCATAGATACTTTTTTGACTCAGCGAGTTTAAGTTATTAGCATTGGACTTTAATGTATTAACAACTTCAAAATTCTCATTCATTGTTAATAATCCGATACCCTCAAGTGCAATTAATGCTTTGTCATTGTTGTCAAACTCTATAGATCTTATAGTATATGTTTTTACCTCTAGGTTATCAATATTTATTTTTTGAGATTTTTCATTATCAATAACAAAAAGCCCTTTTTGATAGGTTCCTGCCCAAATCCGATTTTGTTTGTCTACACTAAAATCAAGTACTTCAATATCTTTTAATAAAGTTTTACGTTTTAATAGCTGATTTGTTTTTTCAAAATACTCATAAACAATAATTCCTTTTGTAGAGGCAACGTATACTTTGTTTTGCTTGACACGAATTTGTCTGTTAAAATGAGTTTTAGGATATAAAACCTTACTTAATTTTTTAGCTTTTAAATCATAAATTAGTAATCCATGTTGCAACCCAATGATTATGGTGTTATCGTTGATTTGCTCAAAACATAAAAAATTAGAATTTTTAATGTTTAAGATACTCTTGAAACTATCTTTTTGGTACTGGTACTGCAAAAGTTCTCCTTTAGAGCCCAACACAAAAAGATTTCCTTTTTTGCTGCTAATATCTACAATACTATTGGTTGTGTATTTGTTGTAGCTTTTAAAATCATATCCAGAGTACCTGTTTAAGCCTTGGGCAGTCCCAATCCACATATAGCCCAAAGTATCCTTGGCAAAAGCACGTACAGCACCACTTTTAATACCATCATAAGCGCCAAGATGTTTGATTTGCTGACCATTTATTTTGAAAGGCAGAAAAAACAGTAGCGCGAAAACTAGAGAAAAAACATGTCTCATTATAATAATGAATTTATAAAATTAACATCAACGATGACACCTACTGTAAAAATACAATTTGTTTATATGTTACTGAGCACTAGGCTGCTAAAAAAATAATTTTTTATACCGATAATTTTATTAGTGCTTTTGCTGCTTTCTTTTTGATTTCATTACTTGTTTTAACCACCAATCTCTTTCTGGATTATATTTGTATTGCTTTTTTAATTTTGTGGCTTCATTTCTTAGTTCTGCCTCAATTTCATCGTAGTTAGCATTGTTTATCAAGTTAGTCATTTCTCCAGGATCGGCTTTAAGGTCATACAACTCATCAATATCATTTTTTAAAAAAGCATCCACCAATTTATAACTATCTGTTCTAACTGCTATTTGATTTGGCCCGGCATACGGCCAATAGGTGTCCAAATAATATTCAAACAGAATCGATTTCCTCCAGTTATCTTCTTTAACACCCTTCAACAAATTTACCATTGATACTCCTTGCATGTAGTCTGGCTTTTCTATTCCTGCTAGGTTTAGAATTGTTGGAGCCATATCAATATTTAAACATTGCTCGTCTATAATAGTGTTCGGCTTAATAAGTTTTGGATAGCGAATAAGCATAGGTACCCGCATAGAGTTCTCGTAGGCTAATCGTTTATCTAAAAAGGTATGCTCTCCCATAAAATAGCCATTATCACTACTGTAGATAATTACGGTATTGTCTAATTCACCCATTTGTTCTAAAGTTGCCAGTACACTTCCTAAAGACTCATCAATTGCCGATAAACATCGTAATAGGTCCATGTTCCTATCATAATTTATGGGCCATTTTTTTTCAGGTAACTCTAAAGGAATTGGAAGATTTTTTTTCCAATCAAATCCAAAGGTTTTTTTTCGTTGCCACTGAGGTTTTCCTTTAAATGTTTCTTTATGAGTATCATAAGGAGGGGTTGGTAGTTTTTCTGCTTTGTATAAATCAGTGTGTCTAGGTGCTGGCAGATGTGGTTGGTGTACAGCTTTATGCCAAAGATTTAAACTAAATGGTTTGTTTGGATCTCGCTTTTCTTTTAACCAAGAGATGGCTTTATTGGTTAAGATATCTGTGATATATCCTTTTTCTTGGTATTCTTTGCCATTTTCATTTACAGGGGGGTCAAAATACTTTCCTTGCCCAATGAAACTAAACCAGTAATCAAAACCAGGTCTTATATGATTTTTCCCCTTTTTATGAGCCATATGAATTTTACCAACATGAGCAGTTTGGTAGCCAGCCTCTTTTAGATGAGACGAAAAAGGAGCAAACTCATCCCATTTAGGATCAACATGTTTGTTATTTTGGTTTACCCCATGGATATGAGGATAGGTGCCTGTTAAAAAACTTGCCCTTGAAGGGGAGCAAATAGATTGTGTGACAAAGAAGTTTTCTACCTTAGCACCTTCTTTGGCCAATCTGTCCATATTTGGTGTTTCTAAAAACGGATAACGCCCACTGTTACCCATAGCATCAAATGGTTGATCATCTACCAAAACAAATAAAAAGTTTGGTTGTTTTGGGGTAGAATTTTTTTGGTTTTTTTGAAAGTTTAGGGAAGTGCAAGACACTACCAAGGCAGTGCAACATATTAAGAATAAGAAAATATTTAATTCTGTTACAGTATTTTTTTTCATTATTTTACTATTTGAAATCTATAAAAATAAAGATGTAAATATGAATTCAAGTATAAATAAAAGAGTTTCAATTTAGGTCAAATTATTTTAATAATTGGTCATGTTTTTAAGAAATCTATTTTTGTAATACCTGCCAAACAAACTCGAAAAATATGCAGCTTCTTTTATTAAAATAATTGCAAAGCACCAGGACGGCAATGCCACAAAATTAGCCACCCACCAAAAGAGTTATAATTTGTTTCTAGGGGGATTAACGGTAGCTCAAATAGCCATCAAAAGAGGGATTACAGAAAATACCGTGTATACACATCTGATAAAAATAAATGAAATGGGCACCGCATTAGACTTACATCAATTTATAACCCTGCAGAGATTTTAAAGATTCAGGCAGCAAAAAAAGCTGTGCAAAACCCAGAAAGTCTTAAAGCCTATTTTGAGTATTTTGAACATAAAATTCCTTATTAAAAATAAAATTGGGCCTTTATTTGAAAAAATAAGCCCCTATTTTTGACATAAAAAAA
>MDSX01031216.1_pt1 | contig 14484 bp, 9 predicted proteins | sample 811141 | NCBI WGS metagenome assembly MDSX01 (sample SAMN05326642, study PRJNA326480) | marine metagenome | isolation source: seawater | place: Atlantic Ocean: South East | collected 2010
GTTGCAGGACAATTTATACCACGAATCCAAAGATTATTAAAGCTTCTTGAACCAGAATATCCTGTATACCAATTTCCTAGAGCAGCCAGGTACATCCAGCCTGAGCCTCCAGCTTTACCCCAAGTTTGGTCATTGGCAATTTCCAAAGGATTTACTCCTTGATTATCATACATTGTCAAGTTGTATAAATAAGCCCCTTTTGACACATCTAAATCAACGCCGCGACCACTTGTTGCATCAGTAAAATCAAATCGAACAAAACCCTGGCTAACGTCTTGGGCATCTAAAACTTTCTGACCATATGCAACCAATTTGTTTCCATCAAAACCTGTAGCGCTATTAAAAGCCGAAGAGTCATAAACAGACAATTCTAGGATACCTCCCGCAACAGTGGAAGCACCTAAGTGAACTTCAGCGCCAAATAACATTTCATTATCCACTAAATCATGACGATTGAACATCTGAGATCCGTCTCCCCATTGAGTAGTATTAGTTGAAGCTCCAATTTCATTGTCATAATTACCAAAATCCATTGACATTAAAGAGTCTGTAACAAATAGACTTGTGGTGTCTGAAAAAATTGAGATAGAGTCAGACAATAAATTATAAACTAATTGATATTCTGCATTAGCACTTGGAGTCCATGCAGTGGCATATGTATTCAAATCATTAAATGTGGCCGTGTCTCCTGCATTTAATACACTCTTTGTGGCTGAAGAAACAGTCTGGATTAATGAACCTAGTTCATCTAGAACTTTGACCGATAATTTTACATTCGATTGAGAAGCTGTACCTGAATTCACTGCATTCGCATCAAAAGTAATTCCCCGAGACTGTTTTAGTGTCATATGTCCCATTCTCGAAGATCCTGTCGCACTTGGGCCGTAGATGATATCTTGAGCTGGTGCACCCTGCCATTCAGTGAAAGACATTCTGTTTGCAGGTGTTCCGACAATCTGGATGTCATCAATACACCAGAAATAATAATCTCCATCAAACCGGAAGCGAACTTTAACAGAATCCTCCCCCCCAATGTAGCTACCCGCAATAATATTTACCACATCGTTTGTGGCCGTTGCGCTGTTTACCGCAATTCCAGAATTCAAGGTGACGCTGTATGGAAATGTAGCTCCACCATCCACTGAAAAGTCCACATATGTGGCCGGAACAGCTTGAGATCCTGCTGGTCCCGCAAAACGTCTGTAATATTGAGTAAAGGATAAATCAACGATTGAATGTTGAGTAAGATCAATCATATCGGTTATAAGCTCTGCTATGTGAGGAGCAGCAGCTATTCCATTGCCAAAATTACCCGCAACACCGGCATTATCTAAAAAATCGGAGTCAAAAATCACAAATCCATTCGAAGCTGTTGCCGACGACATGGGAGTTTGATTTGTCATGTAAGCCCCACGAGAACCCACAGTATTAGAGGGGTTAGTCGCAGTACCTCTATACTCCCACACAACATCAGTGTCAGAAACTAAGTTTGCTGTTCCAAAATTTAACCATGTTGAAGGTATACCACTTGCAAAATCTTCCGACCATATAGGGGTTTCACTTCCATATAAAGCCTCAGCTTGCTGTTGGGATAAATGCTTCACCAAACCATCATCCATCATTTTCACATTTGGTGCGGTTGTTTTAACGCTTTGAGCAAAGGCTGATAACGATAAAATCATAGCGCCAGCTAAAATTGTAAATTTTTTCATTTGAATTCTTATTTAAACATGTTTGTAACACAGCTAATCTACGAAGAAAACAACAAATATTTTTTTAATCGATGACTCAAACAGCCCATTTCAACATAAAACTATTCAAAACTATCTATTGGAGCACATGTACAAATTAAATTCCGATCACCGAATGCTTCATCCACACGTCTAACAAAAGGCCAAATTTTATTTTCCTCCAAATATTTTAAGGGAAAAGCAGCTTTTTTTCTTGAGTACGGTAACGACCAGTTATCATTTACCAAAATATCTTGAGTGTGTGGAGCATTTTTCAATGGATTGTTATCAAACTCAAAAGATCCAGAAATAATTTCGTCTATTTCTGATCTTATTTCTAGCATGGCCTCACAAAATTTATCCAACTCAGGAAGAGATTCACTTTCTGTGGGCTCTATCATCATTGTACCTGCCACCGGAAAGCTAACAGTAGGTGCATGATATCCAAAATCTATCAGGCGCTTGGCAATATCAGTCACTTCTATTGATGCATCTTTCTTAAAAGGACGACAATCAAGTATCATTTCATGGGCACAATGACCATTTTCTCCGGAGTACAATATTGGGTAAACGGACTCTAAACGAGATTTAATGTAATTCGCATTCAGAATAGCAATCTTTGAGCTTTTTGTGAGTCCTTCGGAGCCTAACATTTTGATGTAACCATAGGAAATTAATAAAATCAAGGCTGAACCAAAGGGAGCTGCTGAAACAGAACCGATACCATTCTCACCTCCAGTTCGAGCAGCAAAATGATTTGGGAGGAAAGGTGCTAAATGCTTTTTAACGCATATCGGACCCACTCCTGGCCCACCTCCTCCATGGGGAATGGCAAATGTTTTGTGCAGATTCAAATGACAAACATCTGCTCCTATTAATCCCGGCGATGTTAAACCCACTTGTGCATTCATATTGGCTCCATCCATGTATACTTGCCCACCATACTTATGAATTATGGCTGTCAAATCTTTTATTGCCGATTCAAAAACACCATGGGTTGACGGGTAAGTAATCATCAAGCAAGCTAAAGTATCTGCATGTTTTTCTGATTTCTTAGTTAAGTCACTTAGGTCAATATTACCTTTTGAATCACAATCAACAACGACAACATTCATGCCTGCCATTACAGCCGAGGCAGGATTGGTGCCATGTGCAGAAGATGGAATTAAAGCTGTTCTTCTTTGGAAATCACCTCTACTCCTGTGGTATTCGCGAATCACCAAAAGTCCTGAATATTCTCCTTGGGCACCTGAGTTAGGTTGTATTGAAGTGGCATCAAAGCCTGTAATTACAGCTAAATCATGCTCTAAAGATTTAATGATTTCTATATATCCAAAAGCTTGATCAATGGGAGCAAATGGATGAATCTGAGAAAATGACGCCCAACTCAAGGGTAACATTTCTGCAGCAGAGTTCAACTTCATAGTACATGATCCCAATGGAATCATTGAATGATTTAATGCTATATCGCGCCTCTCTAACTTTTTTAGGTAGCGCATCATTTCTGTCTCACTCCTGTAAACCCTGAAAGTTGGGTGCTCAAGGTATTTCGATTTCCTTGACAATTCTTTGGGGAAATTAATTACCCTTTTATTTTCATTTTTTTTGACCTTTTCGTTCTTTGATTCGGAAAAACATTTTATTAATTCCCTGTAATCATCATTATTCATTGCCTCATTTAAGGAAATCAAAATTCCGAATTGGGATTCACCAAGATTTATTCCTCTTTCCAGTGCTCGATCAATAATAATTTTCTTGGGACTTTCCTCGATTACAATATGAATCGTATCAAAAAAGTTGGAATTTGAAACCTTAAATCCTAGGTTCTCTAGGGTTAATTTCAAATCACTAGCATATTGGTGAATTCTTAAAGCAATCCCCTTCAAGCCTTCCGCTCCGTGATAAACAGCATACATCCCTGCCATTATTGCCAAAAGAACTTGAGACGTACATATGTTAGAAGTTGCTCGATCTCTTTTTATATGTTGCTCTCTTGTTTGAAGGGCCATTCTCAAGGCCTGATTCCCATCAATATCTAAAGTTCTTCCGATAATACGTCCAGGCATAAATCTCTTATAATCTTGCTTCGAAGCAAAATAGGCCGCATGGGGTCCTCCAAAACCCATGGGAATTCCAAATCTCTGAGTCGACCCCAGAACAACATCAGCTCCCCAGTCACCTGGTGGTTGTAGTAGCGTCAAGGAAAGCAGGTCTGCAGCGACAGCAACCTGAATCTCTTCAGAGTGGCATAAATTCACGAGACTTCTGAGATCTTTTATTTCGCCCTGTGAATCTGGATATTGCCAAAAAATTCCAAAAAAATCATTGTTTGGTTGAAAATCTTCGACATTTCCATAAACCAACTCTATACCCATAGGTTCTGATCTAGTTTGCAGAAGAGATTTGGTTTGATCAAAAATATTGATGTCTACAAAAAATTTATTCGAACCTCTCTTTTTTTGGTCTCTTGTACGAGCACCTAAGAACATACTCATTGCTTCCGCAGCAGCAGTTGACTCATCGAGTAAGGAGGCATTTGCTATTTCCATGCCCGTCAGATCAATCACCATGGTCTGGAAATTTAAAAGACCCTCAAGCCTGCCCTGAGCAATTTCTGCCTGATAAGGAGTGTAGGCAGTGTACCAACCTGGATTTTCAAGAATATTGCGTTGAATTACCGCTGGGGTAATCGTAGGATAATAGCCTTTCCCAATATATGTATTGTTTATTACATTCTTTTTACTCAAAGAATACATATGTCTGAGAAAATCACTTTCCGTCATACCTTTTTCTATTGGCATTTCATCAGTTAGACGGATAGAACTTGGAATCGTTTCGTCGATTAACTGTTCGAGGGACTCCACCCCAATAGCACTGATCATCTTATCATGATCTTCCTCATTAATCCCTACATGACGATCTGTAAACTCAGTTGACATATTTTGACTTATATCTTAAAATTCAAAACAAAATTACTTCTCATATAACCTAACTTGCAGTTCAAAGTTTACGGTTATGAACGTGTTTTTAACTATTTCCGATGCAAAGGCCCTAGATGCAGAGGATACACTGTATCCCTATCGGGAAAAATTTTATCTCCCACAATGGAATGGCGAGGATTCCATATACCTCTCAGGAAACTCTTTAGGGCCTCAGCCTAGAGATACAAAAAAAGCATTATTACAGGAACTAAAAGACTGGGAAGTGCTGGGCGTGGCTGGTCATTTTAAAGCAAAAAAACCTTGGTTTTCATACCATGAATATTTTAGCAAGTCTCTTTCCAGACTAACAGGTTCTTTTGAATCTGAAGTTATATGCATGGGATCCTTAACTGCAAATCTTCATTTTGCCCTAGCAAGTTTTTACAGGCCAACAAAAAAACGAAAACTTATATTATGTGAAAAAAAAGCTTTTCCAAGTGATAGATACGCATTAATCAGTAAACTGAAGATGCATGATTTCACTGAATCAGAATTATTGGAGGTTCATGGGTCGGACGCTACTGGTGTTCCAAATGATGAAGATATTTTGAAAGCTATTTCAACTCATGGGGAGAGCATATCTCTTGTTTTAATAGGTGGAGTCAATTATTACACGGGGAGGCTTTATGATATGGAGAGAATCACAAAGGCTGCAAAAGAAAAAGGTATAACCGTTGGCTGGGACTTGGCTCATGCCGTGGGTAACGTTCCTTTAAACTTAAATAAATGGAATGTAGATTTTGCCGTTTGGTGTTCATACAAATACCTTAATTCGGGACCTGGAGGTACAGCAGGAATGTTTATCCATGAGAATCATCACAAAAGTGACCTTCCAAAATTAGCGGGATGGTGGGGACATAACAAAGAAACAAGGTTTAAAATGGGCGATGAATTCGATCCAATAAAAACTGCAGAATCATGGCAATTAAGCAATGCTCCAGTCCTGTCAATGTCGGCTTTGAGAGCATCGTTAGATATTTTTGATTCTGTACCATTTGAAAGCCTCAGAAACAAATCATTGGCCCTAAGTAATTGTATTATTCAAATGATTGATCATTTGTCAGAAGAAACCGGAGAAAAAATTAGAATTATAACTCCTAGGGAAAATGCTAAAAGAGGAGGCCAAGTATCTGTTCAATTTGAAAATAGAAATATCTCATTTTTTCAACAATTATCAAAAAACGGTGTTATAGCTGACTGGCGTGAGCCGGGAACCATAAGAATGGCCATCGCTCCACTTTACAATTCTTATGAAGACGTATCAAAACTTGAAAATGCGCTAAAAGATTCTATTAAAAAATGAAAAAGTATACAGTTGTTGGAGCTGGACTAGTAGGATCCCTGTTAAGTCTTTACTTATCAAAAAATGGTCATCAAGTAGATGTCTATGAACGCAGGAAAGATCCAAGAAAAAACAAAAAATCCGAAGGAAGATCCATAAACCTTGCGCTTAGTGAGAGAGGATGGGCATCACTTAAGGAAGTAGGTATTGAAAAGGAAGTTCTTTCTGATGCAATACCCATGTATCGTCGGGTCATGCATAATGTTCAAGGTGAACTTAGCTATCAAGATTATGGGAAAAATGGTCAAGCCATATATTCAGTTTCAAGAGGAGGTTTAAATCGGCTTTTAATTGAAAAAGCTGAATCAAAACCAAATATTAAAATCTCTTTTGATCATAAATGCGTGGCAGCAAATCTAGACAATGCGTCTGTAACTTTTGAGCACATGCACAAAACCAATGAAGTAAAAAATGATGCAGTCTTTGGAACTGATGGAGCATTCTCCAAAATAAGATTGGAGTTTCAAAAAAGAACTGGGTTCTCATATTCTCAAGACTACATCGAACACGGATACAAAGAATTAAATATAAACCCTGGTCCAGAAGGTTCATTTAAATTAGAAAAAGAGGCACTACACATATGGCCAAGAGGAGGTTATATGCTTATTGCATTACCAAACCCGGATGGGAGCTTTACATGTACATTGTTTTTCCCAATGAGGGGGAAATTAAGTTTTGAATCCCTCGATTCCACTCATAAAGCCAAAGAGTTTATGTCACAAAATTTTGGCGATGCTTTGGAACTAATGGAAGATTTTGAAAATCAATGGAATACAAATCCTACCGCTAGTTTAGTAATCATAAAATGTAATCCATGGAATGTAAAGGGAAAATCTATTCTTTTAGGAGATGCGTCCCATGCAATAGTGCCTTTTTATGGTCAAGGAATGAACTCGGGTTTCGAAGATTGCAGAGTGCTTTATGAGATTATGGAAAAATCAGATAGTCTCGAAATGGCATTTGAATCCTTTAGTACCATACGAAAGCCAGATGCAGACGCAATCTCAGACCTTGCGATGCAAAATTTTATTGAGATGAGAGACTTAACTGGGCAGTCAGATTTCTTACTACGAAAAAAAATAGAAAATAACTTTAGTAACCTGTATCCCGAGAAATGGATGCCATTGTATTCTCAAGTAACATTCTCTCTAATTCAATACTCCAAGGCTCTCGCAGAAGGTAAAAAACAAGACGACATAATGCATAAAGTAATGAAGATTCCTAATATTGAGAAATTATGGGATAGCGAGCAAGTCAACAATTTCATTCTAGATTCTCTGAAATAAGAAAATTTATTAGACTCTTTTAAGTGCAGCGCGCATTTGCTTGAATAAATTACTTCTAAAAACATAATCAACAACAGCTTTTTCATTAGTGTTAAGGACTTCTTCTTTTGCTCCTTCCCAGGTCTTTCTTCCTCCCTGAAGCAGAACTACATGATCACCAATTTCTAAAACTGAATTCATATCATGAGAATTAATTACTGTAGTCATGCCAAATTCATGAGTAATCTCATGTATCAGTTTATCAATTACTATGGCAGTTTCTGGATCGAGTCCTGAGTTTGGCTCATCACAAAATAAATATTTTGGATTTAGCACTATTGCCCTTGCAATTGCAACCCTCTTCTGCATGCCACCAGATAGCTCTGAAGGCATTTTCTTAAATGCCTCATCAGGAATTCTAACTCGATTCAAACAAAATTTTATTCTATCTACTTTTTCTAAATCTGTCAAACCCGAGAAAAAATTTAAAGGGAGTCCAACATTTTCCTCAATACTGAGACTATTAAATAATGCAGAACCTTGAAATACCATTCCCATTTCTTGCCTTAATTTTTTTCTGTCTTTCTTATTTAAATTTTCCCAAATGCGATCATCGTATTCGACAATCCCTGAGTCTATTGTGTGTAATCCTAAAATCGATTTGAGAAAAACAGTTTTACCACTACCACTAAGTCCAATAATTAAATTACATTTTCCTGGAAATAATTCCACGTCAATTCCCTTAAGCACTTGCTCATCTCCGAAAGATTTGGTCATTCCCTTCACTCTAATCATTACAATAAAATATCTGTTAGAATGTAATTGAACAATATGATTGTAAATGACATCGCTACAACTGATTTTGTACTCGCTTTACCCACCTCTACTGCGCCACCTTTAACACGATAACCGAAAAAAGCCGAAACCGTGGCGATAATAAAGGCAAATACAAATGTTTTTGTCAAGGAATAAGTTACGTAGTGAGGGAAAAACTCCATAAAATAACCAGATAAATAAACTTCAATATTCACAAGATTTAAAAGGTCTCCGGCAAGGTAACCCCCTACCATTCCTAAGAGCATTCCAAAAACTACCAAGATTGGATTAAATAGTAAACAGGCCGCTATTTTGGGAAGAACTAAATAGGATGCTGGATTAATACCCATAACCCTCAATGCATCCATTTGCTCTGTGACTCTCATCGTTCCTAATGTTGATGCTATGTTAGAGCCGACTTTACCTGCTAAAATTAAACTCACAATTGTTGGAGCAAACTCTAATACTATAGCTTCTCTTACTGCGATAGCTATATAACTGTCCGCTAGAAATGGGTTGTCTAAGTTCATTGCAGTTTGAATTAGCACCACGGCTCCCATAAATAGTGAGATAAAGCATACCAATGCAATAGAGCTAAAGCCCAACAAATCAACCTCTCTTAAAAAAGATCGATAATATTCTCTCCAATGCTCGGGACGCCTAAAAACTTCCGATAAAAAATTAAAGTATGCTCCTAAACCTTCAAAAAAGCCATAAATCATATTCCAAAAATAGGTTAAATTCGGGGCGTCATGGGATTAATAAAAATAAGAAATAGAATTCTAATCGTTTTCATCATAATATTCTCGAGTATTTCGTGCAGAAGTACACGAGATTGTGACTGCCCAAGTTTTAAGAATATGAAGGATAATACAGTCGTAATAGATCAATTAATTCATGGATAACTGGTCTTTAATCAAACCCTATATTCCAAAAATATCTTATTCTCTGGTAAAGCCAATCATTGAAGATTTTAAAGGGTTCATAATACCCTCTAAGCCAAGAAAATCAAAATTGGGTGATTTTAGAGTCAAAAAAAATGGCGAAATATGCATAAGCATAAATGATGATTTAAACCCCGATGCTTTTTTAGTGACTCTTCTTCATGAAATAGCACATTATCATGTTTATCGTTTGGATTCAAAAATTGCCAAAGCACATGGAAAACAATGGAAAAGAAGGTTTCACTATTTAATTTCACAATTTCTCGATAAGAATATTTTTAGCATAAATGTTCAATTCGCTTTAAAGAATCAATTAACCTCACCTAAGGCATCATGTGGAAGTAGCATTGAATTAATGAAGGCTTTAAATCCAGAGTTAGAAAGACGAAATACCATTGAAAAACTTCCTTTAGGATGCCATTTTGAATTAAAAAATGGAAAAAAATTTAAGCTTGGAGTCAAACGAAAAACTCGATATGAATGCTTTGAATTAAGCAGCAATCTTATCTTTACGATACATCCACTTGCCGAAGCAAAACTTATATGACTATGCACCATTCTTTTAAAAACCCAGACTTTTCTATTGCTATGCTTGGAGGTGGTCAACTAGGAAAAATGTTCTTAGCAGAAGCCAGAAGGCTCGACATAAAAATTAATGTTTTAGATCCAAATCCAGAGGCACCTGCTAGAAAAGGAGCTGATTTTTTTAAAAAGGGAGATTTCAAAGACTACGATACAGTCATAAATTTTGCCTCTGGTGCCGGTGCCATTGTGATTGAAATAGAAAGTGTTAACGTAGATGCTCTTGAGGAACTTGAAACTAGAGGAATTCCATGCTTTCCTCCAAGTAGGGTACTTAGAATAATTCAAAATAAAGGACGACAAAAAGACTTTTTTAGAGATCATGAAATCCCCACATCAGATTATAAAAAATATAAGAAACTCGAATCCTTAAAAATAGATATCTCAAAAGGAATTCGATCATTACCATTTGTATGGAAAATTGCAGAAGGAGGGTACGATGGCTTTGGAGTTAAGATTGTGAGAAATCAAAAGGATCTGGATAATTTAGCCAAAGGAGAGTGTATAGTTGAATCCTTGGAAAATATTAAAAAAGAGATTGGTGTTATTGTAGCAAGAGATTTAAATAACAAAATTACTTCTTTTCCGCCTGTTCAAATGGAATTTCATAATGATACAAATCAAGTCGAATTTGTAACATGTCCAGCAGATATCTCTAGAAACTTATCACAAAAATGCACGGAAATGGCAATTTCAGTTGGCCAGTCATTAAAAACAAATGGCCTTCTTGCTGTTGAATTATTTATTCTAGAAAATGACAAAATAGTAGTGAATGAATTAGCACCAAGACCGCATAATTCAGGTCATTTAACAATTGAGGCGTGTAACGTATCACAATTTGAACAGCTCTTAAGGTGTGCATGTCAATTCCCACTAAGCGATATAAAATTGCATTCAGCCTCGGTAATGGCGAATATTATTGGCAGACCAGATTTTGAAGGACCAGTAAAATATGTTGGCCTTAATGATGCATTAAAGATTGATCACGCAAAGTTGCATCTTTACGGAAAAACCAAAACGAGACCGCATAGAAAAATGGGACATGTAACTGTAATTGGCAAAAGCATAGAAGAAGCTCGAAAAAAGGCTAAAGAATTTAAATCTCTCCTTTTAGTGCAAAGTGAAGATCTCTGAATAAAAACTTTAACTTTACAAACATGGTAGGATTGATAATGGGTAGTAAAAGTGATTTAACCGTGATGCAAGAGGCGGCGAATCAACTAGAGAAACTTAAAGTTCCCTTTGAGATGGATATTGTCTCAGCTCATAGAACTCCAGAAAAAATGATTGAATATTCAAAAAATGCATCGAAAAGAGGTGTAAAGGTCATAATCGCAGGTGCAGGAGGTGCTGCCCATCTTCCAGGAATGATTGCTGCATCAACAACATTACCCGTAATTGGAGTTCCTGTAAAATCAACAAATTCAATAGATGGATGGGATTCTGTTCTTAGTATACTTCAAATGCCTAAGGGTGTTCCCGTGGCAACAGTCGCCTTAAATGGAGCAGCTAACGCTGCAATTCTTGCAGGTCAAATTTTAGCCTTAGAGAATGTGAAACTTAGTGAACGGATTCAGAGTCTAAAAAAAGAAATGGTGGATGCTGTTGAAAAAATGTCGACATCCTTAGAAAAAAGACAATAAGTCATTTATAAAGACTTTAGGCGATTAACTAAAAATTCTTTTTTTCTATTCGCAACAGGTACAGTATTCTTATCCTCAAGTACCACATAACCTCCATCAGCAGTAACATATCTTTTGACGCTGTCCATGTTAATCAAATGTGATTTATGAATTCTTTCAAAATTGTGAGACTTAAGTAAACCTTCGTATTCTTTCAAAGTTCTGGAGGCAAGCATTTTAGTTCCATCTTTAAGAAAAAATTGTGTGTAATTACTTGAGCTTTCACATCTCAATATATCGCTGATTCTAACTACATGTAACCCTTCTGAGCTTGATATAATCAATTTCTTATCGTGATCTTTTAAATGGCCAAAAAGAACGTCTAGTCTTGGTTTTGCTTTTGAGACTTTATCGAATTTTCTTATTGCCTTTACAAGTTCTTCTGGATCAACTGGCTTCAACAAATAATCAAGAGCCGAGAATTTTATTGCGCGCAAGGCATAATTCTCATGAGCAGTAACAAAAATAATTGCACCATTCCAATCAGGTTTATCTTTTAATATTTTGTTCAACAATTCAAAACCAAGTTCACCTGAAAGGTGAATATCAACAAATAAAATACTTGGTTCCTTTTGTATGAAAAGTTCCCAAGCAGCATCTACACCTGAAGCCTCAAACAATGGTTTTACCTCAGGGCAAAACAAATTTAGTTTTTGACTCAAGGCTTTTCGACTTTTTAATTCGTCATCAAGAATAAGTGCGCTAAAAGACATGATTTAAAGTTACTCAGAGAATCCCCAATTTCGTATGATCGGTAGCACAAGAGAAACGCGCGTTCCCGCATTTAAGTCATGCACAAAAACTTTATGCGTGAAACCTGACTCTAAACTCATAGCATGAAGACGTTTACTTAATATTTTTGTAGCCGCACTTCGCTTTTCTCCTTCATCACCAGTATTATTTGACTTCGAAGCCTCTCTTCCAATACCGTTATCCTCAATTTGAATTAGTAACGAATTTTCTTCTTGCGGGTGAAGCATGATATAAATTTTCAGTAGTCCGTTATTTCGTTTTTGTTGAATCAAGGGTCTGAGTCCGTGAAGGATTGAATTTTCTACCAATGGCTGAATCAACATTGGAGGTATTGCCAATGAATCCTGATCTATTTCTGAATCTAACTGTATGACACTTTGAAAGCCAGAATCAAATCGCATTTGTTCCAAAGCGATATAATTTTCTAATGCTCTAATTTCATTATCCAAAGACACATTTTGTTGATCTGCACTTTCTAGAGTATAACGCATTAAGCTTGAAAATTTTTGGAGATAAACTATTGCCTCCTTTGGTTGACTATCAAGAACGTAAGCTGAAATAGACTCTAAGGCGTTGAATGTAAAGTGTGGATTCATCTGAAGCCTTAGAGCCATCCGTTCAAGTTGTGATTTTTCCTTCAACCAATTATTCTTATCCATCCTTCTCTTGTTATATGCGTGTAGAACGACAATAATTAAAATGAATAAAACTGAAATAAAAGAAAGAAAAATTTCTGGCCGTCTCCAAAATGGGTATTCAATTTTAATATGATGCGAAACTGACAAAATCTTGTCTCTGTATGGTTCTCCAGCTCTAACCTTTAATTCGTATTTCCCTGGTTTGAATCTTTGTAGGACTATTCTCCTGCTCATTCCGATGGATATCCACGAGCTTTCGTTTATTTGATACTCGAGAGATATTCTTTTTGAAATATCACTCCTGCCCCTTATACCAAGTCTAATATTAATCAATTCTCCTGATTTATCTGATGACTGATCAACTTCTCGAATAAGAACAGCTGGATCTAAAAAAACATTTAGATTTCGCTTCTTTGATTTATTGTAGAGTCCAAAACTTGAATAACCGACGGCATCATTTTTGATTTCCTGTTCGTTAAAGGGGGGGTTTACAAAAGATGCCCCATTAAATTGCAGTTTATCGAAATTTAAGTCTGATACAGAGTAATTCCCTTTCGAGGTTAATAATTTTATTCCTTTATCTTCAATTATTGCATCATAAACCCACTCCGAGTCATATATATTTTCCCAAAAATCATTATTCCATTTTGCAATTCCAAATTCGCCAAATGTAGTAATCCCAAAATCTGGGATATACAAAATACCAATCGTAATTCCACCTTCGGGATTTGGGAATTTTTTGAACGAATTCTTACCCACTGAAAACAAACCCAAAGAGGTGTTTAACCAACACGAATCGTCAGAAATTTGGGAAATTGAATTAATTTTTCCTGTATTGTAGGGTAAAGTTCTTAGATCATACCAAACCGATGGTGAATTGATCAATGTTAAATTATTTTCCTCAGCAATTAAAAGACCACCTGAACCATTTTCGCATGCATTATTTATAGCTCCAATGATCAAACCACCCTGAGTATAAAGGCGAGTACATGTACCCAAATCATCAATAAACCATAACCCACTTTCGCCAAAAACCCAAGCTCCAGATCCATCTTTAGTTTTCAAGAAATTATGATATCCATTTAGATGCTTTTCTTTTAAAACCCATAATGAATCCTCATACTTTTCTATTCCATTTTTTGAAATAACAAATAGTTTATTTTTAATAGAAATGGCTGATATTACCGGCTCACTATTAATAATATTCCAATCACCAGAGGTTGATCTAACCCATAAACCACTTTTCGAAGAGATCATGATTAAACCCTCATGCTGCAATACTTGAGAAGCACCTTCGAGACCCTTAATGGTATCCTCAAACCAGATTTGTGAATTGATGCCTCGATAGTAGAGTCTGGAATCCGTAAGAGCATAAATTCTTCCCATTCCATTATTCAATAAATCAATACAAATTTCCTCTCTACCTGGAAAAGCCGTATCCGTAATCAAAGAATTATTCTTCAAAATCGAAATGCCTTGCCCTGCAACTATCCATTGATCAAATCCAAGAGAGATAATTGAAGAATAGAAGGGTTTTGGATTCGTTTCAAATATTTCATTTACTGAGGATAAAATTTCACCATCATAAAAAAAAACTCCGTTATTACTTGTTGTAAATAGATGGACACCAGATGTATCCAAAATCATATCCGTGATGATCAAATCCTTATAGCCTTGGACTTCTAATTCCCTAACTACGACAGCATTTTTAATTATCTGACCAAAACCAATACCATGAAAAAAAAGAAATA
>MDSX01002374.1_pt1 | contig 14483 bp, 9 predicted proteins | sample 811141 | NCBI WGS metagenome assembly MDSX01 (sample SAMN05326642, study PRJNA326480) | marine metagenome | isolation source: seawater | place: Atlantic Ocean: South East | collected 2010
GACAAGTGCAAGTACGTTTCCACCCCGATGATGCTTGGATGAATGTGTCCTTGCCCTACACGCCCACCACCAACCAATCCACGGTCGGTATGCAAGCCCGAGTGGTTGGAATTCCTCCTGCTGATGGAAACATGAGCAACTACAGCGTTTGGAACGTTGAGTCCCTTCACATGGACATGTTTGGTGGGCAACATCCTGCTCGACCGATGTTGGATTTCAACCTCGATGACCGCTACGAGTGGGGCGGAGCGGATGCTCGTGTTGGTACATGGGGATGGCAAGACAGGTTTACCAACGCCGAAGAGCGCATTGAACTCTCCTTGACCTCAGGCGCACCGTCCGATGCACGTGTGTGGGTGCCTCAAAACGATTTGACATCGTTCGGCTTCAGTTATGCAGCTGAGGCAGGATCGGTGCTCGAAATCGCTGTCTTCGTCCAGAACACGTTGATTGCGAACCGGACAACAAACGGCACCACAGCCGGCCTCTTCCACTTCACCGGAGACGAATTGTCTGACTTTGTAGAGGCGCTCAGCAACACGGGGAATTCCGTTGACATCTTGGGTACCGACTTCACCGAGGCTCGCATTGAGGTTTCGGGCAGTGGCGTCACCGTTCTCGGTGGCCTCCGTGCCTCCTACAACGCCAGTCACAACGTAGTAGCGGATGCATCTTCGTCCTTTGTGATGGGCGTGAACGAAGCCCGAACCATGGTCCAAAGCGTCGCTGGAATGCAAGCAGTCCCGTTGCCGTTCATGGCGGAGGAACGTGGCGGTTTGACCGTCGAAGTGGTGAATCTCCAAACCTCGAGCACGGTGCGGCTTCAGGGCGGCGGTATGACCGACCCTCAACCCGTCCTCACTTCTTCCAAAGAATGGCAAACCATCAGCACGGAATACCAGGTCATCGGTGGTAGCATCACGCATCACCGCCTGGATGTGTTCAGCAAAACCAACCAAGCGACGCTCCTGTTCCCTGCGGCAGGTGGCGCTCCTGCAGGACTGGGCGACTCGGATTTGATCGAGCTTCATCCCACCGACCCAATTCAGATCACCGAAGACGGCACCAACGTCCTCACCAACATCACCTTCCGCCTTCGGCCCATGTGGGACGATGAGCAACAACTGACCGTGACCTCTCGCTTGGTGATGCAGAGCGGTGTCATCTCCATTCCATTCTCCCACACTTGGGGCGGTGGCCCCAATCAAGGCTATGAAAACGATCTGGAACTGAAATCGGTTCACTTCTACGAAGACGATGCCATCATGCCCAGCACCCGCCTCTACCTTCGTGGTGGTGAATCCATGAACGTCTCCGTCCAAGTTGGCTATGAAGGCTTGAGCGACCTCCGTGGATTCGTTGACGGCGATGCTGAGCTGACCCTGTACAGAGATGGGATAGCGGTGCGGAACACCACTTCCCTCGACGGAGCGTATTGGAACTTCACCGAGACCATCCCGTTCACCTACGGCGATGTCATGTGGGAGGTCAGCCTCGTTTCGTTGAACGGTTCAAGCGTCGTCGAACCGGGTGCTTTGAGTCGCACCTTCACCGTTGACTCTGTCAAGCCACGTGTGGTGGCGTCCTCGCTCTACCGCTACGACCATCGCACACCGAGTCCAACGCAAGTGATGCAGGTCACCATCACGGACCAACCTGTCCTTCCAAGCACCATGGCAGCCATGGTTTGGAAAGAATGGATCGACGACACCAACCTCAACGGTTGGCCAGATGAAGGCGAATACAACTCCGTGTCCATGATCGTGCCCAGCGATTTGACCCAACTCACTGGAGTCTACACCTTGATGATCGACGACACCGGTGGTAGTCTGGGTCAGAAAGTAGCGGTCTACCTTGATGGCACCGACCCCTCCGGCTACCCAATCCAAGACGGTGGTAGCGCCGAAGATGGGGAACAGTTGTTCATGTACCAACTGGCGGTTGATGGAGCACCTGAACTTGCACCAAACGCCTTCGCCTGGTCCGATGGACGGAAGGCCTGGCTTCATCCCGGACAACCTTACGAACTCAACGTGCAAATCAGTGAACCGAACGGTGGTTCAGACTTGTCAACGGTTGAAGTCATGTTGGCCAGCAACCAAGGCAGCGATTCCATGAGCATCCAATGGACGTTCGAGACCGGAGCGTGCACCACGACCTCCACCCACGTCTTCATCGACCAGTGCACCATGCTTGGCGCCAACGGCATCGCCGACCCGTATGAAAACGACTTGATGCTCAACATCCAACTCCACCTCGGGTGGAACACCCCTGATTTGGGTGATAGTCGCCGGGAACCTGCCATTTTGGTCATCGACCGTGCCGGTCAAGAAGAAACCCGCAATTTCCCCGAACATCGTTGGCGGTTCTCCGCGGGATTGACCATACCCGAAGAGAGCGTCAACCTTCATCTGACCCGCGGTTCTTTCCTCGGGGATGGGGCAAGGGTCACACCGCTGACGCCCATGGAACTCTCTGGAGGGCTTGTCTTTGCAGAAACCACGACGGTCCCTGATTTTGACTGTCAGGTTGACATCTTCTTCGGCGGCCAAACGTACAGCGTCATGGCCAAAGAAGGCATTTGGTCCAAAGCCATCACGGCACCCGCCTCATCCGGTTCATTGCCGATGACATGGGGTGTGGCTTGCCTCGAGGGACAAGGTGTGGATTTGACCGACCAAGAAACATCGGTGAAATGGATCGTCGTTGACGGCACAGGCCCCGAACCGCAGGAGGTTCTCTCACCTCGGCCCCGGGCCATCTTGGGTGGTGAAAACCACGAAGTTCGTGTGTTGGTTCAAGAATTGGGAGGCCTTGACATGGCCTCGCTTGAATTGGTATGGCAAGTTGAAGACTTTGAAACCGGTGACGTCATCCGCTCCGGACGGGAGCCTTTGACCCTCGATGGGGATGAAATCGATGGTTTGAGTTTGGAGTTGTACGGCGAAATGAACCTCAGCGAAATCACCAACGAGATGCTCATCGACCGCATGGAAGTCAAGATTAGCATCGCTGGCCGAGACCTGGCTGGAAACGCTGTGACCGGGCTGGGTGGCAACACCAACAATCCTTTCTTGGCCACCTGGAACATGGAATGGCTTCAGCCAGAATTTACTGTTTCTCCATCAGCCATGACCTACTCACGCTTGCTCATGGACGTGGGTGATACCACCTCGATTCAGCTGGAAGTGGAGAACATCGGCACCCTCCAAGGGGAAACCGGTGTCTCGTTTGAGACGGTCATGGCCGACGGCCAGCGTTCGCTCATTCAGCGGACCACCGTTTCGGCTGAAGCAGGCGCCATCGGTTTGGTCGCTGTGGACTGGGGTCCCGAAATGCCGGGCATCCAGTGGGTCGTAGCCACGTTGGACAATGGTGCGACCGTGAGCGGTCCAACCATTGAAGTTCGAGTGGCTGAAGAACCGACCTTTTCTGAGAAGTTGTTCGGTGATGTGAACCCCATCATCGGGAGTATCACCGGTGTTCTGCTCATCGCTGTGGTCATCTCTTTGTTGGCTTGGATGCGACGCATGACCGTCAACCAAGGTTCTCGTTCGGATTATGACTGGGATGAGTACTCTTCCGAGTTTGAAGACGATGATGAATACGAGGATGAATACGAGGCCCCGGTGGCGTACGAAACGACGCCTGCTGCAGCGTCAGTTGCGGCCACCACTGAGACCGCCGAGGAAGAAACCGATTGGGTGATGGGCTCGGATGGCTACTGGTGGTACCATGACAAAGAAGCCAACGAATGGTGGTACAAAGACGCCAACGGGGACATAGTGAAACATCCTTGAGATTGTTCGGGGTGGGTGAATGAGCAAGATTGCGCTACTCCAATTTGACCCGACCGTGGGCGATTTGGAGCAAAATTGCCGTCGCCTTTCCGACTTGGCACAACTCGCTGAATCCCATGGTGCTGCGGTGGGTGTTTCCACCGAACTGGCGGTATGTGGCTACCCGCCGAGGGACTTGCTGATGGAACGGGATTTCGTTGAGCACTCCATGGAGGCAGCCCTGCAGGTTTCCACCACGCTTCCAGTGCTCATCGGCACGCCAATTCCCGCCGATGATGATCGTACGCTTCCTACCAATGGCGTGGTCAGGTCAGGGCCTGAGTTCACCAGCATCACCAACGACGAACAAAGCCGCATCGTCGCCGAGAAACAATTGCTTCCAACGTACGATGTCTTCGATGAGGCTCGCTACTTTGCCGCCAAAAACCGGTCGGGCTTGGCTCGCTCTTTCGGTGGATTCACCCTCGGTGTGACGGTGTGTGAGGACGCTTGGCAATCGGCGGGCATGACACCTTCCGCTTACACTCAGGACCCCATCGAACACATCGCAGAATGGTGCCGGCAAGGCGTTGACATCCACGCCACTGTGAACCTCTCCGCTTCTCCTTTTCACACGGAGAAATTCACCACGCGGCTGTCCGTCGCCCGTCATGCGGCCTCGGTGTTGGGCCACCCTTTCCTTCTCGCCAATCAAGTCGGGGGGAACGATGACCTCCTGTTCGACGGTCGCAGCCTTGTCGTTTGGCCCGATGGGCGAGCGGTGGTCGCCCCCTCTTGGCAGGAGGGCGTGCTGTTGGTCAACCTCGAAGGCCCGGAAGGCTGCCAGTGGGTGAAGAGCACAGCTGAGGATGGTTTGTGCATTGGACAATCCCAACTGATGGTCCTTGAACCCGGAGACGATGGCGATACGTTGGTCGACACCATCGAGGAGCTGACCAATGCAGTCGTGGCAGGCCTTGCAGATTATTGCCGTAAATCGTCCATTCATTCCATCGTCCTCGGTCTTTCGGGAGGCATTGATTCGGCCGTGGCAGCCTGCGTTGCCGCTGAAGCCATCGGGCCGTCCAACGTGACAGGACTGGCGATGCCAAGCCGCCATTCTTCCCAGCATTCCATTGATGACGCGCTTCACACCGCTCAAGCGCTCGGGCTTGAGCACCACCTCCATTCCATTGACACCATGCATGAGAGCGTTGAATCCGTCCTCGATAACGTGTTGGCCAACGGCCATCCCGTGGCGGGGGAAAACCTCCAAGCCCGCCTTCGCGCCATTCTCGTGATGGGCTACGCCAATGCCAATTCCAGCATGGCGATCACCACCGGAAACAAGTCAGAAATCGCCCAGGGTTATTGCACCCTCTACGGCGACATGGCGGGGGGCTATGCTCCTCTAGGAGACGTTTACAAAATGGACGTTTACGCCATGGCTGAGCACTTCAATCAACGAGCCATCGCTGAAGGACGCACTGGACCCGTTTCCGCTTCAACCATGACCAAACCCCCTTCCGCTGAATTGGCTCCTGACCAGACCGACCAAGACACGCTCCCTCCTTACGAGGTGCTCGATGCTGTGCTTCAGGGCCACATCGAAGGCGGTTTGAACGCTGACGACCTCATGGAACGCGGGTTTGAACCCTCGATCGTCATGGATGTGCTTCGTCGTTTGGAACGCAATGAACACAAACGCTGGCAAATGCCCCCCGCCCCCCGGGTTTCCCGCCGTGCCTTTGGTCAAGGCTGGCGCCGTCCGTTGGCTTCCAACCATGACTGGCGCCGAGTTGATTGATGGCGGTGGGCAGAAGAAAAGAATCCAGGAGGCGATTTTGTGTCCGGCCCCATCACGAACATTGCGGGCTACCGGTTCGTTGACCTCGACGACCGAGACAACTTGCAATCCGTCTTCCGTAGCCTCTGCGCGGATTTAGGACTGAAAGGCACCATCCTTCTTGCGCCGGAAGGCATCAACTTTTTCTTAGCGGGGCCCGCAACAAGCTTGGATGGTTTCACGCGTTTTCTCGAGGACGATGAACGGTTCAAGGGCATCCCGGTGAAGACTTCATTCACGCAATATCAGCCGTTTAACCGGATGAACGTACGGAAGAAAACCGAAATCATCTCGGTGGGCTTGGACCACATCCGCCCTGCGGACGCCACGGGTCCCGAAATTGAACCAAAGGCGTTCAAGGCGATGCTTGACCAAGGCGAGACCGTCCACGTGCTCGATACTCGAAACGACTACGAATTGCGGGTGGGAACGTTTGAGAACGCCATCGACCTCAACATTCGCACCTTCCGTGCCTTCCCCGAAGCCATCAAACGTCTTCCAGAGGCCATGAAGGATGAACCCATCGTGATGTTTTGCACCGGCGGTATACGATGTGAAAAGGCGAGCGCCATCATGATGGAGTCTGGATTTCGCAACGTCAAGCAACTCAAAGGCGGAATTTTGGGCTATTTTGAGGAGGTTGGAGGCGACCACTGGGATGGGGATTGTTTTGTTTTCGACCAGCGGGTTGCGGTGAATCCGGCACTCGATGAAACCGAAGTTGTGGTGTGTTTTGCTTGCCGGGAACCTCTGTCGAAGGACGAGCAGGCTTCGTCGGATTACGTCGTGGGCGTTTCATGTCCCTATTGCATCGACCGAGTCAACGTGGTTCCCATCAGCGATGAATGACGATCCAGTCGTCCGACAATTCCCCATGGCTCCATCGGTGCCATTCATGACCGTGCACCCCATCGTGAGCGACGAACCATGCTTGGGTTGGCGAAAGCACCACTTGGCCATAGTTCAGGGCTTCAGATGAATTGCTGCCCCCTTCCCATGGATTGTACACCAAACGCACGGCTTCTCCTTCCACCGCCCAAAGTGAAACGCCGACGGATGCTCCGGCCACCGTACCATCGCCGACCACCAACCAACCTTCACCCACGGCCACGATGGCGCGCACGTCCGAGGACATCATTCCCGGCGTCATGTCGGCCAGCACACGGCTGCCTTGAGGGGTGCCGTCCGTGATGCATGTTTCCAACCCGGTGGTCGAGGACATGCAGTCAAACAGCAGGCGACTGCCGGTGTTGGCCACGCCAATTTGAGCTCCGGGAGCCAGCAGGTTTGAACTCAGTTGCAAAGTGATGCCGTTGCCCAAATTGGTGGTCCACAAGCGAGGTTCGCCCTGAACCGTCATGGCGTCATAGACGAGGTTCTCACCGATGAGGTGCAAACCCATTCCTTCGCCCAGATGGGTATCGCCCGATGCAGGCGAAATCGACGTGAGCCAATCGTGGCTGCCGTTGTCAAACAACCGCAAGGCTTGCTTGACACCTCCTCGAGAAGCGGCCGCTATCACGTCTGTTTCGATGCTCAGGAGGTTCTCGAGTTGAGCGCTTCCAAACTCGTTGATGTTCCATGAGGTAAGCTCCCCGTGCCGTGTCAATCTGTACGGTTCGACATCACCGCCACCATCCGAAGCACTGAACCAAACCGCCTGGTCATCCGTGTGCATCCACGCCTGTCCAAGGTTGGACAAGCCCGAGAGGCTGGCCTCAGCCTCTTGTTGTTGCGTCGTGTTCCATGAGGGCAAAGCCAACCAGTCCCGAAGGTCGCTTCCATTGGTCCAAAGCAACTGATTGGAAGTGGAACGAAACAGGAATCCTTCGGCCCAAGCCAGCGGCGGCGTCATTTCCACGCTGCCAAGGGACTCGGTGCCATTTGACGTCCCGTCGCTGACCCATAGTTGCCGCCCGTTGATCCCATCGTCGGCGTCAAACAAGACCCTTCTTCCATCTTCAACGGGAAGGATCCCAACCTCACGACCGGGCGACGCATCGCCGGTGGCATGCAGGTCGAGCAGCATCGTGGTGGTGTTGCTTTCAGGATGGTGGGCGTGGAGTTCACACCCGTTCACTCCGTCGTTGGCAGCGAACACAAAGCGGTCGGTCCGTTCCATCCATGCGGCAGAGTCACAATTTGTGTCATATGAGTCGCCTAAACCAACTACGACATCTGTGACTCGTTCACTGCGCAAGGGTGCAAAGCAAAAATTCAGGGTTTCTCGGATTTCTTCCTCATCCAGTTGTCCATTGTTCGCTGTGCCATCACTCAGGCCATCATCGACGCCAAAGCGTACCACAAATCCGTCCGCACAGAGGTAGGTAGGTGCTGGGACTTTGTCCACCAGTGCACTGGCCCCGATGCTTCCATCGGTTCCGTTCAGGCCATTGGTGCCGTTGCCGCCCAACGCTCCATTGCACAGCATGGTTTGGGAATGAACCTCCTCATGGTCAAGCACGTCGTTGGTGTTGAGGTCGAGGCCACTCGCCATGATGACGCCCCCCTGCTGACAGGTTTCATTGCCCAACGGGACGACCTCCATTGACAGCCGTTGCGGGGTGGCGTCGACTCCGCTGACCCCCGGTTGGCCTTGCGGCCCAGAAAGCCCGCGCAGGCCTTGGCACAGAACGGCCGTGTCTTGGCGTTCACCAACGTCAAGGACCCCGTTCTCGTTCAAGTCAAAACCCGTGTGAAGGCGAACACCCCCTTCGCTGCAGGGTGCCAATTCGTTGAACGGCTCGGATTCAACAAGCCATGGGGTGGCGCTGCTTTCTTCGGAGGATGAGCTCAGAAGGGCATGGTTGTAGACGCTGAGAAACAGAACGGTTACAAGGGTCAAGGTTTGGACGACCATGGCCCACCGTCGGTGGTGATGCGAAGTGTTTCTGTTCGGTTGGCTGTTTCCGTTTCTGTCCGTGGTTTCTTCCTCTGGTGCTTCGTCTTCTCCCGATGCTGGCATGAACTGGAATATCCTCGTTAATCGTTCTTAATCTACCGCCGTTCATCATCGCCTACCACCTCCGCAAAGGGGTGAGTTCATGAGGCATCAAGCAATGGGAAGACCATGGAGCCTCCCGCACGACTGCTTGGCCAACTGGCCGGGGAGGAGGGGAAGACGCGACAGAAAGCAGCTCGTTTGGTCATCGACCTTGCTGACACGGCCAACGCCGATGGCTACATTCCGGCCGTTCACGCGCACGTCTCGGGCGTGTCCGTCATCACTGGAGGGCATGGGCTGCGTCGGTTTCTGAAGGATTTGTCCGCCGACGGGGACGGGCACGTGGCCATCCCAACCACGCTGAATTCGGCCGGATGCGACCAGGAAAAAATGGAGGAGATGGACATTGAGTGGCCGGATTTCCTCGAGCAACAATTTGAGATTGTCCAAGCCTATGAACGGCTTGGGATCGATGCGACCTTGTCGTGCACACCCTACGATCGGGGCATTGAAGACGAAACCGGTATCGCAACATGGGCTGAATCAAACGCCGTGTGTTTTTCCAACACATGGACCTCGCTCATCACCAACCGTGAATCTGGACTTTCAGCCCTGGCGACCGCTTTGACCGGATTTGCACCGCGTTGGGGATTGCATCTCGATAGCAACCGTGTACCGAACATGAAGGTCCACATCGATTGCGAGATGAACCACCTGTCGGACTGGTCGGTTCTTGGCGATTGGATCGGAAAGCAGGTTCGCCCTGATTGGGACATGCCTTACGGACCGATGCCTTACCTGACCGGTCTGCCCGAATACATGTCCTTCGCTTCAAAAAAGGCGTTGACCGCTGCGGCAGCCAATTACGGATGTGCCATGCTTTGGGCCGAGGGTCACACCGTGGCGCCACCCTTGGCTGTGGGGGCGGATGGAACGCACGAAGCTCCCGATGGGGGTTGGAAGGGCAGCTTGACCTTCACCGACCAAGCGTTGCAGGAGCGATACGCTGAACTTGCGCCCAATGGCCAAGTGGACCTCGTGGTCATCGGTTGCCCTCAGGCAAGCCTCGAAGAACTTCGCATCACGGCTTCAGCCCTGAGGTGCCACATGGAGATGGGGCAGCGCGTTCCCGACCACCGATTATGGGTGTTCACCAGCGGTGAAAATTACGAATTGGCCGAGGCGGATGGAACCATTGAACTCCTTGAGGAAGGCGGCGCGCTGTTGTTGAAGGATACCTGTCCGGAAGTCACCCCCTACAATCGCTCAAAGTACAACCATTTGCTCACCAACTCCCTCAAAGCAGAACATTACCTCACCAGCGGGTTGAATCGCTTGCCAACCTCGGTCATGCCGATTGAGGATTGTGTGGCCCATGCCATCGCCCCCTCGCTCTCAAAGGGACCGACCCCCGTTCTTTCGGCAAAGGCGCAGCCGCAACATGCCTCATCAAAAGCGCATCAAGACGGAGAAGCCCTTCTTTCGGGAGCGGGTCTTCGTTCCCAAGCAGCGTTCACGGTGCGGGGCCGTGCGCTGGTCACCGACGTTCCCATCACCTACCTTGGCTACGTGAACCGCGACACCGGTGTCATCGAAGAAGCAGGCCATCCCTTGGACGGTGTGGCCATTGAAGACACCGTGTTGATCTATCCAAAAGGTTCGGGCTCAACGGTGGCTCCCTACGTGCTGATGGGGCTGATCTACACCGGTAAAGGACCGAAGGCAGTGGTCAACCGAGACATTTGCCCGCTTACGTTGCCAGCCTGTTCACTCCTCGGACTCCCGTACGGTCACGGCTTCAACCACGACCCCTGCATGACGGTCAACACCGGCGATGTGGTTGAATTTCGACGCACTGAACACGGTGTCGAGCTTGAAGTCGTGGAGCGTGTCAAACCATGACGTCCCGTGTTTTGGTCACCGGTGGGGCCGGCTTCATTGGTTCCGCCCTCGTCAAGCGGCTTTTGGACGAGGGGCACATCGTGGCCGTCTTGGATAATTTCTGGCGCGGTTCCATGCACAACCTTCGGACCGTTTCCGCCCATCCGTCGCTGACCGTGGTTCAGGGTGATGTGGTGGACTCCGATGACCTTCAGCGTGCCTTTGATGCGCTGGGAGGCGTTGACGTGGTTCACCATTTGGCGGCCATCAACGGAACGAAATGGTTCAACGAGGCAGCCATTGAGGTGATTGATGTCAACATCAACGGTACGTTGGCTGCCCTTCGCAAAGCGATGGAATGGGGAGCACGCTTTGTTCTTGCTTCCTCGCCGGAAGCCTACGGTGATAACGAGAAAATGCCCCTGCACCACGAAGACAGCAGCGTGTTTCCAGCGGCCTCCTCTCACCAGCGTTTTTCCTACGGCGCCAGCAAATACCTCGATGAGGTGGCCGTTCAGCATGCCGTTCGCCAAGGTCTTGATGCTCGAATCGTTCGGCCTTTCAACGCTTATGGTGCGGACATGGTTGGTGATGAATACGGCCAGGTTGTTGGGATGTTCTTTCAAGCCATTCGAGACCAACAACCAATGACCGTTCACGGAGACGGAACGCAGACGAGAAGCCTGACGCACATTGACGACATCGTGGAAGGATTCTACCTTGCCGGGTCCCTCGACCTCGGCCGTGATGGCACCACGTTGTCGGGAGCCTCGTTTAACCTGGGTTCGCAAGAGGAGGTCAGCATGCTTGAACTGGCGGCAAGGGTGAACCAAACGGTGGGTTCGCTCGCCGTGGATTGTGCTCTCGCAGGCGGTTATCCGGGAGATTCAAAGCGACGTTTACCCGACATTGAATCCGCACAAAAAGCCCTTGGATGGTCTCCCAAAATCCCGCTTGATGCCGGACTTGCGATGGTTTGGCAAGGCCTTCAAACCGGGCCGTAGTGCTTCAACACCCGTTGGGTCCATCCTTGGGGAGAGGGTGTCATGTCGTCTCGCCCATGCTGGCACAGAACATTGAGTCCTCCGCTCGGGACGGTGGTGGAGGAAAACCAAACCGCTTCGACCCTGAGGACCACCAAGGTGGCCACGGCATCAGGTAGCTTGTGTTCCTCAACGAAACTCGCCTCAACGGCCGCCACCGCTTCTTTGAGCAGCAGGTTTTGTCCTTGGACCGTTTCCATCTCAAGAAGCGCACCCTCGTCTTCTCCAAAAGGCAGAGGCGTGGCGGTTTCATCAACAATTGCAGCCCCCCTCGGCGTCGGTGGCATTACGTTCAGGAACACCTTGCCAGTGCTTCGGAGGTTCTGAAGTGTATCCCGTGGGCGTTTGTCTTTGTGAATGGACAGCGAAGCGATGAGGTAAGGAGGAGATGTTGACACCTGCATCACCGAGGAAAGGGGTGCAAAATTGCGTGCATCGTCGTCGCCATGGGTGCCGGCCACCACGACGGGTCGGGGAGAGAGAATACCGTTGAGCCAAATGCTTCGTTCCACGTGTTCCATGACGTCGACGTCCAATCGCACCAATGGAGGTTGGTGCTCATTGTTCGGTTCAAACCATCGGTCAAGGGTGCCGTTGGCGATTTCTTCGAGGGCGTGCTGGTTGAACTCGATGTAGGCCTCCCACTTGGCGATGTCATCAAGTTCGCCTCGTTCCCGCTTTCGTTCGATGGAGGCTTCAGCGTACACGTTGCATTTCTTGAGGAAGGCTGCGACAGCGGTGCGTTCGTCGGTCATGGAATCGCCCCCCTCTGCTCCTCGTAGGCCTGCCTTGTCATCATGAACGTTGCCGGGTTTCCGCCCCAAACCTCGTTGGCAGGGAGGTCTTTGGTCAACACCGCACCAGCTGCCAACACGGACCGCTCACCAACATGGTTGCCCGGTACGATGGTCGCATTGCCACCGATGACAGCATGGTTTCCGATGCGGACAGGTTGCCATTTCGCTCGGTTGTTTGAAGGGGGGTATTTGTCGTTCAGGATCACGGCTGATGGTCCAATAAAGACGCCTTTCCCAAGCTGGCAATCGTCGGCGATGTAGGCACTGCCTTGTATTTTGCAATCTTCTCCCATCACCACACGCTGGCCGACATGAGCGAGTGCTCCAATGGAACACCGTTCCCCAATGCTGGCTTCGTGTCCGATATGACATGGCCACCAAGCAACGCTGTTACCTGGGAGGTCGACGCGTTGGCCCGTCAGCGGGAGGTTGGTCATGTTGGTCGCCTCATTCACCCAATCCGAGCTCACGCATGAGCATGCCAACATGGCCGGTTGCTTTGACGTTGTAGCGGGCCCAGCCCAACGAACCATCGGGTTGGATCACGAACGTTGAGCGAGCGCATCCCATGTATTCCCTACCGTAGTTTTTCTTGAGCCGCCACGTTCCATAGGCGTGGTGCAGGGCGAGGTCTTCGTCAACAAGAAGTGGAAAATTCAATGATTGCTTTTCGACAAAGCGTTGGTGCGACTTCGTGGAATCTTTTGACACGCCAAAGACCACGATGTCCTCTCCGTTCAAACGGTTCATGTTGTCTCGGAAATCGCATGCTTGTTTTGTGCAGCCCGGGGTTGAATCTTTCGGATAGAAGTAGAGGATGACCGTTTTACCATCGTCGAGGTAGGCTTGCAAATGGTGCTCGTTTCCTTCTTCATCAGGGGCTGTGAAACTTGGAGCGGCGTCTCCGGCGCTGAGTTGAATTGTTTCGCTCATGGTTACACTGCCGGGACTCGGCTCCTAAAGGAATTGCTTTCATTTTTGATACAAATCTCTGCCTAATTTGATGGGAAGTGCCGTTCTATGTTCTTTTTATTCATAATGAATAAATAGTGATTCACTATGCTTATTTCAAGGGTAAACGACCGATTCTTTGAATAACTGGCAGTGCACAGAGAGAAGGCATGGTCGGTGCGCGAATGTCTCGCAGAGCGCGTCGGTTCTTCAAGAAAATACAGCGCTGCGATACGAAGTATGGGCTTCAAGAAATCGCCAGCAGCATCCAAACCGAGGTCGACAAGCGCCTCCTCAGCTACGACGAAGCGCTCAATCTTGGCAACATGATTCAAAACCGGGCCGACCAGGTTCCCGGCGATTCCATCGTCTACGCCATCTCGGACAGGGATGCCTACCGTCGCACCCTTGAACTCTACCTCCGGGACGCTCTCTTGACCCGCACTGAACAACTCCTTCTTTGGGAGGAGCGCCGTCGCCTTGGCATTTCTGACGCTGACCACGACATCCTCCTCAAGCAACTCTTGGCGCAGTGGAAGCGCCAAGGCAAAGCGGTCACCATCGACCGCTTCAGCCAGCCCGAAGGAGGTGCCGACCCTGTCTAAATCCGTGGTCCCGCTTTCGCTGGTCGCCATCATGCTCGTGGCGAGCCTCACGCCCTTGGCCATGGCCGACGGAGGACGTTCGACGCCTGACTTCGTCGTGTCTTCGTTCACCCTCGGAGATGCTGGTTCCATCAACCTCGGTGGGGGCATTGAAGCAGAAGACGCAACCCACGTCGTCCGCGTTCAAGTTCAAAACATCGGACTGGGCGCAGGACAGGCGACCTTGGCGTTGTTACTCCAAGGCACGTCCAGCTCAGGTGATGTTGTTCTGGGCACCACCAACCTCGGTGTCATCAGCGCCGGCGGTTCGAGTGCAGTAACCGTCTTCTCGTGGTCGGCTACGCTGGGCGCCAATCAAATTTTGAAGGCGAGAATCACCTCCTCATCGGACGCGAACACGGCCAATAACGAAGACCAAATGGTGATCAACGTGAGTCGGTATCAGAACAGCAGTGTCCCAGTGGTCGACATCCCTCAACCATCGTCAGGCTCCAACAGTGTGGTTTGGTCCCAAAGTATTCACGACTTCTCGGCAAGCGTACGAAATGACGGCGTCAAAAACCAATCCGCTCAATTCTGGCTTAATTTCACTGAGGTGGGCAACCCTAGCAACACGTTCTCCGAGGCATCGAACATC
>MDSX01056856.1_pt1 | contig 14470 bp, 15 predicted proteins | sample 811141 | NCBI WGS metagenome assembly MDSX01 (sample SAMN05326642, study PRJNA326480) | marine metagenome | isolation source: seawater | place: Atlantic Ocean: South East | collected 2010
ACCTGATCAGATAGCCAAGAATCTGTAGCCTTAAAATTAACAAAACCATTAATTGAAGAAGTAGTAGCAATATGTAATAATTTCATTTCTAAATCAGTGGAAATATCATCTGCAATATCTTTAGGTGATCTTTTTAAAATTCTAGACAACGAATGACATGGTAGAGCTATGTCACCATGAGAAAGGTCTGTAGCATTACCGATTAATCCTGACCAATCATTTTCATCTATTCCAAGATTCAACATAGTTTCACTAATTGAAGGAATAATTGCATTGCGAAGAAGCTTCATTAAATCACCTCAGGACCAAGCATACCTCAACATAGCAGCTATACCACCAAATGAATTATGCAGCGTGGCACCTTCTTCAGTATCTAGCGAAACTAAGGTTACTTTTGCAGATGTATGTGTTGCAAGTTCAGTTAATTCATCTATTAAATCCATTGTTTTATCAGGATCTTCAACTAAATTATCAGAATTACATTTGGGGCAATTTGGTATATCAGTCAAACTATTATGAGTCTGACTCCATTCATTTGAACACGCCTTACAAATCCAGCCAACTCGTCTTTTACGAAGACCTTCGGATAGTAATACAGTGGCAACTGCCCCCTGATCTAGAGCTGCTCGAACCATCATTTCCCCATATGTCGCCTTAGGATGTGCTTGCATGACCTCTCTAAGAAAATTATCAACTAGTTTTCTTTCTACATCAAGCTCGATTTGATCCATTAATCCGCCAGCACGTTGAATTAATTCTCTTAATCCAGAATCATTGGAATATCCTACATCAAAATGAGGCTCTCGTATTAACTTCTTTATTTCGTGATGGAAATAATCATTCCTTACAAGGAAATCTTTTGTAGCCCCCGGCCCACCTATGATAATTCCTTTCAAGTCATCAATCATTGGAAGCCAATATGCGCAAGCTCTTTCAGCGGACTTTTTGAAAAAATTATGAGCTGCTTCTTCAATTAATCTTTCGAAACGTTGTGCAGATTGACCGCCTCTGCCGTGTTTAGATGGAACTTGAGAGGTTATGTGTTCTTGGCAATGATGCCTCTTACCAGAAGCTAAACCATAAGCAGATTCAGACCGATCTATGACGAATAAACCATAAGCAGTTTTATCGATTAACATATCCTGAAGTTGTGAAGCTTCAAAAGAGGAATCGCACCTATATCTGAATGAAGGAAAGGCCTCAGGAGGGTCATCAACAACTACTGAAATCAATCTTGTTTTATTATTTCCAGTAATTACATGTCCTACGAATAGAGCAATTCCTCTCTCACCGGGTGTCTTGTATCTGCCCAATGTTGAAACTGCTGATTCAATAGCATCAGTAACATGCTTTCGAGTTGATTTAGACTTGATATTAGCTGCCTGACCACCCTCTTGAATAAGGTGATGGCGGACATCGGATAACATCTTTTCAGGCGGTATAATCACAGTGACTAACTCAGTCCCCATACCTCGCATTTGGGACACTTCTTCTAGCGTCTTGCGAGCACGAAGTTTACGTTTTTGCATCTCTAGGTCTTCTGACACTGTCTATCCTCGTCTACCGCCAAAGAGGCATGCATTTCAACCCTTCATCCTCAACATAGCCTAGACATTGATAGAGAAGCAGTGTAGCCGAATGCACGATGGCGACTATTGTGGCGGCTCTAGGAGGAAGTTTACTTCGTCCAGAAATAGAGAACAAACATGCATGGTTACATGATTTAATATCAATAATTAGAGATAGAGTAACTATGGGCGATCGTTTAGGACTGGTTGTTGGTGGAGGGGCTCCTGCTAGAGAGAGTATTGAGCTAGCTAGGCCATTGATAAATGATGATTATCATTTAGACAAAATAGGTATTGCAGCTACTAGATTAAATGCTACCATAATTAGAGAAGCAATTTCAGAAGCAGGGATATCAGTATCGGGGATTATACCGTCCAGTGTAAATGAGGCTGTACAGTTACTAGAGGAAAAACCAGTAGTAGTAATGGGAGGAACTATTCCAGGACATACTACCGATGCAGTAGCAATACGATTTGCAATTGCTGCTTCTGCAGAAAAATGTATTATTGCCACAAATGTTGCTAAAGTATTCGATGAAGACCCTAGATTGAATCCAAATACTAAATCTCATGAATTTCTAAATCATGAAGAATTACAAAAAATAGTAGGTCCAGCAGAACATAAAATAGCTGGGCAATCAAGTGTAGTAGACCCGATTGGAGTTTCTGAAGCTTCAATAGCAGGGCTTGAACTAAATATACTAGATGGAAGAATAAGTAATAGGATAAGGCAGGCTATAGAAGGTTCTGATTTTGATGGGACTGTGATTTCTTAGGGGATTTGAGTATGAGTAGAGCAGATAAAATTGCCAAAATGGCTACAAGAACTGCGACCCAAGCAAAAGAGGCGTCCAATACTTCTAGAAAAAAAAATAGGAGTAAAGCAGGTTTTTCATTTGAATCTCACAAACATTGTGTAATATGTTCAATTCCAATTTCAATAAATAATGAACCACCAATCTGTCATAATGAAGAATGTCACACCAATAGAAAAAGGAAAGAATCTTCAAGAAAAAGACTTTCCATCTTATTATATGTAGGAGTTGCAGTATTCTTGATACCAATACTGATACAACTTGCTGGAGCGTTAAGTTAAATTGAGTTACAGACAGTAGTGATTAATATGATGATTAGAATTCTTTCAATACTCCCAGGAATTACAGGGTCTATTTGTGTAATTCTACTTTTAGGAAGTATGGTTGGGTTAAATCTTGGAGACGACAGCAGCACTATAGATATGGTTCCCTGTGAACTTGATGATGATCAATGTTTGATTGCAATGACACCAGAGATATCTCCTCCTACAATATTCGGTATCCTTGATATTAGTATAGAGATAGAATGGTCGGAAAATGCAGATGCATGGTTTGCAGTAGTATACAGCAGTGCTGCGGAAAAATGTCCACCAAGTGATAGTTGGTTAACTGATTGTACTGCTGAAGATGTAGATGAGTTCATAATAATCGGAGGAGATGATGAAGAAGATGGAGTTATCAACTGGAAAATCCAGACAGATGACTACCGAATTGTAACTGGAGGAAGAGAAGGAGCAGACATCGGAGATAAGCAAGTATTGACTACAAATACAGAGATCAGTTTTGACTGGAAAGTTGAATGGCTACTATTCATTATTTCAGTCACTCTCTTTATCGGTGCTGGTGAAATGGCTTTCCCAATTAGAAAAATATTTCAAAAAATAAGATAATTTAGTGATTAATCTATAGTGAATTTGAATAACCAGTATGAGGTGGAAGTGTTATGGGTGTAGTCTGTAGCAACTGTGGGACATCAATTGACGTCAGTGGCCTGCAGAAATCTTATGGAGGATATAACCTATATTGTAAAACATGTGGCCATCAATGGCACATAAATTAACCATTACCCATTTCTTTTCTTTTTTCTATCTCATACTTTGTGCCTAGAGGCTCAAGAATCATTTCTTCTACATGCCAGTTATCAGGTAATGAAAGAGGATTATCAATCACATCAGCACCAATAGTTTCAATCAAAGTGGTACGGAATTCTTCAATTCCTTCCCCACTGATTGCACTAAGTAGATATTCGGCATCCTCAGGAATTTCCTTGAGTAAATCGGATTTAGAATGAGCTATTATAATCGGCCTTTCAGTTACTAAAATCCGTACTTCATCAAGGAGATTTAATTGTTCGTCTAAAGATGTACCTCCTGTTTCACTAGCGTCAATAAGAAAAACGAGAACATCCCCTACATTTTCCAATGCAGCAATTGCTTGCATTTCTATTAAATTTCTTTCATCCATTGGCCTATCCAGTAAACCTGGAGTATCGACCATTTGGTATGGCCTTCTCCTATGCACAAAATGGCCAAGATGTAATTGTTTAGTAGTAAACGGATAAGCGGCGACTTCTGGATCTCCTGATGATAAAGCACTAATTAATGCAGATTTACCAACATTTGGTGAACCTGCTACAACAATAACAGGCTCAGCAGAATCTACTGAAGGTAACTTCCTGAGAATATCTCTTGCCTCACCAAGCCAAATTATCTGAGGTGATATTTGGTGGACAATTGAGGAAATTCTACCGTACGCATGCCTTCTTGCAGCATGAAAACCTTCTATATCTCTTAAACGAAGAATTTTTGATTCAGATTCACCAGAAATTTTACGGACTCTTTCTGCAGCCCATTGAATAGCCCCAAGACTTTTTCGATAGTCATCATTACCAACGGCTGCATCAATCAATGCTCTGTCAAATTCAGATAATGCATTTAGACTAGGCCACTTGTCAACCCATGTTCTGAGAGTGGTATCAATCGTATCTGCTGCCGATTGAGTCATTCTCACCATTTGCTTCCTTACACGATGATACTTGTCCGGATCTTCTACTAAATCCGCCTGTTTAGATGCCTTACGGAATGCCTTATCAAGAATTTCTTGAGGGAAAAGAACGGTCGGAATACTTCTCCACTGTGGTGATGCCATGGTCTTCCCCCTATCTGCCGCCTATACCATCCCACTTCAAGTCAGCAGTCATTTGTTGTTTATTACTCACAATCTTTGAACCCGTTGGCTTTTCTATAACATAGTTAACCGAAGGCTATGAGCACGGAGAGGCGTGGTACAGTTGTTAGAGACTTACCTGAATGGGCTAAGCGGATGTATCAAGAATATGGTTCACCAAAATTAGATGATTTAGATGATATATTTCTTGGGCCATTGATTAAGAGAAAATCTGGTCTAAGGAAAGATGATTTGATAGAGATATTACTAGACAGTAGAGTTTTACCTGAGAATGTCAAGAAAGATCCATATGTTAGAGGAATGTTAGTAGGGACTTCAAGGAATGTAATAGAAATTTTAGATGAATATGGAAATTTTCGTTCAATTGCCAGAGATGTAATAGTCGAATTATCTTTAATCACTCATTTAAGAAAACCATATATCGAAGATAGAGAACTCTTAACCTTCGAAAAGGAAGATATACGCAGACGTTCTAATTTACATGAAGCAGCAGAACGTCAAGCGGATGGTAGAGAAGATAATCATGTGTGGGATTAAAATGGATGAAGATACAGAATTAGCATCGAAAATTTGCATACCTTGTCAAGGTGGAGTTCCACCACTAAGTGGAGAAGAAATGGTAGGATTAATCTCTAAACTTAATGAAGAATGGGAAATAATCGATAATCATCATTTGCTAAGAGAATGGAAATTTAAAGATTTCAAAGACGCATTGGAGTTTACGAATATAACCGGTTCGATATGTGAAGAACAAAATCATCATGCTGATTTCGAATTAGGTTGGGGAAGAGTCAAAATAAAGATTTTTACTCATAAAATAGATGGGTTAGTAGAGTCAGATTTTATTCTTGCAGCAAAATTTGATTGTTTGGATTAGGAATTTACATGAGTACTATACAGAATCTTCTGAATAGTAGAAGAAGTATCTATCATTTCACTGATCAAGAAGTAGAATTATCAGATTTAGATAAGGCATTTGAAGCGGCTAGTAATGCCCCATGCCATAAGCAAACACATCCATGGAATTTCTATGTATTAGGCGAAGAAACTAGGAAAGAATTATTGCCGACTGTTATTTCATTGGCTGAAAATAAGGCTGTGAAAAATAATGAAGAAGATACTATATCTTCTGTAAATAGAGCTGTTTCGAAGATTATGGATGTTCCTGTAATTATAGCTATATCAACAAAACTAACTCCTGATGATTTATTTAGAGAAGAGGAAGATTATGCAGCTACTGTATGTTCTTTACATAATCTTGTACTATCGCTTTGGGGTATGGGAATTGGTTCTCAATGGAGTACAGGAAGTATTACTAGACACACAATGACATATACTACATTAGGAGTAAATAAAAAATTAGAAAAAATAGTAGGTTTTCTAAAAGTTGGCTATCCTAAAAATATACCAAAAAAACAGAAAAAGAAGGTCTCTGAAATAAGAAGGTACCTACCTTAAAATGGTGATTATATGAAAAAAGTTATTTATCCAAAAATCGGAGGGCCTGATTCAATACGAATTGTAGAAGAAGAAATAGATATCCAAGAAGGAAATCAGGTCAAAGTCAGAGTGCATAGGGCAGGTATTAATTTTGCAGACTTAATGATGAGACAAGGTCTCTATGGTTCAAATCCTGATTTTCCCTTCACACCAGGGTATGAAGTTTCAGGAGAAATAATCGAATATGGAAAGGATATTCAACATCTTAAGAAAGGTCAAAGAGTCATTGCGATGACTGGTTTCGGAGGATATTCAGAAGAGGTGATAGTAGACTCGAAAAGAATAGTACCTATTCCAGATAGTATCAGTTACGATCAAGCTGCTGCTATGCCTGTAACTTATGGAACTGCATATCATATGTTAGTACATTTAGGAGGATTGAAACCAGGAGATAGTGTATTAATTCATCATGCTGCAGGAGGAGTTGGGACTGCAGCTGCTCAGATTTGTCAAGCATATGGTGCAGGATTAATTATTGGAACAGCATCAAAACCGAAAAAGGAATTTGTGGAATCTTTAGGTATGCATTTTGTAGATAAAGATAGAGTTGATTTTGTAGAAACTTGTAAGAATCTAACGGGAGGTAAAGGAGTCCATCAGGCAATAGATCCTGTAGCTGGAAAGCACCTAATGAGATCGTATAATGCACTTAGAAATGGAGGGAAATTACATTGTTTTGGAGCATCTTCAGCAGTACCAAATGAAAAGAGATCTATGATTGCTGCGATTAAAATGTGGGGTAGAACGCCAAAGTTTAATCCAATGGATATGATGAGTTCAAATAAATCAGTATTTGGAGTACATATGGGAAGAATGGATGATGAAACTATTTTTGAAAATCATCTTTCAGATTTAGGGAAATTAATGCAACAAGGGAAAATAAATCCAATAATTGATTCCGTTTGGAGATTTGAAGAAGTAGCAGAAGCGCAAAGGTATATTCACAATCGGAAGAATAAAGGGAAAGTACTTCTGGATTTTTCACCAAAAGGAAATTAAGAATCCGCCAAAATTGTGCCATTAAAGGTCATTTCATGATTAGGGATCATCTGATCTCCCCAGGCTTCCTGTACTTTGACACCGACCTCTTGATAGGCATCAGAATTAATTAATGCATCTAAAGATTCTTGATTAGGCCAATATGAAACAGCAATTATTCTCTTAGAGTCTTCAGCTAAGGTTGTTCTCTCACAACCATTGGCAATAGCCAGATTTAGGAAATTTCTCCATCCGTTTACTTGTTTTTCTGTCAAATCAGTATCTTCTTCTTTCAAGACACTCCAAACCCTCATAATCATAATTCTAAATTTGAGGCCTAGTTTAAGAGATTACCCCTAACTAATCTCTCATAATTTCACAGGACGAGTTGCACCGCATGCTTGACATTTTAGTAGAGTAGTTCTATCTTCTTTGATAAAACGTGTATCTGGAGCCCTACATTGTCCACATAAAATATATGATTTGACGTAAGATACTATTTTTTCTTTAATTCTTTTAGGAGGGACGCGACCCTTGAATAAAACTCTCACTTGTTCTCTAGTTCCAGAGGTACCTAGTTCATTAATCAAAAATTGATAGACATGATTAGCATCTCTATCCATTGCATCAACAATAGAGGCAAAATTACGCAATATTGTTTGATTACCTTCAATTAATATTTCAGGTTCAGGCATTGTCCATCTTGATCTCTCACTGATATTCTTAGGGATACGCTCACGAGCGCGATCTAACAAGGACTCATATTCGAAGTCAACCATTGACGAGCCGAGAAGTATCTCCTTTTTCACCCCACCGACTGAAAATCCATAATGGAGAAGCGTAAAATGCCGACTTACACAGCGAATAGTATGGATGATGCTGTAGAAGTCAAGGTGGCTAGAACTCACGAAGATGCTTTGCTACCAACAAAAGGAAGTATACATGCAGCAGGCTGGGATTTGTATTCACTTGAAGATACAATAGTTAGAGGAAGAAATAGTACCATGGTTAGAACAGGATTACATGTAGCAATCCCAGAAGGTTTTGAAGGACAAGTTAGGGCACGCTCCTCACTTGGGAAAAAGGGATTAATCCTTCCACATAGCATTGGAACAATTGATGCAGATTATAGAGGGGAATTATTTGTCTTGATGACGTGGATTGGAGAAGGAGAATCATATTTAATACAGAAAAATGAGCGAATAGCACAATTATTAATAACACCAATTCCGAAATCAAAATTCATAGAAGTCGATATAGAAAATCTAGGAACCACTGAAAGAGGAGATGGTGGTTTTGGCTCAACTGGAAGATTTTAATTGAAATTTTAAGATTAAAAATCGATATATTATAGATAGTTTGTTTCCGATGGCTTGATACAGGGCGGATTCTAGGACAAAACGATGCCACTGAGCGTAGACGAACTTCGTGCCAAAGTACAACAATACCGTAGTAACGGTTTAAACACACAACAAATAGCAGATGAGTTATCACTTTCTCAGACTACAATTCAGTGGTTATCTACAGAAAAGTATTCTAATAATGCAGTTTCAGAAGATAGACCTACTGACGTTCAAGTAGGATGGAGATCCGTTGCAGTAAAGGCTAGTAGAATAGAGGCTATATCATATATTTTCGCAGATATAATAGAAGAAGAAATTGGTGACGAAGTAGATACAATTGTCGGAATAAGTATCAATGGCATACCTTTTGCACAGGCTATTGCTGGACAATTAGATTTGGATTTAGCAGTTAGTCGTTCAATTAGTGAGGAGGAGGGAGCACATATTTCAGAAATATTTGCTAATGTTTCAGGAAAAATGGTTGTTGTTGTTGATGATGTAGTATCATCAGGAACGACACTAAAGAAAACAATCAATAATCTAAGAAATGCTGGTGCTGATGTTAGACTTTGTCTAGTTTTAGCCAATAAATCTGAGGTAAACGCGCTTGAAGGAGTTCCTCTACGTGGATTAGTCAGAGTAGTAACTGTTTGAGGCAGAAGAATGCACTGGGCTGATCATACCGCAATGCGGCTCTCTGAACAATATAATTCTCAAGTTATTGCATCAGGAATAACACCATCTGGCGAATTCCACATAGGGCACCTCAGAGAAATATTGACAGCAGAAATGATACATAGAGCCTGCTTAGATGCAGGAATAGAATCTGAATATATTTTCATAGTCGATTCAATGGACCCATTGAGAAGAGTCTACAGTTTTCTTTCTGATGATTATCAAAAATACATAGGTTGTCCTCTGGTAAATATTCCTGCACCGAATCATGACGGGACACCTAGTGAAGATGGTAGAAATTATGCAAATCATTTCCTAGAACCATTCTTAGAATCATTAAAAGAAATAGGCGTATATCCTAGAGTAGTGATGAATCATAAAATCTATGAAGATGGAGAATTTGCGGAAAAAATTGATTTAGCGATTAGAAATAAAGATGAGATTCACAGAATAATTGAAGAAATCTCAGGTAGAGAATTACCTGAAAATTGGTTTCCATATAATCCGATTGGAAGTGATGGAAGTATGGATGGAGTTACAGTAACAGGATATGAAAACCCATATGTATTCTGGACAGATAAACATGGAATTAACGGGAAGTCAGATATTAGAAAGGCAGATGGTAAAATGCCTTGGAGAGTTGATTGGGCTGCTAGATGGGGGATTCATGGTATTACATGTGAACCAGCAGGTAAAGACCATGGGGCATCAGGAGGAAGTTTTGATACAGGAATTCCTATCTGTAAATTATTGGGTAGTGAACCACCAGGAAAGATGGTTTACGAGTGGATACAATTGAAGGGTAGTGGACCAATGTCTAGTTCTAGTGGGAATATAATTGGTCCAATAGAAGCCCTAAGTTTAGTTCCGCCAGAAATATTAAGATATATCATCGCTAGAACTAAAGTTAAGAAACATATTGATTTTGATACAGGTCCTTCTCTTTTTGAAACAGCAGATGAATATGAAAGATTAGTTTCAAATCCCCCTTCTGGAGAAAATTTGAGTAAAAAGAAGAATGTAGCTAGAGATACAATATTAGGATCACTAAGGCTGAGTCAGGTAAATAGAGGTGAAGATCCATCAAAATCAATAGCAGGCGTATCATTCCGTCATTTAGCAATGTTAGCTCAAATTAAATCAAAAGACAAAGATATTTGGAATTCTTTGAATAAAAGTAAACACATAGATGGAGAACCAAATGAGTCACTAGTTGGACGTCTATCAAGAATGAGAAATTGGATAAATGGAGTGCATTTCCCTGAAGATGCAAGAATAAGAATACAAGAAAAAATCAGTAATGAAAATAATGAAAAACTAACCATTAAGCAGAAAGAATTTCTGTCAGGAATATCATCTAGATTAGAGAGTTGTGAATGGTCAGAAAATAAAATTAATGAAGTAATCAGAGAAACCTCAAATGAAATTGAAATCAATCGTAGAGATGGATATGTTGCATTATATCTTATGATACTTGGAGTTGATTATGGGCCAAGAATAGCTTCTATAATTATAGAATTAGGGAGAGATACGACAATAGAAATCTTCTCAAAATCTCTCTAGAAGATCTGAGAAAATAATAGATGTTTGTCCAGTAGATCTTGCTGCTAATCTTCTAACAATTAGTTCGGGTGTTGATTTCGCGATATGATTTCTTTTAGGTGTTCTATCTACTATAAGATCCATATTTTCATCGAGACCCTGTGCTTCAATACCATCAATTCTGACATCACCTTTCATTACTTGGGATATTGCAGTGCCAATATGAGTAACTAACAACACATTAGTATCTTTATTATCACAAGATGCAGATAAAAGTCCTCCTAGAATTACGGATGCAGAGCCGGGCTCAGTAATTGCCTCAAGTTCATCTGCAAGAATTACTTTTCGATAATCAGAAACTAGTACTTCTGCAAGTTTTTTTAGAGTTCTTTCGAGAGCTCCTGCAGACTGAGTACCTGATACTTTAGCAAGCATATGTAACTCATCTAAAAGACCTACTGATGCATGAGATGCAGGTACTGGTAAGCCAGAATGTGCGAGTAAAATAATTGTGCCAAGTGTTTCAAGAAGAGTTGTTTTACCACCTGAATTAGCACCAGAGAGTAAGGCTATCCTCTCTTTTTCTCCTTTAGGAGCCACTTCACCTATACCATAAGTTACTGGATCAGCTTCACAATCTAACAGTATATGACGTCCATCTTTCATCCAGACACCAGGATGATTTTGTGAAAATTCAGGCATAGTACACCTGTTACTCAATGCCCAATTACCTACTCCAAGCCACATATCTATTTCAATAAATTTGGATATAGCTTGGCGTGCGGTCTTCATAATCTTAACAGTTGAATTAGCAATAGAAATTTCTCCTTCGCTTCTCTCAGAAGAGATTGCAAAATCTAACTCATTTTCTATTTTTTCTATTGCTTCTCTATTGATAACACATGGATATTCACTGGAGAAGATTTCTTTCGGAATCGATACACCTGTATCGCCTAGATATGCTTCTAATCGTCTAGTTCCATCTTGAATAGAAAAATCAATTGTATCGGCTACCGTACTTTTCAGTTTCCGCTCTAAACTACTAATATCTGCATAATAAGAAAGTACTTCATCTCCATCAAATGAGATTGAAGAATCGGATGTACCTGATACAATCGCGTCATTAACTCCTGCCTCAATCGACTTTATTTCACCCCATAGTCCATCTCGAGATTTTTCTAAATTTTCTAAACGTAGTGAATCATTATCTAATGAATCTAGTAATAGAGGTAGATCTTCTAGACCTTCTAATGAATCCGAAATTTTTTGTCCAATGACATTTATCGGCCATAATTGATCTAATAAATTAGATATTATGGAGAGATTTGGAGAATTCATTTTCAACCATTGAAGTGGTATTTCAGGTATTAATTTGTATATTGAATCATTTGAATTTCCTATTACCCATCCTGACGGGATTACTTCAGGAGCACCCGTACCTATCCAAGTCACTCTAGGGATTCCCAAATAATCTTGCCATTTTTCATCGTCTGAACGTACTAATATTCGACATTTATTATTGATATGACCTAATTTTTCTATTTGTTCTGCATTTGGTACCACAATTACTCTTTCAATTCGAGAAGTAGGCTCTTTTGTATAACTAAGACCAGAAATATGACTTATCCATGAATCAAATGAAGATTTATCATCTACTACAAATCGTATCGCATTTTCAGACCATATTCTTCTAGATTGAATTGAAGAAAAATTAGATTTAGTGAGTGGATTTAATATTGATAATCGATCTTTACCTGCTTTTGTTTTAACATAAGAAGATATGTTATCAATTAGATCTCGATGTAATTTACGGCCTTCCTCAGTGGTTGTTACTTCTCCAACTCTACCATTGGCAGAATTAATTAATTTCACTGCTCTTTGAGGAGAAATTCCCTCAATTCCAGATAAAGTACTGACATCACCATCTTCTAGGGCTCTTTCTACATCTTCCATTGATCCAATTTCTAATACTAACTTTTGTGCAAGAGATTCTCCTACACCTGGTATTTCTCTCAGGGACATCATAATTACTTTTGAAATTCCGAGGTAATTAAGGAAATCGCAAAAAAATATTTTGTTCAGTGTATTATTTGACTTACAAAACTATAGCGTACCAATCTTTAGAAGTCTTGGTTCAGGAATACCATCCATCGCTTCTGCTATCGCCATAACTTCCATTCTAGCACCTGCCATTGTAGTCACGAATGGAATATTAAGTTCAACTGCTAACCTTCTCATCATATTTCCATCAAGAACTGCTCCCCCTGTATTTCTGGGTGTATTGATAATAAGATGAATTTTGCCTTGACGCATTAGATCTAGAGCGTCAGGAGTCATACCCTCTGTTATCCTGTAGCAAGTTTCTACTTCTAATCCGCCTTTAACACGTAATACGTTAGCAGTACCTCTTGTTGCATATATCTTGAAACCCAAATCAATTAAAGATTTAGCTTGCTGAATAATTGAATCTTTATCAGTGTCTTTTACTGTAATATACACACCACCTTCTGTAGGAACAGGTGATTCAGTCGCTAGACGGGCTTTCAGATATGCTGCTGATGCTCTCTCATGACTACCCATCACTTCCCCAGTTGATTTCATTTCAGGACCTGGAGCTGGGTCGAGACCTCGAAGCTTAATGAAAGGAAATACAGGTGCCTTAACGCATACTGCATCATTTTGGGGCTTTGGAATATTAAGATCAGATAACTTTTCTCCTAGGGCAACCATGGCAGCAATTCTTGCTAATGGAACTCCAGTAGCTTTAGCGACAAAAGGGAATGTTCTAGACCCTCTTGGATTGACTTCCAATACATACAAAACCTCATCACGTATTGCAAATTGAATATTATAACATCCACGAATTCCTAATTCTATACCAATTTTTCTAGTCCATTCATCTACCTGTTTTAGGATATCGTCAGATACATTTTGAGGAGGGATAAAACAGGTTGAATCTCCTGAATGAATACCTGCCTCTTCTAAATGTTCCATGATCGCGCCTACTAGAACTTCTCTTCCATCACATACAGCATCAACATCTAGTTCTACAGCATTTCCAAGATACTCATCAACAAGTAATGGTTTTTCTGGAGAAAGGAATGCATCTTCCATATAAGTTTCCAATTGACGATTTGAAGAAAGAATCTCCATTCCTCGTCCGCCTAGAACATATGATGGTCTAATCAAAACTGGGTAACCAATTTCTCTTACTGCTTCACGAACTTCATCAGGAGTTGATGCTGTTTGTCCATTGGGCATTCTCAAATCATTCCTTTGAGAAAATGACTCAAATCTTTCACGATCACTAGCCTCGTCTACTGCTTCAGGAGTTGTTCCTTCCATTATCAAATCAAGCCCTAATGTGGATAAATGTTGTAGGTTATTAGATAGAGGCAAGGCTAGATTTATCGCAGTCTGTCCTCCAAATTGAAGTAATATACCATGGGCATCTTCACGAAGAAGTACTTCACTTACACATTCTAAGGTTAAGGGATCAAAGTATAACCTATCACTAGTATCAAAATCAGTAGAAACCGTTTCAGGATTATTATTGATAATAATTGCTTCATGACCTAGGTCTTGTATTGCACCTACAGCGTGAACACAGCCATAATCAAATTCAATACCCTGACCTATTCTTATTGGACCACTTCCTATTACTACTATTCTCTTTTTACCATTATGAGAAAGATTTGGGACATAATCAATTCCTATTGATTCTGAACCACATTCATATGTTGTGTAGTAATAGGGAGTAACTGCAGCAAATTCAGCGGCGCAAGAATCTACCATCCTGAATCTTGGATGTATGGACAACTCATGTCTGCGCAAAGTAACTGAATATTCATCTTCACCAACA
>MDSX01041612.1_pt1 | contig 14451 bp, 13 predicted proteins | sample 811141 | NCBI WGS metagenome assembly MDSX01 (sample SAMN05326642, study PRJNA326480) | marine metagenome | isolation source: seawater | place: Atlantic Ocean: South East | collected 2010
CTGAGGTCCAAATCCTTCATATTTGTAGAAATTTTCGCGGCGTATTGAATTCTGAAAAAAAGAATGTCGTAGTGGATTTGAAAGAGGGCGTGGAAAGCGCTTCACCGCCCAAAAGAACAGCAAAAGTTCTTTTGGATTGGTTCATAAGCAATCTTGCGTGTGCATGTACCATAGTTTTTTTTAAAGGAAGTCGTATTCATTTTAGGCGGTGGATTGTACAGCCGGAATCACTTTTGAAACATTGTAAATATTTAGAGCATGATTTTTATGAAAGGGAATTGAATGCCGATCATATGCTGGCCGGTAACAAAATAAGGCTGCTTCCCAATCAGAAATTACGTTCAACAGTTGACACGAATTATCAGCGTTTAACCAGGAGTCAGAATTTCATTGGAAAGACTGTTGAAATCCTTACACCCTTTTGGTCAAAATAATGATGTCCGATAGCAAAGTAAAAATTCTATGCCTTTACAAAGGCTCCTATCCAAAAGGCCAGGCAATGGCCAACAGGTTAAGGAATTATGCTGACGCTATTTGTTCTGAGGATGTGGATTTTACAGTTGCTTCAGAAGGTCAGAAAGTAAACCTTGTCACTAAGGACGTGCTTTTTGATGGGCACAAGGTGTACCATTGGCGTAAAAAAAGTAAATGGGATAGTCTGCCTTTTATTCGAGACTTAAGCGCACTATTTCACCGGGTAAAGTTGTATAGATACATCACATCATATAAGGAATACGATGTGTTATTTTCTTCGGGCTACAGGTGGCCTCAAATGATTGCGATACTTTGTATTGCAAAGCTTACCAAAAGAAAATACATCATTGAGCTCAATGAGCTTCCGCACAGCATTAAGGCAAGGCGGATGGACACCACATTTTCCAATGCCCTCAAACGATTCATCACGATAAGATGCATATTTCCTTTTGTTGACGGATTTATTTGTATCTCCAAGGAGTTAGAGCAATTGCTTGAGCCCGTGGTGTCCAAATCATGTAAAATAATTCGAATTCCTATCCTTACTAACGTTCCGTCTACTCCATTAAACTCGGCAAGATTAAGTTCGGATTTTATTTTTCATGCGGGGACGTTAACAAATTTCAAAGACGGGATAGAAACTGTATTTGAGGCATACGGTAAGGCAGTGCGGGATCACGGGCTAGCCCTTAGGTACGAATTTTCGAATTTCAACACTCTACCTGCCATTAAGAATAAAATCAATAAAATCATAAGCCAATATGAACTGCAAGACTTAGTAACTTTTCATAACTACCTCTCCAAAGAAGAGCTCCATCTAAAGCTCGAATCGTGTTATATGGTCGTGATCAACAAGCCCAACAATATTAGAAATAAATATAATTTTTCAACCAAATTAGGCGAATGTATGGGCTTTGGTATTCCTATAATCACTACAGCTTTTGGCGATTCAGAATTGTTCTTAGAGGATGATAAAAACGCATTGATTATTGGGGACAGTTCGGATAGCGACCAATTGGCTCTTCTTATGAATAGCTTATATTCGGATAAGGAATTGGCCAAGCGAATTGGATTAGAAGCACGAAAAACCGCCGAACAAGAATTTCATTATTCTAATTACCGCAAGGCGCTAAAGAACTACTTTTTAGCATTGAATAATGGTTAGTAGCTTAAAACGGCATTGGCAGAACAGCAAGGGAAAGAAGACTTCTGAGAAACTTATTGTCCTTCAGAGTGATGATTGGGGATCTTTTCGTACACATTCTTCACAGGCTTTAGATGCTTTGGTTAAGCGAGGTGTGGCAGTAGAAAAGTGCCATTATATGCAAAATGATACCATGGCTTCTGACCAAGATTTAGAAGCACTTTTTGAAACGTTAAGTTCTGTGAAAGACTTTAAGGGTAATCATCCTGTACTCACGGCCAACGTTTTAATGAGTAATCCGGATTTTGACCAAATACAGGCATCTGAATTTGAATCATACACCTCATTAAATCTTAGAACGTCTTTTCAAAAAATGAAGGAACGCGATGCTAGGTATGTTCAAGGGTTGAATCTGTGGCATCAAGGAATACAAGAAGGTATTTTTAGACCTCAGCTTCATGGATGCGAGCACGTCCATGTAAAGCGTTGGCTGCGAGCCTTAAAAGATGGAAATGAATTGCTTTTAGAGGCGTTTAAATGGCAGATGTGGGGAATTAGTCGGCAGACTACCTCTACATTGAGCCAGAGTTTACAAGCAGCTTTTGATTTGGACGTTCCCGGTGATGAGGAGTTTATGATTTCTAGATTAGAGCATTCCCTAAAAGAATTTAAGGAGGCTTTTGGGTACTCAACAGTTTCTTTTACACCTCCAAATTATACATGGTTTGACCGTATTGAAAATGTGCTATCTAATAATGGGGTTGGGTTTCTTCAGGCGTTTAATGTACAGCGCGTTCCCAGTAGTGATGGAATAGTGAACAAGCGATTAGTACACGGTGACAAATCAGAAAGTGCCTTAACTTACATGGTAAGAAATGTGCATTTTGAACCGAGTGAAAATACTTCAACAGATTATGTTGGTAAGGCAATGAAGGAGATTTCAAGTGCTTTCCTTTGGAAGCGACCCGCAATAATAAGTTCTCACCGAGTAAATTACATTGGCGCTATAAATGAAAAGAATCGTACGCGTGGTTTGATGAATGTAAAAGCGTTAATGCATCGTATTGTCCACAAGTGGCCAGATGCACAATTTATAAGTACGGAACAACTTGCCAATTGTATGAAATAGGAATGCAATGAGAATCGCTATACATAAAAATAAATCTGGCTTTACTAAATACTGGATTTCCTATTGTGAAAAGAAGCAAATACCATTCAAACTGGTGGATGCTTTTAGCACTGATATTTTAAAGGATGTAAAGGAATGCACCCACTTTTTTTGGCACTTGAGCCATGAAAGCTATAAGGACCAACTCATTTCAAAGCAGCTCATTCAGGCTATGGAGTCTAGCGGTATTAAAGTATTTCCGTCTACCAAGCACTTATGGCATTTTGATGATAAGGTTGCACAAAAGTACTTTTTTGATATTCATGGATTCAACCATGCACGCACTGATATTTATTTTTCTAATCGTGAAGCCATCCGTGCCAGCCAACTTCATGAATACCCTTTTGTAATGAAATTAAGAAGAGGTTCAGCCTCTTCAAATGTGTTTTTAATTAAGTCACCTATACAAGCAAGATTAAAAATTTGGAAATCATTTAATCGGGGTTATTCTCTGTATAACGTATTTAGTAGGTATAGCGATATAGTTCGAAAAGAGCCCAACGTCATCAAGAAGTTTCTTTTGTTTTTAAAATGGCCGCTTAGATATGTATTCCCGCCAAAATATTCCCGTCTTGCCGCAAAGGAAAGGGGTTACGTTATGATGCAAGATTTTATTCCCAACAAGGGGGAAGACATTCGAGTAGTCGTTGCTGGAAACCGAGCTGTTGCACTGAAGCGAATTGTGCGGGCGGGTGATTTTCGCGCATCTGGAAGCGGTGATATGTCGTATCCAAATGAACACCTTGATAAGGATATCGTGGCAACCGCGTTTGATATTGCAGACAAATTAGAGGTTGGTTCCATAGGAATAGACTTTATTCAGGGTAAAGACGGAAACAACTATGTAATAGAAATGAGCTATGGTTTTCCGTCAGAAAATTTTCTTGAAGGAGCCTCTGGCAGTTGGAATAGAGAAGGGAAGTTTTTAGAAGAACCTATTCATGTACAGGATTGGATACTGGAAGAAATGATCGGCCAAAAAACTTAGAGTGATGAAAGTACTTATTTACCGAATTCTTCTTCAAATAGCGCCAAATGTTCTCTTTAGGTTTCAACATTATCTCATGCACTCACGGTTTGGAAACCAGCGCTATGTTGCGAACCTGAGCGAGCCAAAGACCTTTAATGAATTTACCTTAAAACAAAAAAACGCTTTGCTACGGGAGTCCTATGGGAGTTGGGTAGATAAATATGCGGTAAAGAATAAAATCTCAGAAAAAGTGGGTCCTGAAATCCTCATACCCACAATGAAACACTTTAATGGAGGCAAACTTCCAGAAGCGGATGACATATCTTTTCCGTGCATATTAAAACCCACACACCTCTCAGGCTATACAAAGGTTTTTAAAACTAAAGCGGACTTTTATTCATTTGACCTTAACAGTTATTGGGGGCAAGTGTCCGGTATAAATTTCTATCACCTCACAGGAGAGAGACAGTACAAAGCTGTTGAGCCAGCAATATTGTTTGAGCCATTAATCCAAGACACTCAGCACGAAGAATTAAAGGACTACAAAATATTTTGTTTTGGAGGAAAACCAAAGTTCATCCAGGTGGACCTTGATCGTAAATTCAACCACACTAGGACCTTCTATGATTTAGAATGGAGCAATCAAAGGTTTTCTTCCATGTATCCGATTTATGAAGGAGAGGTGGAAAAGCCAAAGAATCTGGACGAGATGTTGCGTATTGCAGAAGAACTTGCAAAACCTTTTACATTTGTTAGGGTCGATCTTTATAATGTTTCCGGTAAAGTTTTATTTGGTGAATTGACCTTTGATCACGGTTCTGGCAACGAACCGTTCACTGCATATGAACACGATTTAAGGTTGGGAAACTTTTATGCTCAAGCTCTTAGACATGAGTAAAAGGCGCCTGAAAATTATGTTCGTTGTGCCCTCATTAAAAGCTGGGGGTTTAGAAAGAGTCGCCTCCGAATTGTCTTCCTTCTGGTCAAAAAAACAAGACGCTGTTGTTGAGTTAGTTACGCTCGATTCAAAAATCCCGTTCTATACTTTAGAGGCTGGTGTTCGTCTGCATCAAAGTCCGTCCATAGCAGATAAGTTAGGCGGATGGAAAAAGGCGATCGTTCTATTTCATTGGTTGCCAAAAATCGCTAGAAAAATAAAACCTGATGTTATTCTTAGTTTTGGTGAAGGAATTAATGCTTTTGTTCTTTGGCGTCTTGGTGGGCTTAAAGCTCCAATCTATGTGAGTAATAGAACAACGCCCATTTCTAGCTTAAAAGGTGTTCGAGGACTAATTAATCCGATTTTTTACAGACGAGCCACCAAAGTAATTCTACAAACAGATAAAGCACATGAGTTACTAAAGGCCAAATACAAGAGTTCAGATTTTCAGGTCATTCCGAACCCTATCAAGCAGTTTGAAATATCCACTAACTATAACAACAAACGTATAGTTACCGTGGGTAGTCTTGGTGGAGAGAAAAACCAACTGGCCTTAATTAAACTCTTTCAGGATATCACTATTAATGATTGGGAGCTACTTATTGTTGGAGAAGGTCCTAATCGCGAATTACTGGAAGAATATGTTGCACAAAATAGTTTGGGTAATAAGGTGCGTTTTTTGGGGAACATCAGTAATCTAGCAACAGTGTTTGAGTCATCAAGTATTTTTGCGTTTACTTCTAGACTAGAAGGTTTTCCGAATGCTTTAGGAGAAGCAATGAGCGCAGGCCTCGCCGTAATCTCATTTGATTGTGTGACAGGACCTGCAGAGTTGATAAAGAATAATCAAAATGGAATTTTGGTGGAACTTGATAACACACAGGAGTACCACACCCAACTATCTAAGCTAATGCAAAACAGTGCTATCCGACAAGACTTGGGTACAAAGGCTCGTGAGGATATGAAAGAATTAGACATTGAACGGGTTGCACATAGGTACCTAAATCTATTTCAAGGATGAAGGTTTTAATAAATTCTTCCCATCAAAGATTCGGTGGTGCCGTTCAAGTGGCTATTTCATTTCTAAATGAATGCAAGCATTTTACAGAACATGAATATATTGTGTGCATGGGTCCAGGTATTAGTAAAATTATTGACGTCAATGCCTTCCCAAGCAATTTTACCTTTTACCCATTTGATTTTGGTGCGGTCAATCTTTTCAACGCCTTTCATATCAACCGTGAATTGAGAAAAGTGGAGAAAAAAGAACAGCCGGATGCGGTTATTTCCCACACTGGTCCTTCCTATTTTCATTCGCGTGCCCCCCAACTAATAGGGTATAACCTTCCGGTATTTATTTATCCAGAGTCCCCTTACGTTCAGGCAATGAGTTTAAAAACAAAGATTAAAATTCATTGTAAAAAGTTGATTCAACATTGGTTTTTACATCGTGATGCGGCTGCTTTATCTGTTCAGACCAATGATGTGAATGAGCGCATTTCTAAGGTATTTAAATCCATCCCAGTTCATACGGTAACCAATAACGCGAGTCATTACTTCAATGAACCAAAGCCTTTTACGAAGAAGCTGCCGGAGATTCTACCTGGTGAATTTCGATTTTTAACTCTTACTTCATACTACCCTCACAAGGACCTGGAAATTATTCCTAGAATTGCAGGTATACTGGAAGATCGAGGTATACACCATATAAAATTCATCCTTACGGTGAAGCAAGAAGATTTTAAAAGTAAGCTTGAGTCTCACCCAAACGTGATCAATATTGGTCCAGTACCTATAAATGAAGCGCCATCTTTGTATCAAGAATGCAACGCAATGTTCTTGCCTTCGTTGGCCGAATGTTTCTCTGCTTCCTATGCGGAAGCCATGCGCTCGAATAAGCCTATAATTACCACGGAAATGGGATTTTCGAAAAGCGTTTGCGGTAAGGCAGCCCTATACTATGAACCGGTCAATGCTTTACAAGCTGCAGAGGCAATTATTCAATTAATTCAAGATAACTCTTTGCAAGAAACACTTATCAAAAACGGTCAAGAGCAATTAAAAAACTTTGACTCTCCAAAAGAACGCGCAGCAAAATATCTTGAGATTTGCGCAGAGCTGCGTGCATCCTGATATGGCAAAAGGCAAAAAAATAATCATCATTAATCAAGCGGTTAATTACCTAACTATAGGAATGGCCAATGCCTTTAAAGAACATTACGAAGAGGTATTGCTTATGACGGGAAGCGTGCATACGCAGGGTGAGCTGCTGCGTGATGATGTAAAGGTGGTGAACCTAAACCTATGGCACGATGCTCCTGCCTGGCGCAAGTACAGTTCTTTTTTGGAGGCTATGCTACGAATGTGGTTTCTTCTTTTTTTTCGATTCAGGTCCTATGAGGTGCTCTTTGTGAGCGTCCCTCCAATGGCATATCTCTTGAATTTACTCTTGCCTAATAAATTCAGTATGGTCATTTGGGACGTGTATCCAGACCTGCTGAAGATTACAGGAATGAAAGAAAGCCACCCGTTGTATAAATTTTGGAGCACCTTGAATAAAAAATCTTTTAGAAAAGCATTTACGCTTATTACCATTAGTGAGGTGATGTCCAAAACTATTGCAAAATATATTGACCTAGACAAGGTAGTGGTTCAGCCTATATGGTCTATTTTCTCGATCGATGATAAGGTAGAAGCCGCTACAAATCCTTTTATCTTGGAACACGGTCTTTCGGAAAAAATGGTAATTCAATATTCGGGAAATATAGGCCTTTCACATAAGGTAGAGTTACTCATAGATATGGCAGAAATACTTCAAGAAGAAAAATCCATCCATTTTCAGATTATTGGCAGAGGCCCTAAAAAAAAGACCATAGAATCCCTGGTTCACTCACAAAAGCTTAAAAATTGTCAGTTTTTGCCTTTTCAGCGAGACGACAACTTTGCTAGTTCTTTAAGTGCCGCTAATTTAGGTGTTGTCATTTTAGATGAGCGAGTAGGTTTAGGTAGCGTACCGAGCAAATCGTATAATCTCATGGCTTTGGGTATTCCATCCTTGTATATTGCCCCAAAAGAATCACAATTGTATAAATACGCTCAAGAATTTGGGCATGCAAAATGCTTTTCCGAAGAAGAACTGAGCGAGGCTTCCAGTTGGGTACTCGAATTTTCGCAGAACCCCGAATTACAAGAGTATATGTCACTTGCTGCACTGAAAGCTAGTAAAAACTTTCAAAGAAGTAATGCAGACAAAATGGTAAATAAATACATCAATGTAGCGCCTAAATGAAGCAACTAATATTTGATCATATAAAGAACATTGGAGGCTGGACTACAAATAGAAAGTTGGTAGTATTTTCTGTTGATGATTACGGCAGTGTCCGATTGCACTCTAATCAAGCCCTAAGTTCATTGACTGCGGCCGGTATTTCTCCGCAGAAAAGATTTGATAAACTAGACTGTCTAGAAAACAGGCGAGATTTAGAAGGGCTTTACAGCACTCTACGCAGTGCTAAGGACAGGAACAATAAATCGGCGGTTTTTACACCTTACGCCCTGCCTTGTAATATAAATTTTGACGCTACCCTAGATTCGTATTCTAAGAGTTATGTATCTGAAACTACTGTAGAAACATTTCACAACCTCGCAGCCACGGAAGAGGAATACAAAGGGGCCTGGGAATGTTGGCAGCAAGGAACACAAGAAGGATTAATGGCTCCGGAATTTCATGGTCGTGAGCATTTTAATCTTGATATTTTCAATGAACTGCTTGATTCCCAAGACACACATCTTCTTTTAGCACTGAAGAACCGTTCCTATATCACCCTTCCTAGTCACAGCAAGTTCCCTTTTGGTTGGACGGCAGCATATGCAAATAGAGGAGCAGAGGAGATAGCTCGTTTTTCAGATATCATTCTTGACGGGATAAAGAAATTTGAGGAGGTGTATCAAAAAAAGCCTTCAGTATTTACTCCGCCCGCTCAGCAATTCCCAGTCGCATTAGATCAGGAAGTGCTTAACTGGCCTATTACAGCTATGGACCGTCCATTTGTTAGTAAGCGTGAGCTGGAAGGCAGATCTAAGAAGTATTTCTTTAAGCAAAAGAAGTTGGATAACGGCCTTGTACACATGGTGCGGAATGTGGTTTTTGAACCAAATATGAATCCTAGTTTTAATGCGGTAGATTTTGCAATGAAGCAAATAGAGGTAGCATTTAGATTGAATAAACCCGCTAATATTAGTTCACACAGAGTCAATTTTTCGGGCCATATTAGCCAAGAGAATCGAAAGCTAGGACTAAACGCTCTGAAACAGCTTTTAAAGAAGATTACAGCCCGTTGGCCAGAGGTGGAATTTATTTCTGCCGGTGACTTAGCTAAAATGATAGTATCAGAGAATGAGTAGTATGTATTCAAAAGGAGGGAAACGATTGCTCGATATTTTCATTTCATGTATCGTTATTTTAGTGTGTATTCCAATACTTTTATTAGCCGTAATTGGAATAAAAATAGACTCAAAAGGCCCAATATTTTACACACAGAAAAGAGTTGGTAAAGACTTAGTTCCATTCCAAATACTCAAACTTCGTTCGATGACTAACGTGGCGAGAAAAGTGGGTAAGTCTCCAATTATTGGCACGTCACAAGGCGTAACAGTTTTTGGTTATTATTTGAGAAGGTTTAAGATTGACGAACTTCCCCAGATTATCAATGTACTTGTAGGAGATCTTTCTATAGTAGGCCCAAGGCCGTCTATTTTTGAGCAGTTAGAAGATATGACAGAAGAAGAGAAAACCAGGTATTCTGTTCGCCCTGGCTTAACAGGATTGGCCCAAGTGAGTGGTAATATATATATCCCTTGGAAGGAGCGCTACAAGAAAGATTTAAACTACATAGCGCATGTAAGTTTTAAAAATGATGTGATAATTTTATTACGCACAATTTTGGTCATAATTATTGGTGAGCGCCGATTCGTCAATAGGCCTATCACTTTTAAAAAGTAAGGATGAAGACGTATCCAAAAATAGTTCTAGCGGGTAGCGTGAACAGTAGCTATCAGACGCTGAAGAAACTTCACGAACACAAAATGGATGTTGTGCACGTATTAGCGCTTCATCCAGAAAAATCAGAACAAGTGAGTGGCTATAAGGATTTGAAAATGCTTGCAGAAGAGCTGAGTATCCCCGCCTCTTACTTTAAAAACATAAATGACTTGGAAACTCAAGAGGTTCTGATCCAGGTCAAGGCGGATATTTTATTTGTCATAGGTCTTTCGCAGATTGTAAAATCAACAGTATTGAATATTCCAACTCATGGTTGTATTGGCTTTCATCCTACAATGCTTCCCGAAGGTCGCGGCAGAGCAGCTATTGCTTGGACTATCTTAAAAAGCCTCTCTCCTGGGGTTACATTTTTTCAAATGGATCACGGAGTAGACTCTGGCCCTATACATGCACAAGTACCTATTGAGCTTGCTTCGGATGAATACCCGTTGACATTGATTGAAAAAATCAAGAGCGCCATTGATGTTGCCCTTGACGAATGGTTGCCTAAATTACACAGAGGCAGTGTAAATCTCCGTCCTCAAAACCATGCCCAGGCGACCTATTTAGGCGTGCGAAGAGAAAAAGACGGATGTATTCAATGGAAAGAATCGGCAGAAGAAGTATATAAACTGATTCGTGCAAGTTCCCACCCGTACCATGGTGCGTTTTCCTTTGTTCATGGTGAAAAGATTAAAATCTATAGTGCTACCTTAAGACCAGAATTTACGGGGATTAGCGGTAGAGTACTTGCTATTGAACATGATAACCCCATAATTGCATGCGCTAAAGGCGCCATTGAGCTTGGCGAAACACAATCTGCGCAAACTATAAATTGGAAAATAGGAATGGACCTTGATCTATGAAAAATGTACTAATTCTAGCCCCGCATCCGGACGATGAAATTTTAGGTTGTGGTGGCGTCATGGCCAAATACATTGCTTCGGGCATGAACGTATATGTAGCTGTTATGGGTCGCGGAGATATAGGTGCTCCCGAACTTTTTTCAGCGGAAGGAACAAAGCAGGTGAGAAAGGAGTGCTTAGAAAGTCATACTTTACTGGGGGTAAAAGAAACCTTTTTCTTGGACCTTCCAACGCCACGGTTTGAAACCCTGCCGAGCTATCAAATTTCTCTTCAACTAAGTAAGCTGCTCAATGATTTGGCAGTCACAGATTTGTACATACCGCACAGAGGAGATATTCATAAGGACCACCAAATAGCCTTTCAATGCGCTTTAGTAGCAGCCCGCCCTGTTGGAGATTATTCGGTGAAAAGAATTTATGCTTATGAGACGTTGAGCGAAACGGAATGGGCATCTCCATCCGTTGACCATGCGTTCATTCCTACTAGATTTGTCAATATCACTAAATCCCTTCCATTAAAGATTGCTGCATTCAAGAAATTTAATTCTCAGTTAAAATCTCCGCCACATCCACGATCCTTAGAGAATATAGAATCTCTAGCGAAATTAAGAGGAGCTACGGTAGGAGTAAATGCTGCAGAAGCTTTTATGGTAATACGTGAGATAGTTGACTAAATGGATTTGAAAAGAATCTTGTATTTGGGTTATTATTGGTGGAAGCAAGACCAAAAGCACTTCAACCTCTATTTCCAATTCGTATTGAATACTACAGATAAGAGTCGACTTGGCCTTTGGATAGACATTTTAAAATCCTCTTTACGTTACAATATTTCCCTGACAGAATATTTTTATTTGAAATTTTATGAGCGCTCGGCTGAGGAGCGAGCTAATTGGGCAGGAACAGGATTCATGTACGAAACGCAAAGAATACTCAACCCGCCGTCCACCCGCGCGAAACTAAATGACAAACGAGAATTTAGTAGGGAGTATAAGGAGTTTATGCTCCATAGGGTGTATGACCTCAATACGCTGAAACAGCACGAAAAGGATTTAGAACTAGTGTATAATGAAAAGCAGTTGGTCTTTAAAACACACGATGGTAAATGCGGGCGAGGCACCTTTTTTTATAATTCAACTGAGCATTCTTTAGAACGCCTAAAAGCGCTTATTCATTCTCAAGATTATGACTTGGTTGAAACTTTTATTGTTCAACACGATGATCTGAATACACTAAGTCCTTCAGGAGTAAATACGGTTCGTATCATCACACAATTAGATGATAAAGGCAATGTACATATACTGGGGTGTCGTTTAAGAATTAGCGTAAATAATGCTGTGGACAATCTTGCTGCAGGAAATATGGTGGCTTGTGTGGACGAGTCGACAGGCAAGGTCAACAGCAAAGCAGTATATAGCGACATTACAAAATCTTCAGAAAGCGTTCACCCAATAACAAAAACTGAAATCTTCGGTTTTAATGTGCCATTTTGGAAGGAGTGTATTGCACTTGCCAAAGCAGCAGCATTGAAACACCCTGAGAATAAATCGATTGGCTGGGATATTGTCGTTACTAATGAAGGTGTAGGCTTATTGGAGGGGAATCACGATTGGTGTAAATTGGTCTGGCAATTACCGGCAAATAAAGGTTTGAAAAGCCAATTAGCACATTATAGAGAGTTGTTTACTGTATGAACATATTGATAACGGGTGTTGGTGGTCCTACTGTGCGTAGTATTACCAAAAGTATTCGCATGAGTGATAAGCTCGGCCAAATAACTATTATTGGTGTTGACGCCAATCCATATTGTCACGGTTTGTATGAGGAAGGGATGTACGATGCAACCCAAGTGGTTCCAAGAGTGCACGAAGCTAATTATTGGCAATCTATAAATGATATCGTTGAGAAGCACTCGATAGATATCGCTATAGTTCAGCCCGAAAAAGAAGTTATAGGTTGGTCAAAATATAATAAAGAGGGCAACGATTATCCTTGTAAGGTCTTTCTGTCTAATGTCGATTTGAATGCTGTTTTAGTCAACAAATCTATAATGACAACGCATCTTAAAGACCTGGGCTTAGTGCCAAAGTCTATCAGCTTCACCCATAAAAATGTAGAAAGTAAAAAGGTTGGTGAGACCATAGGCTACCCCTATTGGGTGCGAGGTGTAGTCGGTTCTTCCGGTTTAGGATCGCTCAAAGTTTCGTCAAGTGAGGAATTGGAAAATTGGCTTTCTATCAACCCTTCAATTGAGCAATTTATTGCCAGCACCTATTTACCCGGTAGAAATTTGGCATGTAAATTATTGTATTATAACGGGAAATTGGTTCGTGCTGCGTGCGGTGAACGTGTAAATTATATCATGAGTAATGTTGCGCCCTCTGGTATCACAGGTAACACCTCCTTTGGGAGGTTAATCAATGAACCACAGTTAATTGAAAAGGCTAAAAGCGCTATGGAATACTTATTTAAGGCGACCAGCGCTGAAAAACATGGCTTTTTCACTGCAGACTTTAAAGAGGATGAAAGTGGCTCTGCTTATCTCACGGAAATAAACGCGCGAATGGTTGCGTTTAATTTGAGTTTTGCCAAAGCTGGAGCAAATTTCGGAGAGGATATTATTCGCCTCCTACAGGAAGATCCCAGCTTCAATAGGTCTTACCAGATGTATGAATTTGAGCCAGGTACCGTTTTTTTAAGAGATGTAGACGCAGATCCTATTCTTATCAATGAAAGAGACCTACTTCTTAATAGGTAACAGAATCACCCTTTAACTCGTATCAAACGAGCGGATTCTTTGATTATCTCCTTATGGTTTAGCCATAAAAACCCGCCCATGCACAGCAAATAGATCGTGCTATTTACGAAAGCTTTCAGTATGCTGCTTTCAAAAGTTATTGCGTTTTGGAGCAGCAGCAGAATCAAAGAGGAAATACTCACTAGAATAAACAGCGGCTTGAATTGACCCCAAAAACTCATTTGAAGCAGCTTGTATGCTGAATAATAAGAAACACCTAATACGATCACGCCGGCGGCAACCAGGGAGTGAAGAAAGGTTTCCATATCACCAAAAAATAAAAAGATAACAGGTAACATAGCTATCAACTGTTTGATAACAACATAGTTGAAGTTTTCTTTCGCATATCCTTTAGCGAGAATAGTTGTAATAATGATACCGTTATTGGGCACTACTATACTCTTAATCATCAACCACATAAAAATGGGAATAACGGGCGCCCACTTTGCGCCAAAAAGACCTATAACCAACACCTCTGCGTTTATTATGGACAGAGTACAGAGTACTACAGAAAGAATGGCAACTATTTCTGATACAACCATATAGCCTTTTAAGAACCTTTCTTGGTCATCTTGGATGGAACTGAGTGCTGGGAATAATAGGGTTCGAATACTGCTAGAACTGTTTTGTACAATGAGTTGACTGAACGATTGGGCTCTTACGAAGTAACCGAGTATTTCTGCGTTAAACACTTTTCCAATTACGAGCGATTGAGAGGCATTAAACACTTTGTTTACTGCAATTGATGAAAAACTATATGAGGCGAACCCCCACAGCTTCCTCGCTTCCTCCCAACTGAATTCTAATTTTGGGCGCCAGTGAGACATTCGCCACAGGAGAAATGTACGAAGTGTATTAATCATAATGTGATGCACCACAAGGGCATAGATGCCATAACCTAGAAAAGCTAGTACTGTAGCGAAGGTGCCTGAAATTAATTGTGCTACTAAAGAGCGAATAGATAAGGACTTAAAATTGAGCTCTTTTTTCAGTATAGCTACTTGAACTACACTAAGGCTTTCTAAGAGATAAATTATAGAAAGTAATTTGACTA
>MDSX01001476.1_pt1 | contig 14450 bp, 19 predicted proteins | sample 811141 | NCBI WGS metagenome assembly MDSX01 (sample SAMN05326642, study PRJNA326480) | marine metagenome | isolation source: seawater | place: Atlantic Ocean: South East | collected 2010
CAAATGTTAGTAATGTTATTGCTAAATAATGTGATATAGTATAAGGAAAGCATCACTATGCCACCACGTAATCATAAAAATTGGTTGAAACAACCTAACATAGAATCAGTTAGTAGTGAAATATATTCTAGTCAAAAGATATTTAACGAAGAAATTGAAAGCATATTCAGTAAGGTGTGGGTACCAGTATGCCATATTAGTGAAATGTATAATAAATTAGATTATCGAACATCACAAATTGCTGGACATAATATTATTGTTTACAATACAGGTAATGGAGTAAAAGCATATTATAACTATGGCGTACAAAAGCCTACAGGTAAACTACAAGCACCTATTGCGACTAGCGATCCAGAATTATACAGTGAAATAAAGCATGGTGGTATGGTTTGGGTAACACTAGATCCTAATCCTACAATGGATGTAGAACAGTGGACAGCTGGTGCATTTGATTGTATTGCAGACGCTATTGATACAGAAGAACTAGAAATTTTTCATTATCATAAAGCAATTATTCCTACTAACTATAAACTATGGCATGATACTAATAGCGAATTCTATCATGACTTTATGCATTACTTTAATCGTGTAACAGGATTCAATGACGAATATTTTGCTAGAAAGAATATTGCATTTGACAATGGACATGTAAACGTAAGTAGTTTTACAGTCAACTATACTGAGTTTGATAAAGAAGGTGATAGAGGAGAACTGAGTTTTCCTAATTTGCCACCAAACCAATGGTACATGGTAGACTTATTCCCAGGCTTTAACTTTAACTTACGTGGTAGTGCTTATCGATCAGATAGTGTTACTCCGCTAGGACCCAATAAAGTGTTAATAGAATTTAGAGGATATGGATTACGCAAAGATACTCCAGAAGAAAGACAAACACGCATTAAACATCACAATACAATTTGGGGACCATTTGGACGCAATTTACATGAAGATCTAATAGGTGTAACTGGACAGGGTACAACAATGAGAGAAAACACAGAAGACAGACATATTTTACATGGAAGACATGAAAACTCAACAATACATGACGAAGTTGGTATGCGTCACTACTATAGCGAATGGGGAAAATATTTAGACGTGGATCCATATCATGTTTAAATTTTTTATTCAACGGCAATGGATGCATTGGTCAATACTTGGAACATTTATAATTCTATTTTCAACTTGGTATCAAGTACAAATTGATGTCGCTATAAATGAATGGTTTGGAGGTTTTTACGATAATCTTCAAAAAGCACTTGCTGAACCTGGTTCACTTTCAGCTGCAGAGTTTTATGGATCACTCGCAAGTTTTGGCTGGCTCGCTGCTAAATTTATTGTAATCATGGTAGCAACTAAATACTTTGTTTCTCATTGGATATTTAGGTGGCGTACAAGTATGGTAGAATTCTATCATGATAAATTTAAATATGCTCGTGGACTAGAAGGAGCATCTCAGCGAATTCAAGAAGATACTATTAAGTTTGCACGTATTATGGAAGATCTTGGTGTAGGACTCATGGATTCTATTATGACTCTTATTGCTTTTATTCCTATTCTAATAGGACTATCAGCAGCCGTCACACATCTTCCAATTCTTGGAGAGGTATCAAACTCTTTAATGTGGGTAGCACTTGCAACTGCTCTTGGTGGCACAATGTTACTTGCCGCAGTTGGTATTAAATTACCAGGAATCGAGTATGATATTCAAAAACGAGAAGCTGGGTATCGTAAAGTTTTAGTCCATGCTGAAGATGATCCAAAAGCTGGCCAGCCTAAAACTCTTGCTGAACTATTTGACTGGGTAAGAAATATTCATTTTAAATCATATATGCATTATGCTTATTTTAATTTAGCCAGATATAGCTATTTTCAAGGAATGGTTCTTGTTCCTTATTTAGCACTTGGACCAACTATTCTTGCCGGTACTATTACTCTTGGAGCATTGCAACAAACAATTAGAGCATTTGGTCGAGTAGAAAGTAGTCTACAATATGTTGTTAAATCTTGGGCAGTAGTTGTAGAACTTATAAGCGTATGGAAGAGATTGAGAGAATTTGAATTATGTATAGCTAAGGGAGAAAAAGCATGAAATACGTGATTGATATTGATGGAACAATTTGTAATGAAGTAATGAAAGATGACGGTACAAAAGATTATGCTCTTCATGAACCGATGCCAGATCGAATAGCAAAAGTAAATGCTTTATATGATGCCGGCCACACGATTAAATATATGACTGCAAGAGGAGCAGTAAGTAAAGTTGATTATGAACCTCTTACTAGAAGACAACTTATGGCATGGGGCGCAAAATATCATGAATTGAGTGTTGGTAAAAAAGAACATTATGATATTTGGATTGATGACAAAGCCTTTTGGTCTGAAAACTTTTTCCGAGAAACCGGTGAGACATATGAATGATAAATTATCAAGCTTCTTTAGAAGACATGACTTCTGAAGAAATAAAAGAAGCTAACCGTTTCATGTGGGGTGTTAAAGGAATGTTGATACCTATAGGATATTCGACTAAAGATGTTCATGGTGTTTTACAAGGATATTTTAAACGATTATGGTGTAATTGTGATCCAAGTCAATTTGATGGATTTGATGAAGCTTGGGAACTTGGAAGAGAAGAAAGACTTAAAAAATGGGAGAAGTGAAATGAAATTTATTGCAGCGATGGATCATAGTGGAGGAAGTACAGGCGGTGTATTAGAACGCTATGATGTAGAATATACAGAAGATAATAAAATGGATCTAGTTCATGATATGAGACTGAGAATGATCAACTCTCCTGATTTTATTCATAAAAATATTTGGGCAGCAATTCTTTATAAAGATTCTGTGGATCGTGGAGCTGTTAAGGAATTAAATGTAAAGGGAATTGAGGCATTTCTTAAAATTGATTCTGGATGCGAAGATGATGGTACTCTTAAAGTATTCAATCTAGATGAAATGATTATGTATGCGCTAACTCATAATTGTTATGGGACAAAAATGAGAAGTATTGTTAAAACAGAACAAATATTAAAAACTGTTTTAAACCAACAATTTGAATATGCAGAAAAAATATATGCTGAAGGATTGGTCCCTATTGTTGAACCTGAAATACCAATTGATCATCCTAAAAAAACAGAATTAGAAGTTATTCTTGAAGATGAATTATATCGCAGTCTACAAAATTTTAAAGGAAGATGTATTCTTAAATTAACATTGCCAGAAACTGCTAATTTGTATACTAGCTTAATTAAACACCCATCAGTAGATAGAGTTGTAGGTTTAAGCGGTGGATATTCTACTCATGAAGCATGTAATAGACTTAAAGAAAATAAAGATATGACTGCAAGTTTTAGTCGAGGACTAAGCGAAAATCTATTTTTTAATCAGAGTCAAGAAGAATTCAATAAAGCTATTTCAAAAAATATTAAAATGATTTACGAAGCTAGTTCATCATAGTGTAACATTTATATCACACTTTTTTCCAATATTTAAATAATGCATCTTCGGGTGCATTTTTTTGTTTACAATTGGTCAAAACTAGTTTATAAAGAATATATCAAAAGGAGATATGCTATGAAAAGAGATAATCGTACTCAGACTTTCACCGGTTACACTGCAGAAAAAATTGTTGAAACCTTTGCTAAAGGTTATGTTGATACATTTAACCAAACATTTTTCTGGAGCTCAAACGATCGTGTTCCTTTTGAAGATATGCTAACTGATTTCTTCGAAGCTGGTCTTATTTCTGATGAAGTACTTCATACTTCAAATGGTTATCGTAAAGCTCAAGTTTCAAGCTTTCTTGATGACTATGTAATTGCTCAAGCAAATCGTTCACCAGAACAAATTGCTGAAGAGCAAATGATGGCTCGGGATGCATTAGGTAATCAACCAATTGCAAATGTTATTACTGGAGAAATCTTCTAATGAAATCTTTTTTTGTAAATTTTACATCAGCCATATTGAATATGGCTTTTGTATTCTCAATCTTAACCTTAATTTTTGGATAAAAATATGAACATCGCAACTCTTCGTTACACTCGTAATCTTGATGGTTTTTTTGAAACTGTGGAAACATCTCGCCATGGTGTTACTGAATTTCAAGCACTTGACTTTATCTATAGCTTACTCAACCGCATGGTTGAAACTGGCGAAATAACACTTAAAAATGTTGTCTTTATTAAAACACAAGAATTTAAAGGATTTGATGAATGCCAGTAATGTTTATATACTCAGCAATCGTTGCTATTGCTGGATTGGTTTTAATTACCACAGGCGCGCCCGGCGTGGGCGTGGGATTTATTATTATTGGTGTCGGCTGGAGTGTTGCAGCAATGATAAATGATATAAGGAATGACAAATGAACCGGACAGACGCATATATTGGAACATTTACTAATGATTCAAAAGATTCTGCGCGAATCAAAGATCTTCGTAAATTTGTAAAATACATGAATAAGATGCTTAAACAAGAAGGTCTTAATCATCAATATTATATTAAGCTTCAAGGACGTCTTGGTAAAAATAATCCAAACGCCTGGAAATATAAAGCTGGTGAAAATAGCGTATATGGCGGAAACTACTGCGGTCATTGGCAATGTATTCGCTTAGAAGATGCTGCGCATGCAGATGCATATATTTATAAAAGAAATCCATATTAATATCCAATTATATCCAATTATATCCAATTAATAAAAATAAGGGCCGGCGAAAGTTTGCCCTTATTTTTTTGTATAAATAGTATAAACTAAACTGCTATAGGAAAAGTTTATGCTAACATTTAAGACTTATATATCTGAAAGTAAAAAAGCAGATCAATATGAAATAGCCGTTGCAAATTATCTTAAAGATATGGGATTGAACGCAACTAGACCAGCAGTTAATGCTACATATTCTGATATTTTAATTAAAGATTTTAATGGTCAAGATATATGGATTGAAGTTAAAATGAATCATACAGACCAACTTGGTAATACTCGAGCCTTTTTTAATGGTAAAAATTGGGATGCATCTAAAGATAAAGCAGGGCCATCAAAAGGAAAACTCGGTCCTCTTAAAAAGTATATTGTAAAAAAATTAGATATAGAAGCTAAACCTTTTTTAGACGATTTACGTAAATTTGTTGGCAGAGATGACATTATAGTACCTACTACAATAGGCTTATTAAGAAATCCAAAATCAGTAACTCAAGATGAAATGAAAGCTTTTTTAAAAAAGAGACCTGCTCAGTATATTATTAATCTTCCAAAACAAAATTTAGGAAAGTTAGTGACTGACCATTATAACAATGGTAAATCTGAACCAACATATTACATGCAAGCCGGTGATGATTTTTATAGAATAGGTAAAAAAGATCCTCTTAAGCTCGGAAATAAAATTCCGTTATTTAGTGGAGAAGGTCCATTTAAAATGAGAATTGGAATGAGAACAAAATATTATGAAGTTCAACCAGAAGTTAAAATTACAGGTGGAATGCCAAATAGTCCTTATTCTATTAAACCTGGAACAAAAAATTAAATCCTTTTGAATCTATAAAATAATAGGAAAATACAATGCTTAATTTTAAATCACATATAAACCAGCCTCTTAATGAAAGTGCTTTGACAGCTCTTCGTGTTGCAACAAAAGCTCATAAAGGTCAGTTTAGAAAAAGTGGTGGAGAATATATTGTTCATCCAAAAGAAGTTGCTCGATTCGTAAAACAATTTAAAAAGTCTAATAACTTATCAGCTTTGATTCAAGCCGCGTATTTACACGATACTCTTGAAGATACTGATACGACTTATCAGGATTTAGTTAAACAGTTTGGCGCTCTTGTTGCAGATATGGTTCAAGAATTAACTACTGATAAAGCAGCATCTGATGCAATTGGTAAAGGTGAATATATTGCAAACAAAATGGCTAAGATGTCGAGTTGGGCATTGGTTGTAAAACTAGCAGATAGACTGGCAAATGTTCAAGACATTGATACTCGACCAGCAGATTTTCAAAAGAAGTATGCAGCTCAGACTGTATTAGCTATTAATAGATTACGGAAAGATCGTTATTTAAGTCAGACTCACAACAAAATTATTTCAGCAATTGAGAAAAAAATTAAGGAATACATTCCGAAAAATGTTTAGGAAACTATTATGCTTAGATTTAGAAATTATTTAACAGAACAAAAGAACACTCACATGACTCATATTGAGGATCGTGTTCTCTATGGTGGTGTAAATGGTACTCGACAGGCAATATTTGCTTTAAGAGATTTAAGGGATATGCTAGGCGGTAAAAAAGAAGGTAAAGTAAGTGTTAAATGGGATGGAGCTCCTGCCGTTTTTGCCGGAATTGATCCAAATGATGGAAAGTTTTTTGTAGCTAAAAAAGGCATTTTTAATAAAAATCCTATGGTTTATAAAACCGATGCTGATATTGATGCTGATACTAAAGGCGATCTAAATGCTAAATTAAAAGAAGCTTTAAAGTATCTGCCTGCCCTTGGAATTAAAGGTGTGATCCAAGGAGACTTTTTATATTCAAAATCAGAACTTACTACTCAATCAATTGGTGGACAGAAGTACGTAGTATTTCATCCAAACACTATTGCATATGCTATACCAGCTGGAACTGTTGCAGCAACTGCAGTAAAAAGAGCTAAAATGGGTATTGTATGGCATACTACATATACTGGCAATTCTTTTGAAACAATGAAAGCATCATATGGAGTAGATGTTTCAAAACTAAGAAAAAGTGCAGATGTATGGTCACAAGATGCTATGCTAAGAGATTTAACAAGAGTTACTATGTCAGCTAAAGAAACAGAAGATGTAAATAAAAAACTATCTGAAATAGGCTTTTTGTTTAATCAAATTGGTGCATCTACATTAAAAACTCTTGAAAATAATAGAGATTTAGCTCAAACAATTGAGACATTTAATAATACATTTGTTCGTAAAGGTGAACAAATAAAAGATACAACTAAACATGTAAATGCATTAATTAAATGGGTTACTGCTCGCTATCAAAAAGAAATTGATAAGCGTAAAACTGAAAAAGGCAAAAATGCCCAAATGATAAAACGTGATGAATTTTTAAAATTCTTTTCACCAAAGAATAAAGATAATCTTAAAAAGATTTTTGATCTTCAGAAGTTAATAATTGTTGTAAAATTAAAACTTATAAATATACTTAATAAGCTTAAGAGCATTGATACTTTCGTTAAGACACCTAATGGATTTAAGGTCACTGGCGAAGAAGGATATGTTGCTATAGACAAATTAGGTGGTGATGCGGTAAAGATTGTTGACAGATTAGAATTTTCATACAACAACTTTTCGCCAGATATTTTAAAAGGATGGGATAAACCAGGAAGATGAAAATGGATAAAAGATACACAAAACTATTGCGCTCACTTAATGAAAATAAAGATGGGCATCACGTTCACATTTCACTTGGTCATGACCATCACATTATGGCCGTGCATGATAGCAAAGAAGCTGGTATGAAATATATGGTCATGGGCGATGGACCAGATGGACATTTTTTAGTAAAAACAACTAGAAAGGCCCTAGGCAAAAAGCGTGTAGGGCAGTTTGTTGGGAGTAGGATTAGCCGGCATTTAGACAAACAACCTTTTCCACACGATGATGGACCACATTATTCTGTACATAAAGAATCTGTTTTACCAAGTTCTATTACTCCGCCTTTAGCACCAAAAGAAGATCGTGACCGGTCTGATAGAGTTAGAGATCATGAACTTGCTAAGCGGCATCATGAAAGACAGATGACTAGAGATCCAGAAAATAAAAAATACCATCTACAACAAGCATCTTTGCATTCTGCTGCCGAAGATGCTGGCGCTGAAGTCAGCCGTATTGCTCCTGGAAAGCTGCGAGATGCGGCAAATAGAGATTTTGAAATAAAAAGTAAAAAAGCTTTGGGCGAATCTGTAGAACTTGATGAAAAAGCACCAAAGATAGACCCAAAGAAATATGAAAAGCATATGAATAGAAATAAGAAACCAAAGGAAATGAGTTCTACTAAAAAAGCATTATCAGATATTAGCAAACGGGCAGATAAAATGTCAAGAGAATCTGTTGAAGTTAGTGAAGCACACACTATGGTTTGTAAAGATTGTGGTGATGAGTTAAATAAACCAACAACTGATTGTAAAAATGATTGTAGTGATCCAAATGGTAGTCATTGGGTTAAAGAATATGTGAACGAAACTTCAGATGCAGCCGCTGCGTCATGGGCTGATAGTAGAAAAAAATTAAATAAAGGTTTAAAACAGGCCGTAAAAACTAGAGATCTTGCTTTACAAATAGACAAAAAAATCGCCCAAAGCCGAAAAGTAAGAAAGGAATCTACTGAAGTTGACGAATTAGCTCAAATGGTTCCTAATAAATCTCAACTTAATAAAGATCAAGCTACAAAAATAAGTAAACTTGACGACGAACTTAAAGCAATGAGAGCTCGTATGGCTGAAGAAACACAAAATGAAGATTACGAATTAACTGAAGAAGATTTGCCAGAAGCATGGACTCCTAGCATGAGAAGAGCAGCAGCAAGACGTATGAAAATCCTTGCTCCACGAATTAAACTTGGCATTAAAAGATCTAAAAATAGAACTGCTACAAAAGAAAAATTAATGACCAGAGCAGTTAGAAAAGTTAAATCTGATCTTATCAAAAAATTTACAAAGGGCTCTAGCAAAACTGATTTGTCTGCTGCAAGACGGGCAGATATAGAAAAACGTATTGCTAAATTAGGACCACGTATTAAACAACTAGCACAAAAACAATTACCGGCTACTCGTAGAATGGAAGCTGATCGTAAAAGAAATAAGAATAAGTGAGCTATTGATAATGATTAATTCTTTTAAGCAGTATATTGTTGAAGAGGCAAAGACACTTTATTTTACATTTGGTAGAATGAATCCTCCAACTATTGGTCATGAAAAACTGCTAGAGGTGCTTTCTTCTAAGTCAGGTAATAATCCATATCGAATTTATCTTTCTCAAACAAATGATAAAAAGAAAAACCCATTACTATATAATGATAAAGTTAAGTATGCTAGGAAAATGATGCCTAAGCATGCTCGTTATATTATGTTAAACAAAGATGTTAAAACAGTATTTGATGCAGCTAATGCTATTTACAATGAAGGATTTGTAAATGTAGTAATGGTAGTTGGATCAGATAGAATCACTGAGTTCAAATCTTTATTAACAAAGTATAATGGTAAAACAGGACAACGGTACGGTTTCTATAATTTTAGAACAATTGATGTAATATCAGCCGGTGAAAGAGACCCTGACTCAGAAGGCGTTGATGGTATGTCTGCATCTAAAATGAGAGCAGCAGCCAGTGATAATGATTTTAATCAATTTACAAAAGGCCTTCCAAAGAATTTTAGTAATAAAGATTCAAAAGATTTATTTAATGGTGTAAGATCTGGTATGGGTCTAAAAGAAGAAACTGAATTTTATAAGCATGTGCAATTAGAATCTGTAGGTAATCTTCGAGAAAAATATATTCAAGGCGAGATTTATAATCTTGGTGAACGTTTACGCATTAAAGATACCAATGAATTAGCAGAAGTCACATTTCGTGGACCTAATTATTTGATTCTTGAAAAGGAAGACGGATCTATTGTAAGAAAATGGATTGAAGCAGTTGAATCACTTGATGAAGCAGTTAAAAAAGTTGCTACGGCAAAGTGGAAAAAATCAGGTCCTAATGGAGAAAAAGAAATTACATTTTCTACTGGTCGCCGATTCCAAATAGAAAAGCAGCTCGATCAAAATGAGCGCCATAAAGGCGAATGGAAAGTTATGGAATGGAATAAGCGTTCACGTGATTGGGATTGGCATGAAACATACAGCCCACAGTGGCATGCGAAAGCAATGGTCATGGAACTGGGTAAATACGATTCTAAAGGCAAAAAAGTTACTGAATCTATCGAGTCGGTTAACGAAGATCCTACTCAGTTAGCACACGATGCTGTTACTTCAGCAGAAATGCTGAAAGGTCTTGGTATTTTAGGGACAGGAGCTGTAATAAAATACAGCATCACAGACCCTCTTACTAAAGTAATACATAAAAAAATTACCAACACCGTAGATAAATTTAAAGCAAAACGTAAGAGAAATAGACCAGTATTTGCTGAACCAATTCCTCGTGACATGAAGACAATAGGTGAAGATCGTGAGTTAGATGCTTATAATAAGACTGGATGGGGAACTAAAGAAACCACTAAAAGATGGGTAGATGCTACTCCGGGTCAAGTTATGCCAGACGTTAAACCAACTCCAAAATCTAAAACTAGAACAAGAAAACATCCAGGTAGTGATGTATCAGACACCGGTGGTATGGGTGAGGGTGCTATAAAACGTGGTTTGTTACCAAGCCAAGACAAATTTGGACCAGGAATGAGTAAAGTTGATTATAGTAATGCTAAAGTATCTCCTACAACATATAAGAAAAAGCCAGATGATTTAATTGGTAAAATTAAAATAGCTAGAAAAAAAGCAAAAAAAGTTTTATTAAAGGGCTCAAAAAATGACTAAAACTTTATCAGAAATACTTGGTTTTGGTCAACCCACTACACCTATGACTCCGGCTGAAAAGGCTGCAGAAAGAGAACAAAAAAAGAAAAAACGTGAAGAACTGAAAAAACAGCAAGCCGCTACTCGAGAAAGAAGACAAGAAGAACTTGGTAAGAAACGCGAAGCTGAGAAAAAAGCTAAAGAAGAACGTCATGATGCCAGAGTCGAAAAACGGGGAAATAGACAGGTCGAGTTAGCTAGACAAAATGCAAGTGGTGCTGGAATCCGAGCAAGAGCAGCCAGTAAAAGACAACTAGTAACTGGAAAAGGTACTACTACATCCTCAACAAAATTAAACAGAGCAAGAGTAGAACTTGCTACCGCTAAAAATGCAAGTTCATATAAAAAAGCTGCTACTTCAGCAAAATTTCATGCTATGAGAAAAAAGATTAATTTACAAAAATCTATAATGAATCAATCAACGGAGTATGATATGTCAACAGTAGAAATAATTAGTGAATCATGTATGGTTGGTCTAAATGAGGATATGTATTTTAAAGTAAAGATTGAAGGGTTACCTACGATGTATGTCAACTCTGCAAACCGTGAAGAATTAAGAAAAGATCTAGTTGGGCTTCTTCGAAATCCATCAAAAGCTGTTGGCGATATTAAAAGAGTTACACCGTTCGAAGTTAAGAAAAGATTGCGGCTGCGATCACAGGGTAAAGAAGAGGAAGAAGAGATGGATGAATCTTATATAAAGTTTGATCACCCTAAACTAAAATATATCAGTAAAGGTTTTGTGGGTCGTAGAGAAGCTGAGCGTCATAATGATCACCTAGTGGGAAAGAAAAAAGCGACAGGCAAAAGCTATGTTCATAATCATAAAGATGGTAAATTTTATGTTGTTGACATAAAAGAATCATCTGTAACAAGATCTAGAATTTCTGGTGAAATGGATAAAGCAAGTGGTCGTACACAAATTGATAGAAAAAATGATTTAGCTAAAGCTGCTAAAGCTAGACAAGATTCTGAAAAAGATTTGGCAACATTTCGTAAAAAGAACGCTAAAGTATTACAATCATCAATAGATGAGGTAACTGCAGGTGATGTAACAGCTGCATATCAAAGAGCTATGATGCACCCTCAAGGATCGCCTGAACGAAAAGAAGCAATGGGTTATTATCATAGTGTAAAAAATAGACATAAACGCAATCCTATTGATGTAGGTGAAGCAACTGCAGATGTTATTAACAAATTAAAAGAATATTATACGAATGAATCTAAAGCATATTATGCTCCTGATGCAGCTGGTAAGAAGATGTCAAAATCTACAAAAGAGAAACGCGCTGCACACTTCGCAGATGGTGGTTCTTATAAGCCAGCTCCTGGAGATGCTACAGCAGAGACAAAGCCATCTATTCATACTAAGAAAGCTGCGGAAAAGGGCATGGGTCCAAAAAATGAAGCTGGATTGTGGGCAAATATTCATGCTAAGAGAAAGCGCGGCGAGAGAATGAGAAAGAAAGGTGAGAAAGGTGCACCTACACCTGAAGCTATTCGTAGTGCTCAAAAAGAATCATACAATATAAATGAAAATAAAAAAGGTTTACAAAATAAAGCTGAAAAGTCTGGAATGCCACTTGGTGTTTTAAAGCAAGTATATAACCGTGGTATGGCTGCTTGGAAAACTGGTCATAGACCAGGTACAACTCCAGAACAGTGGGGCATGGCTCGTGTAAATTCGTTTATCACTAAGTCTTCTGGTACTTGGGGTAAAGCCGATAAAGATTTAGCTGCAAAAGTTAAAAGTTAAAAAATAAAACATAAGGAAAATTAAAATGTTTGCAAACGACAATAATGAAAAAAATATTAAAACATACGCCAATCTTTTACAAAACATAAGAGAAGATAAAGAAGGTATCGATGAAGCTACTTCAACACCTGTTGTTCCACGAAAAAGTAAGAATGACGCGGACTATTTATGGGGAAAGCCGAAGAATTCTGTGCACGCACAGGCTCATCAACACTCCAAAGTGATTCATACTATACTTGACCGTTACGATCCGGATCATCCGTCGAGCCGTCCGGACGGAAGTCATCTTCGTAAAGGTACTACTGAATTAGCACAATTAGAGCACCATCATAATAAACTGGCTGACATACATCAAGCGCATGCAACTCTTCACTCCATTGCCGGAAATCACGATGCGGCAGATGAACATGAGCGCATTGCGACCGATCACCGTGGCGCTGCACATGTATCGAATCATCATGAAATGCGCTACACGCGAACCGGAAATCGTGAATCTCATGAAGAGTTTAACCATTACTCTGGCAGGACCATTAGTGATGGTGATGAGATTTTAAGAGATCATCCAATTACGGCTAAAATGTTAAAAATGCCAACAGTTAAAAGAAAATGAAACCATTTAGAAAATTCATAACTGAAGAAAAACATGGCAAACTTAATGTTAAGCCTGAGCAAAAAGTTATGAGTTATCTTAAAAAATATAATATTCCTGATGATACTGGTGTGGCTAATTATGGAATAGATTTTGGTCCAAATGGTGGCAAGGTACAGTCGACTGATAGTTATGTTAAAATTCCTATAGCTAGAAAAACTCAACGGGAGGCAATTCCAGAAAAAAATCATCCTTCAGTTGATAAATTATTAGCTGATATTGAGAAGGGTGCTTTTAAACATCCTCGCTTAATTAGCTATAATGTTGGAGATACTTATCGAGAAGGTAAAACTGCTCTTGTTATATATTTTGCTAATAGAGTAGCAGTTGGAAAACCAGCTGCGCTTTATCACTGGACAAAAACCGCAAATGTTGATAGTATATTAAAAAATGGATTAAAACCTTCTTCAGGAGATTGGGTAATTAGTGGTTCAAAGGTTGCATATGTTGCAACGTTCCTTACTGAAAAACCAAAGCGTTTAGCCAGAGTTCGAGGATTTACGCATTTTAAAGAGCCGACATGGACATTATTAAAAGTAGATCCTGGTAATTCTAAACTTTACGTTGATGAACATAGATTTGATCCTGATCCAATTAACTGGATAGTATATGATGTTATTTCAAAAGATAATATAGAAGTAGTAAAAGATATTAAAGCAAATAGGCAAATAAAATGAAAACATTTAGAGAGCTATTAGAAAATAAAGAACATGAATATAATAATGAAGGCGGCATGTCTAAAGGTCAACTTAAGACCATGATTGATGCTGCTCAAGAGTTACATGATATGCTAAGTGATAACGATAATATGCCTGAGTGGGTTCAATCAAAAATTACAAAAGCCACCGATTATATTGATACAGCTCGTGACTATATGAAGAATGAAATAAAAACAGAATCAGTTAATGAAAAAAAATCTGAAACTTGGGAAGCCGGTTATAAAAGACGTGTTGTAAAGACAACTGATCCTGAACATAAAGAAAAAGGCCATAACTGGAGAATTAAAGGTAAGGAAAGACCTAATATTTCTATTAAACTATTTAAAGAAAAGCCTTCACAGGCGCAATTTAACAAGCAAATGAGAAGAGTTGCTGGTCATGAGTTTGGAGGATAACAATGGATACTTTTAAACAATATATTTCTGAACGTGGGGCAGATTCTAAAGGGCATTTTAGAGCAACTGATAAAGGTGCTGGTATGACTCAAAAAGGAGTTGATGCTGCTAATAGAAAAAGTGGAGGGAATTTACAAACCGCTGTGACCGGTAAAGTAAAAGCCGGTAGTAAAGATGCAAAAAGACGGAAATCATTTTGTGCTCGTATGAGCGGTATGAAAGGCCCTATGAAAGACGAAAAGGGTAGACCAACAAGAAAAGCAATGTCGTTAAGGCGTTGGAAATGTTAATTAGTAGTATAGAACTGGAATACCCATATGGTCACAGACAATAGATCGGAAAA
>MDSX01088799.1_pt1 | contig 14442 bp, 10 predicted proteins | sample 811141 | NCBI WGS metagenome assembly MDSX01 (sample SAMN05326642, study PRJNA326480) | marine metagenome | isolation source: seawater | place: Atlantic Ocean: South East | collected 2010
AACTCGCTACCGATTAGATATGGTCGAGATCCGAATCATGCTCAGCTTGCCGTAAAATGGAGCTGGCAATTCCGTCCTCTTTTCCTCGTTTTCCGAGGGGTTGCCATAGCATCTCCTCTTCGCCAAGAACGGCCGTAATCCATCTGCTCAAGACGAACAACCAATCGGACAAACGGTTGACGTAGGTTAACACGAGGGGGCGTACTGATTCCTCTCCTTCATGTTCGCGCAATTCGACGATATGCCGTTCAAGGCGGCGGGCTACTGTCCTGGCATGGTGGAGGGCCGCTTGCGGTGGACCACCAGCTGGGAGGATAAACGAGGTCAATGGCTCAACTTGAGTTAACCATGCGTCCATATCTGAAACCAGTGTGTCCGCTTGAGTTTCATTAATCAGCACCATGTAACTGGGAAGATTTTCTGGCGGGCAAGCCAATTCAGCACCCAAATCGAACAACTCGTGCTGCACGCGAGACAATGCAACATCGCAGATGAAATGAACTCGACCGGCTCCTTTCCGTTCACCTCCATCGCTATGATTCATTGGGAGGCGGGAACTTTCCATCCGCACCAATCCAATAATGGAATTCAATTCGTCACAATCGCCGACAACTGAGAACCGAAGATCAGATTTTGACCGACGACTCCCATCAACAAGCGATGATTGTCCTTTGTCTCCGCCGCCTGTATGAACTCGATCAATACGAACCATATGCTCCCCTACGACTTTGGGAAGTTATGCTTCTATGAGTGGTTTTCGGGAAGAAAAGCCTTCATCGAGACCGTAGTACCACTCGATATCGGATTCTCCTGACGTCCATGAGTATAGCATCAATTGGTTGTCGACGACGCCATGCCACTCGATTCGGCCAGGGTCGAGACCTGCAACACGAGCGCCTTCTTTCTCGATTTTTGCAATGGTTTGCTGCCAATGAGCAACGAGGCTACCCAACAGTTCCGACATCTCAACGACGTGAGGATGCTCAGGAGGGAGTGTTTCAAGCAGAACCTCAATCTCCTCTGTCATATCATGTGCTTCATCGACAATCGCTTGCAGTGTTGCCAATTGCCGCTCAATCTGAGGCAACGATTCTCGGACTTGATCAATGCTTAGGACACGCATATTTTCGATGTCATAACGTTCCAGTAAATTATGGTCTAAATCTTCCAACATCATGGGTTGACCAGAAAACAATGGTTCTCGGTCAAGATTGAACATGTTGACATGTTCTTCGTGACACCCCTTAATCTCATCGGATGTATTCAATGCAGGGCGCCAATTTCAATGGTTCACTTGAATTTGCGTCGTAGGATTGACCTTGGAGATGATGCGTTTTGCAAAATACACGGTGACGTACATCCATACAGCGACCTCAACGATGAGTACGGCGTAGTACCAATTCCCGAGCGATTCAATCATGGCGAAGCCATCGAATGGGACACCATTGAAACCAATGTACACTGCTTGTGCAAAGAGATTCGCTGCAGACCAGCTCATTACCATCCAGAAGAAGAGTTTGATTGGTATTTGCTTGTTCATACAACTAAATCTACGTTTAACTTCTTTAAATTATCTCGTTTTTGTGTAGCGGCAGTCGTATTCCGGAAAGATGTTGCAGTTTTCGGCTACTCTTCTTCGGCTAGGGAGGGTAGTCGCTCCGCTGCAACAGGGTCAAGATCTGTGAGAGCATCATGGATGGCTTTGAGGTACTCTCGAGCAACTGCGACCTCACCGCCTTCTCGGTCAAGATGCGTTTTCCATTCTTCTGCATCGTCGTTTTGTCCGAGGAAAAGGTGAATCCTGTGGAGGGCAACGTACGCCATTGGGTTGAGGTGTTCTTCGTCTGCATCCCACCCTTTTTCGAAGCATTCGATGGCCCCGTTTCGTCCTGTCAAACGACCCTGCATGAGAGCTACCATTCCTGCTTGTGACCATGCTCGAGGGAGTTTACCAATTAGCAGTCCTCTGAAAATAAGCCATGTCTCACCTCCGCCCAGAACTACAATCGTAACGAATGCAGCCCATTGTTCGACTTTGGAGAGATCTTCCCATGTAAGAACCATGAGACCAATCACTCCAACACAGAACATCATACCGGAATACGGGGCCACCAAGACGTCCCTCTGCGTTTGCGCAAGTTGGTAAACACCCGCAACCAATCCAAACCCACCAATACCTGAAAGCATCACGAAATGGGCGAAGATCGTCATTGGTTTTGGTGCTGCTTGGCCAATGAGAACGAGTGTTGTCAGGAGAATGACGAGCCAACCAAATCGAGAACTTGGCCGAGGGAATGGTTGGTTTTTGCTGTTGTAAATCAGAGCCGTACCAATAAGAAATTCAAAGGCGATGAGAGCCCAACGCAAATTCGCTCCATCACTGATCAGTACCCCCATGCGTCTCGCTCCATCTGGATATTGATTAGCATTCGCTCATGCCTTGTGATAGGACGTTCCTTTGTTGATTTGATTTGCTCTGTACAATTGTTCGAGAAACAGAACCGCTGCGAACTCATGTGGGAAGGTCATCTCCGAAAGTGAAATTCGTGGAATGTGTTGCCCAAGATTTTGCCATCCTTCAGCAGGTCCGATCGCAAAATGTGTGTCGGTGGAATCAAGCGTCCATGCTTGTATTTTTGCTGCAAAATCGACAGATGTGTACGTCGAACCTCGCTCGTCAAGAAGAAGTAATCGACCGTTTAAGTCCTCAAGTTTTGACAGGTACTTGGTCAATTCATCCTTGTGGACATGGACGGTCAACCCCGTACTTTGCAGTCGGGACTGGTACGTCGCTGCGAGTGATTTCAAATCTGAATCTTTGATGCGCCCATGGAGGTGGAGATGGAGTCGTCCCATGACCTTGCTAAGTGGTTGATGTTTTTCATCTTCATGCGAAAGATGAAAGCATAGTGGTTGAGAGTTGATGTATGGGTTGGTGGCCGTTTGGGAAAAAATCCTCGTCACGACGGCGCATCGACGATCCTCTACGAAAAGATACACGGCAGTGGTTGTCTGAACTTCGTGACATTTGCGAAATGAACTTCGACAATCCTGAAGGAGCCCGGAGAGAAATTCGCCAAATGCAAGTCAATTGGCATCAGGCTTTCTCTGAAGGAATCCTACCTGAATACAACCGTGTAGGATTGGAAAGTCGCGCCTATCGCTTACTCGCATGTGCTGATGATGAATGGATGGATTGGCTTGATAATGACGAGTTTTGGAAACCTGGTTGGCGCCCTGAACAAGACGCTAACGAGGATTGAAGAAGGGCCTGCTATTGGGTGAAATCATGAGCCAAGCTGCCCTGCACGTGTTGCAAACCTGTCCGTTCTGTTGGAAGGTACGTGGACTCATCGAACATTTGAATCTCGATGTTGATGAAATTCAAGTCAATGCGATGCGAACGAAGAGGGACCTTGCGTTCACTGATGGTTGGAATAAAGTCCCTGTCTTTACAGATGGCGAAGGAGAGGTCGTCGTGGATTCAACACCGATCATGAACTACATTGATGAGAAATACAACAATGGAACATTGTCACAAGACAGTGGAAGTGAACGCTATGACGCAATGCTTGCGCACATTGACGAAGCATGGAAGCGCGCAACAATACCGATTCTTTACGGCTCCCTTGGCGCAGCCTTGAGCACAACTCGTCGTGTCTCACAGATGGAGAAATTCGGATTCATCTCACGACGACTCTATGCCTGGGCAGGTTTTCCGGTCATGTGGGGAATCATTGCTCGAAAGCGAGTCAAGAAGGACGGACGAACACCAAAGAAACTCTGGCATGATTTGCTTACAGATTTCACATCATCATTCGATGGTCATGCGTTCTTTGGAGGCGACCAACCAAACCTGGTTGACTTCGCAGCCTTTGGGTACATGCGTTCGATTTCTCCGTTCAAACAATTCAAGCTTCTCGAAGATCACAAATCCGGTATGGAATGGTACAACGCAATGGAACTCCAACTGAAGTGATTTCGTGAACAACATCAGTATCAATGGGTTGGATTTCATACCTATCGATTCGGGGAGTTCATGGCTTGGAAGCGACAAAGGGGGATGGATATACGCAAGTCAACGTCCGCGCTATGAGGTTCGTTTACCCTCCTATTATATCTTGGAAAATCCGCTTACTCGAGGCCAAGTAGCCGTGTTACTCGGTGAGGAAACACAACCGGAACACTCTTATGAACCAATGACTGGATTAACCATTTCTGAAATTCAATCGCTTGAAGGAAAAATCGCCTCCTTGCTGGAGGTCTCTGAAATAAACGACGAATTCGATGTTCGTTTACCATCATTTCCTGAATGGAATCATGCTTCTTCTCAAATCAATCTTGAACCAGGAATTGTTGAAATTCTCAGTGATGCCGCTGCAACCAGTCACCGAGGCGGAATGATGGATGGGAGACCGAGACCCATCGAAACAAATGGTCCACTTCAACACCACCGCTTAGCCGTAGAAATGCACCCTAGAAAGCCAGAATCTTTTGCCACCTCCAATATTCCAGTTGATCGACCGCTTCCAAACACCGTGATCCGTTTTGTTCTCTCTCCTCCACGTACAGAGCCAATCCGTCGAGTTCCAAGAAGCGCAGACGTTCTTGGAAATCTGAAAACGGAGATTCTGTGGACCACCGTGTTGGGGATTATCCCGTCTTTTTTGATACCAGTAATTCGCGGATTTGGTTCGTATGCAATCGACGGCTGGGCCAATCTCTTGTTTGGAGGTCTTGTAGCCGGATTCGTCACAGGGGCTATTTGGCGACCAAGGCGCCCTTCAATCGCTTACGAGGAAGGCATTCAAGAATCGGATGGGTTGTTGGCTAACGTTTCCCAATAGGAATCCTTACGCATAGCATCAGCAACACAAATGGCGGCCATGTTAACAATATGGCGCACACCATCTTGTCGAGCAACCAGCTGGACGGGATGTTGCATACCTTCGAGAATTGGGCCTGTCATTTCAGCATCAGCAAGTTGTTCAAGCATCTTGTAAACGATGTTTGCTGACGCGAGATTTGGTAATACGAGTACATTTGCTGCGCCTGTGAATTCCATGAACGGATATTCTTTCTGAACGTTCGCATCCAGTGCAGTATCCGCCTGCATAGGACCATCAATGACAAGTGTTGGATCAAGGATTCGGGCCATCTCAACAGCCTCTTCAATTCGGTCACTCCGTTGAGCACGAGTGCTCCCAAAGTTCGAAAATGATAGCATTGCAACCCTCGGGTCAACACCGAACCTACGTGCTACTTTTGCAGTCTGAACTGCGATTTCGGCGAGTGTTCGGCTGTCTGGGTAGACGTTAACAGTTGCATCTGCAAGGAACAGAAGTTTGCCTTTGATGGTCACCATGTAACACCCAATAAGACAATGCGCATCGTCAGAAGCTCCAATTGTTTCCAACACTGGGCGAAGGACATCGCTGTAATTTCGACTCACGCCTCCGACAAAACCGTCTGCATCGCCGGCTTCGACCATCTGACTTGCAAAGTATGGTCTACTCTTGAGGAGACGTGCTGCGTCGACTTTGGTCACTCCTTTTCGTTTTCTCCTCTCGAACAATGCATCTGTATAAGCCCCTTTTCGGCGCTCATCAAAGCGGGGATCGTAGCACTCGTAGTCGAAACTGAAATGCATTTCCTCCATCATGTTCGCGATACGATCGATGGGACCGAGTAAGATTGGTTTGCATATTTTCTGTTCAGCCAATTGTGCCGCAGCGCGAATGACTTTCTCGTTGTCACCCTCGGGGAATACGATGCGCTTGTTGCGTCGGCGTACTTGGTTGATGATGCTCCGCATAATGGAGTATGTCATACCCAATCGAGCTTCCAAATCCTCACGATAGGATTGCAAGGAGAACTCTTCTGCAGAAACTGAAGCAATACCCTCTTCAACAGCCGCTTGTGCAACAGCCGATGCTTCCCAAATCAAGACCCGCCGGTCAAATGGTTTGGGAATGATATATTCAGGCCCATACTCCATCGTTGCACCATCGTATGCTGCTGAAATATAATCTGGAACCGGTTCCTTAGCGAGTTCTGCTAATGAACGCGTCGCAGCCATTTTCATGTTTTGAGTGATATCGCGAGCACGCACATCAAGTGCCCCTCGGAAAATGTACGGGAATCCGAGGACGTTGTTGACTTGGTTGGGATAATCCGAGCGTCCGGTTGCAATGATGGCATCGTTACGAACTTCAAGAATTTCTTCAGGCATGATTTCTGGCGTTGGATTTGCAAGTGCAAAAACGATTGGCTTGTCTGCCATTGCCGCAACCATATCTTGGGTCACAAGCCCTCCTTTGGAAAGGCCGAGGAGAACATCTGCCCCATTCATTGCATCAAGGAGTTGTCCATCATTACAATCCGCTGCAAACTTTGCTTTGTATTCGTTAAGTTCACCTCGCTCAAGACGTGCTTTTGTGATAATTCCTTGGGAGTCGACCATCTTGATGTTTGAGCGTTGAACACCGAGTGCAACATAGTGCTCAGCACACGCAAATGCAGATGCCCCTGCTCCAACGACAACGACGGAAATTTCATCCAATTCTTTTCCTTGCAACTCAACAGCATTCAACAATGCTGCGCCAGAGATAATGGCGGTCCCGTGTTGGTCATCATGCATCACAGGGATATCCGTTGCTTCAGCAATACGTCGCTCAATTTCAAAGCATTCTGGTGCCTTGATATCTTCAAGATTGATGCCTCCAAAGGTCTTTGAAATGTTAACAACGGTTTGGATAAATTCTTCGGGATCTGTAACATCAATTTCGATGTCAAAAACATCGATATCTGCAAAAGTCTTGAGCAGAAGCCCCTTGCCCTCCATCACCGGTTTGCTTGCTAGCGCTCCAATGTTACCGAGGCCCAACACGGCTGTTCCGTTGGAAATTACAGCGACCAAGTTTCCTTTTGATGTGTAGCGGTAAGCATCCTCAGGGCGTTCTGCAATCTCCAGACAAGGATACGCAACTCCTGGCGAATAAGCAAGTGACAATTCATGAGCTGTCGAATGAGGTTTCGTTGGTACAACCTTAATTTTCCCTTGAGGGGTTTTTTCGTGGTAATCAAGGGCTTCTTTTCGTAGAAGTTGGTCTCTCTTATCGTCCATATCGCTCTCCTCAACGTGGCCTTGCCAGCATCAATGGTTTGAGTCTTCGCTCGATATTAACTACATTTGAGAGGTTCTGAATGTGAATTGAGACGACCGTGTCCTGTGGAAGGACTATGGAGGACGGTCGTCCATGGGCATTCAAGGGGAAGCAAATGCGATCTCGAATTATTGCAACCATCGGGCCTGCCAGCGACCATGTTGACACTCTTGCCGAGATGATGGAGGCGGGCATGAACATTGCACGCCTCAATTATTCCCACGGTGATTTTGAAGGAAAAGAACAAACCATTCAGAACATCCGTGATGCTGAAAAAAATACTGGAATGCACATTGGTTTGCTTGCAGATTTACCAGGTCCAAAACTCCGATTAGGACGATTTGATGGTGAAGTCGAACTGTTGCGAGGTGAACTTGTCGACCTTCATTGTGGATTTGAAAATGGATTGCCTCCACAGAGCACAACCATTCTTGGTGAGATGGTCAAGACCTTGCCCGTTGAGTGGGATGGATTATCGAAAGATTTGCAAAAAGGAGACCCTGTTCTTCTCTCAGACGGCCTCATCCGACTTGAGGTGTTATCTGCGCCTGATTTCGAGGGTGAAATCGTTCGCTGCCGTGTTGAAGATGGGGGGATTCTGACAGAGCGGAAAGGGATCAACGTTCCCCGTACCTTGGTTAAACTCCCAGCAGTCGGACCGCATGATTTGGCTTGCCTTGACCACGCTTTATCACAAAACGTGGATTTCGTTGCAGTGTCGTATGTCCGAAGCGCTGATGATTTGCTCCCTGCAAAGGAGCGTATCGAGGCGGCTGGAGTTCACACGTGGATTGTGGCTAAAATCGAGCACCCTGCAGCGTTAGAAGACCTAACCGCCATCGTTGAATCTGCTGATGTTGTCATGGTTGCTCGAGGCGATTTGGGTGTTGAGATACCGCTTGAGGAGGTACCTGCTGCACAGGAGCGAATCGTCTTGGCGTGTCTTGAACGTGGAACGCCTGTAGTTGTCGCAACCCAGATGTTGGAAAGCATGGTCAACCATGCACGGCCGACGCGTGCAGAAGTGACCGATGTAGCAACAGCCATTCGTCAGCATGTAAGCGCCGTCATGCTGTCTGGAGAAACTGCGAGTGGGCAACATCCGGTCAAAGCTGTCGAAACGATGGCGCGAATAGCGGAGACTGTTGAGCAGTCGACCAAAGGGTTGCCTGACCCACCCGCGCTCGCTGCATATGTTTCTACACGAGTCATTGCTGGTGCTGCGATTGAGGTTGCAAGAGAAACAAGCGCAAAGCACCTCATCGTTGGTACAGAACATGGAAATGCTGCTCGACTCATGGCAGCACACCGTCCAAGGATTCCAATCTATGCCATGACGAACCGTGTACGCGCAGCACGGAGAACGACAATTTTACCTGGTGTTGAAAGCGTTCTTGTCGAAGAGCAGACGCGTGCCCGCTCAACCGTTGCAGAAGCGGTGAAGCAGTTGTATATGTCGAAGAAGATTCGTTCAAACGATACCATCGTTGCCATTTCAGGATCACCCCTTGCCATAACTGGAAGAACCTCGACAATTCGGCTTTTGTTCGTCAACGAACAAGGCGATTTAACCGATTTGGAATGAAGTATTGTTCTATCAACCACACAGGGACTTTATGTAGTCAAGTGATTGCATGATATTCATGAGCGGAGGTCTTGCAGGTAGTGATAGGCCCCGGAAGGCTGTCTTCTTGACCATTCTCATGCTCCTTGCATCATGGTCTGTGGCGCTCGCAGGTGTTCCGCTCGCTTCAGCACACGAAGCTGAGGATGTCGTCTCTTGGCCGCTTTCCGGAAGCAACGATACGGGTTGGGTTCAACTCGACGCTGTTGTGGGATCTGACCCAATTTTATCCAGTCAAGCAACAGCAGATTGGGTCCTTGAATTTGCCCCGGGCGCAGAGATTTCCAACGTTTCGTTCCAGGTTCACGTCAACGGTTCGAATGGGTTAATGATCGACCAACCTCTCTTGGTCGCAAATGATATCGGAGTCAATCTTTTCGATTGGAGAGGGCTTGGAACCTTAGGTGCATCGGATTCATTCGACGGAACAAATCCCTATTCAGATCGATTGTCTCCAAACAGCGCATTTGGTGCTGGTTGGACCTTGCCATCAGACGCAGTCATTACCGAACTCGCCTTTGAAGCACTGGCTCCAGTCGATCCAACCGCTTCTTTCACACCTGTGTCCGTCCCACTGTACAATGCTATTCAGCACCAAACAACAGGGCAAATGTATCTCCAAAGTGACACAGAAATCCTTGTCCTTGATGCAAATAACGATCCTGCGTTCATCGATTTCTACAACTTTGATAACCTCAATGCGGCAATCGTCGGAATTGCAATTGGACCAAACGACAACATCCACGTTGCATTTGAGAATGGAATGTTCAGGATGATTTCACACATCAACGGCACCGTTGGCCAAGGTCTTCCAGATGCTGGTTTTGATATCGAACTGTTTGAGGTATTGCCATCTGGAATCTACGTTATGACCGGCGATGGAACCCTTCTCGAACTAGATGCATCAGGCTCATGGAGCCAAGTGATTTCGGGGTCATCCAACAGTTGGCCAGCATCCACTCAAGTCAACGACATTCATGAGCAAAATGGCATCCTATACGCTGCGACCAACGACGGATTAGGCCGTTACGACCTGAGCAGCAATCAACCTCTATCGGTTTGGAACTCTGCAAATGTTTTGCATAGCAATGAGATTACTCAAATTGAAACAGCAGGGAACCAACTCCTCTTCGCATCCGGTGACAACGGGCTTGCACGCTACAACTGGAATTCTGGTTTTTGGTTAGCGACATGGAACGATGCGAATTGGTTGCCCTCGAACGTTGTCATGGGAATCAAGGCCTTTCAAGACACGCTTCATATCATAAGCGATGACCAACTACTTCGCTACAACCTGACCACGGGTGTTTTCGGTTCAACAATAGCGTTGAGCGACGTAAACCTCGGAAGCAACGATTACAATGCCTTGTTCGCATGGACTCCAGGGGGAGAGCGAGCACCATCTTCAGCCGTTCATGTAGCAACAGACGGCGGACGAATCGTACTTCTGGATGCGTCCATGCAAAGCACAGTTGTAAGGGAAATTGTTCTTGCAACAGGCCCGTCCACACCTGGATTGACAGATGCATTGGAACACAACGGAATCCTTTACGTCGCCGGGTATTTCTCTGAAACCGTCGATCGTTTTGATACTACAGCGTCTGTTTGGCTTTCCCCAATCAACCTTGGAAGCCCGGTCACCTCCCTTTCCATCACAGGTGATACGATCATTGCTGGTACTCTGGATGACGGGCTGTTCCTCATTGAAAACGGTTCAATTCGAACCAACATCGCTCCGGGTTCAAACCAAGATGCAAATTCTGAATACATTGTTGATATTGCAGCAGTTGGAGATTGTACGACAACAGCAGGTTGTCAGATTCTGTTCGTTCAGGAATACGCTGCATACAGGGTTGATGTTGATTCCACAGCCGTTGGATCGGCTACCTTGCTCACTTCGGATTATTTGCTTACAGGGCAAGTGGCAACCTATGCTGGTATCGGATATTGGTCATCGGACGAAGGGTTGCTTCGCTATGATATCGCCAATGATACGTTCCTTGCAGCATGGGGTTCAACTGGTGTGAACGGTGTCGATAATGCGCCTGTCGCAGTCGTTGGAGACGTTCTTCACATGGGTCTTGCTGGTTACGGTGTTGCACGAAAAGACCTCTCCAACGGTGAAATCCTCACGCCACTCAATTCCGACAACAGTATCATGACATCCGATACTGTCTATGCATTGGAAGCCAATGGCAATGAGCTTTGGATCGGGACACAATTGGGTGGATTCATTTGGGATGGGTCGTCAATGAGCCAACTTACCACCTCTGGAAGTGATTGGACGCGCCGTCCTTCCCAGCACTTTGACTTCGAATACGATGGCAACTGGATGTATTCAGGAACAAACATCGGTGTTTGTCGTTACTCGCCGAGCAGTGGTGCAATTGATGATTGTCTCAATGTTTACGATGGAATGCCCAACTGGGGAACGTACGTTGTCGGAGTCAACAGTACGACTGTTTTTGGAGGAACTTTCAGTGGCGTTGGCCTCATCGACAAGAGTTCATTCACTGTCATAGACGAATGGGAGGCAACGGCATCAACGTCGGATGCAATCGTTGAAGTTATCGATGATATTGCTTACATCGGTCTGACTGGTATCGGTGTTGCTCGGTGGGACATCAACAACAACCAATGGCTACAAACTTGGACTGATGACAACGCTCTAGATAACGGAAACGAGGATGTAACGAGCCTCATTGCTGACATTCGCCCAGGATACATTTGGATTGGAGGAAGTGATGGTTTCCAACTCCTTGGAACTGCAAACGGGACGGAATTCTATGACATCGAAAAATCAAATTCTCTTTATTCTGGAAACGGCGATCCGTATGATCTAACAATGTACGGTTACACGATGTACTACCATCAAGGCGCCTCTAGCGACAGCATCTATGGAATCGATGTGGCCAATTTCACTTCAATTACACCTCTCGATGCAGGACAGCGTGTTGGAGAAAACGGTGGCGACGTTGTTGGATTGGAAATAATCGGAGATACCATGCTGGCCAGTGTTGTTTCAGGCCAATGGTGGAATCAAGACGGTAGTGGTGGAATTGTACAATACGATTTGCAATCGAACAGTTGGAACACGTCTATCTTACCATCTGGTCAAGTCGACCGCGTTACTGCATACGAGTCCTCAAGCGGACACACGTGGATTTCATGGGGAGAGATTGGTCTTGAGGTGTACAGCCCGGGTGGAACAAAATTAGGATTCTGGGACAACTTTGAATTCCCGATTCGTGAAATCGTCGAGTACGATGGACTCATCCTTTTCGCAACGGAGGATGGGGTTGAGCGATTCAACGAAACCTCATTCTCGTGGCAATCGACATGGACCCCTGGCAATGGACTGCCGAACAGCATGGGCGATTGGATTGGTGAACTTTGGACGGATGGAAATCATCTCGTCGTTGGTTCCGCAACCTTTGCAGGATGGGGTGGCTTCCAGCGAGGTGTTGTTGGCCATCTCGATGGAGCAACAGGGACATGGTCCAGTTTCAACACTGGACAGAACGGCGTGCCGAACGGATATCCTCTTTCAATGAGTGAATGCGGTTCCTACCTCTACATCGGACTGTTCAACAACAACGGCGGAGTTGTCTACATGGACCTCAACAGCTCGTCTGTGATAGGCTCATTCACGACATCCGTATTGAGCAACGGCCGGGTTGCTGCGGTCGCTTGTGATTCTGTTGACACACTTTACGTCGGATACGATGCAGATAATCAAGGAATTTCAAAGTACGATACCGCAACAAGTACGTGGTTAACGAAACTAACATCAGCAGCAAACAACCTGCCTGAAGATCCGATATGGCTTGATGCAATGGCCTATTCAAATGGCAAATTGATGATCGGCTACGATGATTCTGGTGGTTTCGCCGTTCTATCTACCCGTGGAGCAATCACAGGACAGGCGAGTGTACAGCAAGTAGGCACACCTGTAACATCAGTGAAGCACACAGGCACTGAATGGTTGATTGGTCAGGCTGGAGAAGCAAGTGGTTATTCCCGTGTTGACAAACTCGGCGCCTCTGGACTTTACACCGCATTCGAACTGCCAGCTCTTGTTAGTGGAAACATTCCCTCAATGGTCACAGATGGATCGAAAATCTGGGTCGCTACGGAGTCATCAGGAGCTGGAAATGGAGGAGGGCAAGGCACCGCAGGTATCCTTCAAGGTTCCTTCAACTCAACGGGTGGCATTGATTGGGAGGAAGGATGGTCATTCCCATTCTTCACCACGATTGGTGAGATGATGATGGACGGTACAACCATCTACATTTCCACACAAGGGAGTGGCCTGTACACACTCGATACAACAACCGGTACACTTCAAAGACAATCCGGGTCAATCCACAACAGTCTCGGTGGTTTGGACATGCACCTTGCCAACGGAGTCTCAACCCTGTATGTTGGCCTGTTGGGTACTTCCTCTACCGCTGCAGGTGTTCAAGCGTTTGATGTTGCAGCCCAGCAATTTGGTCCAGGACAACTCCTGTCTGGACTACCATCTGACAACATCCAAGGATTCGCAGTTTCGAACGACCATGTTTATGTTGCAACCCAAAACGGAATCGCTCGCTGGAACATGACCGCAAACGACTGGGATAATCCGCTGACAACTGCAGACGGCCTTCCTTCATCCAACATCGAAGACATCAAGTTCATCTCAAATACGTTGTACATCGCCTCTGCAAGTGGTCTTACACAATACATCCCATCAACCGGTGCAATCAGTACCAACACGACTGGTGATGGTTTACTTGGAAACTCGGTTTGGTCAATTGAAACGTATTCACCTCCAAGCGTAAATTCTGCCGTTCAACTTGTCTTGGGACACGATGGTGCTGGCTCGGAACGTCCAGGTGTTTCCATTCTGGATTCCTCATCAAATTCGATTCTTTCTACACATCGGTTTGATCAACTGCCTTCGAACTACATTACCGCAGTCGCGTCAGACTACGCTGGACTGCACATTGCAACCGATGTTGGCCCCATGGTCCATTATGATGGCTTAACTCAAGAATTTGAAGATGGGCTGGCAAGTTTCCAACTCCCATCATGGCCCGTTTACAGAATGAGCAGTGATGGAACACATCTCATGCTCATGGGACTCAATGGCATGGCCATTATTGAGGCGCACACAAATTCACGTTCAGTTGTCAAATCAGCAACGGTTCAAAATCCAACCAATGTTGCTGTCGGTTCCAGTGGCTTCTGGTTAACCACAAGTGACGATGGCCTTCGTGGATGGACGCCCGCAACCGCCTTTGATGAAATGGAAGGCCAGACCTCCCGATATGCAAATCCACTCAACATCGGATTCAATTCTCAATACATGGATATCTCCAACATGACACATCCTGGGTACGCCATCGATCTTGTAACTCCAGATAACCCAGTTACGCTGAATGCATCCCTGGGTCAACCTGGAGTCCATGGTCTGCTGTTCCAAACCGTCCCTCTCATCATGACCTCTCCTGTTTCAAATGCTGCAGTGTGGGCAAAGTCGAATACACTAAGGTACGATGCAGTGCTTGAATTAGACAACAGCACTGGTGTCGAAGACGGGCTACAATTGGCCATCGACAACGGCCGACTCATCAATGGTAGTCGTCTTGTGCCGATCAAACTGATCGC
>MDSX01004691.1_pt1 | contig 14436 bp, 13 predicted proteins | sample 811141 | NCBI WGS metagenome assembly MDSX01 (sample SAMN05326642, study PRJNA326480) | marine metagenome | isolation source: seawater | place: Atlantic Ocean: South East | collected 2010
TCCTAATGTATATGGTATCGATATGGCAGCAGCCTCAGAATTAATTGCAAGTAAAAAGACTGTTGACCAAATTAAAGAAGAGATTGGTGCAGATTGGCTCTTTTATCAGGACCTTGAAGCTCTCATAAAAGCAGTAAGTCATGATAATTCAGATATCACTGGCTTTGATACATCCTGCTTTTCAGGTGAGTACATAACTAATGATGTTTCTGAGGAATATCTGAAAAAAATAGAGTCAATAAGAAACGATCAAGCTAAGCAAAAAAAAGAGGCAGATATGTCTCAAGACACAAACGTATCTAAAGAAGATAGAATAGCCTCCCTCTGATACTTAAATATTTAAGTTTTTTACAAATGAAAAAAAATCCTATCGAAGAAATAAAAAACTTTCTTAAAGTACCAACTCCAAAATCTTGGGCAAACGAAGCAAGAAGCAGAATACCCGAGTTATTGAATGACCATGCTAATTGTGAGCTAAAAGCAGCATCAACAGCGATGGGTTTTATTTATAAATATTCAAGTTTTGACAATTTGTGTTACAAAATGTCTAGGATTGCGAGAGAAGAGTTAAGACATTTTGAGCAGGTAAAAAGTCTAATGAAGAAGAGGAGTATCTCATTTGATTATATAAAACCTTCAAGATACGCAAAAATACTTCGCGACAGCATCAGGAATTATGAACCTGAAAGATTTATGGATTCGTTGATTGTAGGGGCAATAATAGAAGCTCGATCATGTGAGAGATTCTATTATCTGATGAAAATTCTGCCGAGTGATATTAGCGATTTTTATGCTCGATTGGTTGAATCTGAATCGCGTCATTTTTTAATGTATCTGGGTTTTGCAAGAGACCACAATAAAGAGCACTCCTTGGATTTTGAAAATAAGTTAGATGAACTATTACGTATTGAGTCAGAAATTATAACTAGATCTGATAATAATTTTGGATTTCACAGCGGACCTTCGCAGTTAGATTGATATTTTTATTTTATTTTCTTTCAAGTTGAATCAAATCAAATCCCTTTTCACTGCACCTCAAAATACTTCCTTGTTCATACCAGTCACCCAAAACTATTCGTTGATAATTTTTTCCATTAAAAGAAACATCATGTATTGCTGGTCTATGGGTATGGCCGTGGATAATGATATCTACATTATATTTTTCATACATTTTTAAAATTTCATCTTTATTTACATCCATTATTTCATTCTTCTTTGAGCTTATTTGTCTTGAACTTTCGAGCCTTGCTTGTTTAGCAAATTCCTCTCTAAAGGATAGAGATTTTTTTAAGATGGACTCTTTCCAAGCTGGATCCCTGGTCTGATTTCGGAACAATTGATATTCTTTATCATCAGTGCAAAATATATCACCATGACTGATCAATATTTTTTTTCCGAAAAGATCTATAACATATGGGTCATGGAGTATCTGGCAACCAGCCTCTTCTGCAAATGATTCTCCTATCAAGAAGTCACGATTGCCATGCATAAAAAATATTGAAATATTTTTATTGGAAAGCTTCTTTAAGAGGTTTTTGATCTCTGTAAATGAGGGATTTGGATCATCATCACCAAGCCAATACTCAAATAAGTCTCCAAGCACATAGATAGCATTTGTTTTTGATTGTTCGTTGAGCAGAAATTCTTTTAAATGTTCACTAATTTCAGGATGTTGGTCAGAAACATGAATATCCGATAAAAATAAAGTAGTCATTCTATAGCGACATTTTTGATTAAAACTGTCTCAATTGGAACATCACTTGCAAATCTTCCTTTCGGACCTGTTTCTTTCTTTGAGATTCTATCGACTATGTCCATTCCATCAATTACTGTCCCAAACACAGCATAACCCCACCTACCTGATTTTGGGTTAAGAGATCTATTATCTTTGGTATTGATAAAAAATTGGGCATTTGCAGAATGCGGATCTGAGGTTCTTGCCATAGCGATTGTCCCTCTTAAATTAGATAATCCATTACCTGATTCATTTGGAATAGTATTCAGAGATTCAAGGTAATTCATATCTACGTCAAAACCTCCACCTTGAATCATGAAATTGTCAATTACTCTATGAAAAATACTATTATCGAAATAATCAATTCTTATCAAGTTTACGAAATTACTTACCGTTATTGGTGCCCGTCTTCCATCAAGATGGAGAGTGATATTACCTTCACTGGTTTCAATGATAATAATTTCGTCATCTACGGTTTGGGCGTGAATATTAATTACAAAAAAAACAATTATTATTTTAAAAAATTTATTTAGCATAATTTACTATTAATCATACAATTAAATACATTATAAATGTTTTATAATAAAATGATAAATAATGGCTTGATTACAGCTTACATAATGTCGAGATAAATATATGTTTGATTCGAAGAAACCTACTGTTCAGATGTTAGGCAGATGGCAACCATGGCATGCTGGACATCGAGCATTATTCGAGAGATGTATTGCAAAAACAGGTCAGGTCATAATTCAAGTAAGGGACGTTGAGGGCGCATCTGGAGGTTCTGGTCAGGATGATAATCCCTTCGACTGGGATAAAGTTTGTTTAAATATAGACAAAGATCTTTCAAAACATGGATATAAAAGGGGGATTGAATACGAAATAATGCTTGTCCCTAATATCACGAATATCACTTATGGTAGAGGGGTTGGTTATGTTTTTGAGGAAGAGGTGTTTGAGGAATCAATAAACTCAATAAGTGCTACTGAGATACGAAAAAAAATGAGAGATGAAGGCAAACTAGATTAAGCTTCACTTTATGTAATAACTCTTATACCACGAAGCAAACTTTTTGATACCTGATTCAACTGGAGTAGTCGGCTGATACCCAAAGTCCTCAATAAGATCATTTACATCAGCATATGTGCATTCAACATCGCCCAGTTGCATGGGGTGTAATTCTCTTTTTGTTTTTTTCCCTAATTCTTTTTCAAGAAGATTCACATATGTTTCTAAATCAATCATTGAATTATTTCCAATGTTATAAATACGAAATGGAGCGGAGCTTGAAGAGGCTTTAGGATTAGCTGGATCCCAATTTTCATCTGATCTAGCAGGTTTATGAATTACTTTCAAAATACCACCCACAATGTCATCAATGTAAGTGAAATCTCGTTTATGTTTTCCATAATTAAAGAGTTTAATTGGTTTATTTTCAGTTATAGCGTTCGCAAATTGTTGTAGAGCCATATCTGGTCTATCCCAGGGTCCATAAACTGTGAAAAATCTTAAACCGGTAGTTGGCAAATTATATTGATGGCTATATGTGTGAGCTAATAGTTCATTTGATTTTTTAGTTGATGCATAGACGCTAATTGGGTGATTAGTCATTTTTTGAGTTGAAAATGGTACCTCCTGATTTAAGCCGTATACAGAACTTGATGATGCATATATTAGATGCTTAATTTTATTGTTTTTACAGGCTTCAAGAATATTCACAAATCCAAGTACATTTGTAGCAATATACTTATGAGGATTTTCAATAGAGTATCGAACTCCAGCCTGTGCTGCTAAATTTATAACAGCTTCAAATTTATTTTCTCTAAAAATTTCTACAATAGAATCTTCATTTTCAATATCAATTTCATAATGTTTGTAATGAGCATGTCCTTCATGCCTTGCTAATCGATCTTTTTTTAGCTCGATATCATAGTAATCATTTAAATTATCAATTCCAACTACGTTATGACCACTTTCTAGTAATTTTAATGACAGAGCTGATCCAATAAACCCGGCTGAACCTGTTACTAAGACTGATTTCATCTAATTTTCACCCGTAAGATCTCTTGTGAAGACTTTACTTGTTACATCTTTTATTTCTGGTGTAACTCTATTCGCGATTATTAGATCTGATTCTTTTTTAAAATCGTTAATATTTTTTATTATTTTTGAACCGAAAAATTCTTTCTCCTTTACTAGGGGTTCATAGATTATCATTCGAACTTTCTTTGCATTAAGTCTCTTCATTATTCCTTGTATAGATGATTTTCTAATATTGTCAGATCCACTTTTCATCACAAGACGATATATGCCAACAATTTTTGGAGTAAGCCTTAGAATTGAATCAGCTATATAATCCTTTCTGGTGACATTAGAATCGACTATTGCTTTAATTAGTGTATGTGGAATATCTTGATAATTAGTCAATAATTGTTTTGTGTCTTTTGGAAGACAATAACCGCCATACCCAAAAGAAGGATTATTGTATTTTTTATCAATTCTTGGGTCCAGGCATACAGCATCTATTATCGATTTGGAATCCAAACCATGAGCTAATGCATAAGAATCTAATTCATTAAAGAATGCGATCCTCATCGCCAGGAAAGTGTTCGAAAATAGTTTTACGGCCTCTGCTTCTGTTGGATTCATGAATAGAACCTCAATATTCTTTTTTATTGCAGCATCCCGCATTAGCTCTGAAAATATTTTTCCATTATTTGATTGGCCGCCTATAATTATTCTTGAGGGATAGAGATTATCTTTTAGAGCTGAACCTTCTCTTAAAAATTCTGGTGAAAAAATAATATCTCTCTGTGGATACACTTTTTTAAGATTTTCTGTATAGCCAACAGGTACTGTTGATTTAATAATAATGGTAGCTTTTTTATTAATTTTGTATGATTCTTGAAGTACAATTTCTATTGATCTCGTATCAAATCTATTTGTTATTGGGTCGTAGTCAGTTGGCGTGCATATAAGAATAAATTCAGAATCTATATAAGCATCATCACTATCAAGAGTAGCTTTGATATCAAGTTTTTCTGATCTAAGATATTCACTGATTTTCTTGTCTTTAATTGGAGATTTATTTTTATTTAATCTCTCAATTTTCTCTTTGCACACATCAAGAATAACAACTTCATTCTGTTGAGATAGAAGAACTCCATTAGATAATCCAACGTAACCCATACCAGCAATAGTGATTTTCAATTTATACCCTCAATTAATGTGGATTATACAGGAATAATAATACACAATTATCGCCAACTCTAATTGACCTTGATGGCTTGGGAAAGTATTATCTGCTACCACTTAGTAATGATCAATTAATCTTATTAAAGCAAATTACAGGATTCGGGGCATGGCGCAGCCTGGTAGCGCATCTGCTTTGGGAGCAGAGGGTCGGCGGTTCAAATCCGTCTGCCCCGACCAATATCGAAATTTATGTTTTGATGCGCTCGTAGCTCAACTGGATAGAGCATCGGCCTTCTAAGCCGAGGGTTGCAGGTTCGAGTCCTGCCGAGCGCGCCATTTAATTGAGATAACTTATAATTTATTATATTTTATGTATTTGTGAATAAGTTGTGGTGGGCGTAGCTCAGTTGGTAGAGCCCCGGATTGTGATTCCGGTCGTCGTGGGTTCGAATCCCATCGTCCACCCCAGATTTTATGATATTTATAAATAATTTTATAAAGGTAAAATATATCTCAATAATACTTGTCTTTAAACTTTCTATAGTAAGAATATTTAACTAAATAAAAACGGCACTAAAAAAATGACTGATAATAATAAATTTATGGATGATGAGATTAGTTTATTTGATCTGATAAAGCTTTTATGGGGAAAAAAATGGTTAATAATTAGATTTGTAACTGTTTTTACTGTGCTCTCAATAATATACTCACTAATAGCACCAGAAATATATAAGTCAGAAGCATTATTAGCACCGAAAACTTCTAGCCAAGGTTCTATTGGACAAATAGGCGGATCAATTGGGGGTATTGCAGCATTAGCAGGTCTGGATATAGGGTCTTTGGGCTCTGGCAATGAAAATAGATCAAAAATTGCTCTTGAAACATTACAATCTAGGAAATTTTTTACTGATTATCTCTATGATCATATGCTAGTTAATTTGATGGCTGTAGATGATTGGGATCAAGAAAATAATCAGCTGGTTATTGATGAGAAAATATATGATTCTCAGAAGAAACAATGGATTAGTGGAGATAATTCTCTAGGAAAACCTTCATTACAAAAGGCTTACAAGAAATTCGAAGATATTTTTGATGTTTATGAAGACAAGCTAACAGGATTTATTTCTATAAGTGTTGAACATTATTCCCCAAATATCGCTAAATCTTGGGTAGATCTTATTGTTTATTCAATTAATGAAAGCATGAGGCAAGCAGATATAAATAAATCCGAAAAATCACTGAATTTTTTAATGGATAAATTAAGTAGATCTAATCAAGTAACAATGAATAATGTATTCTCAAATCTAATTGAGGAGCAGACAAAGATAAGAATGTTAGCCGATATTGCTGAAGACTATGTTTTCGTCACAATTGATCCAGCAATTGCAAGTGAGACAAGGGAAAAGCCAAAGAGGACAATTATTGTTGTGTCATCTTCGTTGATAGCAGGTTTTATGATCACGCTTTATATACTGATAAGGGAGTTTTATTTTAGAAGAAAAGACTGAAATAAATCTCTTAAAACTAATATCTTATTAGATATTTTATTCTAAATTTGACAAATATTTTTGAGTATTGTCTCAAATTCACTTTCGTCTCTAACGAAATAATTTCTTTTGATTCTTTCATCCTTATTTGATTGTATTGACGTTGATTTAATTTCCATTGGGAAAGATCTTGGTACCTCAAGCACTAAATGATTGTTCTTCTCTATATAATTAAGAGAGTTTAATTTTAAAACCTGATTTTTGATTTCAAATCTACAGTGATAAACTGGACTTGAAATAGTGACTGTATTAGATTTATTTTTGACAGGAGGTACGTCATAACTGATTTGGTTAGTAAAATTCTTACATTTACTATTTTCATAAGCTTCTTCCATTTTTTCATTTTCAATATCAAATAATCCTGCGACTGATAGAAGCTTATTCTTTCTATTTTTATTAATAATAGAGTCCTCCATAAAAAACGCCATGTTATTGCAGCCATCCCATCGATATAGCCTCCAATTTTCATCCTTAATATCCTGAGTGATAATTAAAACATGCTCATCTAAAACAATAATAAAATTGTCAATATTCAGCTTTTCAAAAAGCTGAGGATAATTCTTCATGTTCGATTGCGATATACTATTTAATGAGAATTTTATAGATGAGCCAAGTGGTTGAGAGCCATTCTTAAATCCGGTAATGATTGCTGGCGCAATTCCCAACTGGGTTCTTTCGCTGATGAGATATCGTATTTCATGAAAAATATTATCATCAGATAGATCTATGAATAGACTTGTTGATGATAGGTTTTTTGATAAAGAACTTAAAGTTTTGTCTAATAGATAACTTCGTTGATTGTAACTAATTAATTCATTAGTTCTCGGGCTATTATCAAGACAAATTTTTGATATAGCTAAGAATAGGAAAGGTACTGAAACTAAAAAATATGATCTGTATTGCCGAAATTTGTTAGAAATTTTTACAATGATTATTGAGAAGTAAAGTGATTGGATTACCCAGATTATTGACCACATTCCAGGATGATGTCTGCCTGTAGCTGACGCTATTATTATTGAAATTATGATAGATAAGACTAGGCCATTTTTTTTTGTTTTGAATAAATATATATTTCTTGAAATAACGAACAAAAATAGCAATATTAAAGAAAACAATAATATTCCAATTAAAATAATTTGGGTTTGTCCTACAAACAATAGAATCTCAGGTACACCAAGTAGTAACTCATTTAGTATTTTTGCAGCTGTTTTTAGTGCAACATAGAGTGAATCCAAATTATCCAAATGATCCTGATCATTTCCTATTCTTGATCCTGGCAAAATAGTTCCAAACTTGAGTTTATGAATATAGAAATATGGAAAAAGGCCAGTAATCAACGTTAATAGTATTGGTAATTTTCTCAAAAAAGATGTGAATAAATTACATAGGCCTTGTCTTATATTTCTTATGTCATTACTAAATAATAATGGACCAACTATAAAAAAACACAGGAAAAAATTCTCAAAACTGAAGCTACCGAGTACAACACAAAAAAACAATATTACATGATTATATATTTTACGATTTTCATTGAGCTTTATAGCAAAATTTATAACGATAATTTGAAAGATCAAGCTCAGGACAAAAGTAATATTACTTGTAGAGAGATACCATGTGACAGTTATATTAGAAGCAATCAAAAAAACCGCATATATTGCAATTTCTCTATTTTTTGTTAGGTTAACAGCAAGTCGGTAAGACAAAAATAATGAAATCAAATATAGGAAACCAGCAGGAGCTTTTAGTAGATTATTATCTGAAAAAGTGAGAATGAGCGGGGATAAAATATTTGTTGTAATGTTGAGATGATCCTCAAGAAATAAACCATGAGTTATTGAAATAAGATAGTCAAGAACGGTTTCTGAAGAACTAATCGCAAAAGCTGGAATAGTAAGAACAATAAATTCGTCTGCGCCATATGAGTATCGATAATTAGAAAAGAAAATATTACTAAGAATTATTAGAAGAAATGAAAAACCTGATATTAAAAAGAAAGGTTTTGACCTTATTCTTTTTATCTGTTTATTGAAGTTATTTTTATATATCATTCAGCTTCATTTTTTTTGTGAAAATTGAAAAATAAATGATTAAATAGAACGAAATCATAAGTGTAACAACTGTTCATATCAGGTAGAATGCGTTTAATGCAGTAGTAATAGTTTTTTGTTTCATCTTGATTTATTCGCATTATAATAATTATTGTCCAGTTTTATAGAAGATTATACATTGAAAATAATCCAACCTAGAAATGATAAAAAAAACCCATAATATATTAGTTACTGGTGGATCAGGATTCATAGGCAGTAACTTTATATATAACTATTTATCAAACAGCAAGGGATCCATTGTAAATATGGACTCCCTTACGTATGCAGGGTCAGGGAATAATCTGGAAAGATTGAGCGATGAGCCGAGATATCATTTTGTTAAAGGTTCAATATGTGATGTCGATAAACTTAAAAATCTTTTTAGTAAATTTCAGTTTGATTCTATAATAAATTTTGCAGCTGAAAGTCATGTTGACAGAAGTATTGAAGGCCCTAAAGTGTTCATGGAAACTAACATAATTGGAACATTTAATCTTTTAGATACTATTAAGAACATACGGGATTCCAATAAGAATTTTAGGAGTAAAAACTTCAGATTTGTGCATGTTTCAACAGATGAAGTATTTGGTTCACTTGGGCCTGAGGACGATCCATTTAATGAGAACTCAAATTACAAACCCAATAGCCCATACTCGGCTAGTAAAGCATCTAGTGACCACATAGTCAGGTCTTATTTTAAGACATACAATTTTCCAGTTGTTATAACAAATTGTTCTAATAATTTCGGACCATACCAATTTCCCGAAAAACTTATTCCATTAACCATATATAATGCTTTAAATAAAAAACCAATACCTATATATGGTGATGGTCTTCAAGTAAGAGATTGGTTATATGTTAAAGATCATTGTGTAGCACTAAATAAGGTCCTCCAATTTGCAGAGCCAGGTCATACATATAATATTGGAGGTAACAATGAAAAAACAAATATTGATGTTGTGAAATCCATTTGTGATCATTTGGATGAAATAGAGCCAAATAATCAATTTAGTCATAGCGAATTAATTGAATTCGTAAAAGATCGTCCAGGTCATGATAAAAGATACAGTGTTGACTCCTCAAAAATACAAAAAGATTTGAACTGGAATCCGTTTGAAACATTCGAGACCGGAATCCAAAAGACAATTAAATGGTATCTGGACAATCAAAATTGGATGAATAAGATAATTAGAGATAATTCAGATGTCTAGAAAAGGTTTAATTTTGGCTGGTGGGCTGGGCAGCAGATTACATCCTTCAACTTTGGTTGTTAGTAAACAGCTCATGCCTGTCTACGATAAGCCAATGATATATTACCCACTTACAACTCTCATGTTAGCTAATATCAGAGAAATAATGATAATCACTACACCTCAAGACAGTAAATTATTTAAAAGTTTATTGGGAGATGGTTCTCAGTGGGGTATTAACCTTGAATATGCAATCCAAAAAAAACCTGAAGGTCTTGCACAAGCATTTTTGATAGCAAAGGATTTTATTTCAACACATTGTTCAGCCTTAATTCTTGGCGACAATATTTTTTATGGGCATAACTTTGCAAATATTCTTACAAGAGCATCAGATAATAGAGATTATTCGACGATATTCTCATATCAGGTCAATGATCCAGAGAATTATGGCGTAGCCAATATAGATAGTAATGATAGACTTATTTCACTTGAAGAAAAGCCACTAGTGCCTAAATCTAATCTTGCCGTTACAGGCTTATACTTTTATGACACAACTGTGGTTGATAGAGTTAAAGATCAAAAACCCTCAAAGAGAGGAGAGCTTGAAATAACAGATCTAAACAACTCATATCTAGATGAACAAAAACTACGAATGGAAAAATTGCAGAGAGGATTTATATGGATGGATACTGGCACACATGATAATTTGTTTGACGCTTCTCAATTCATAGCTGTCGTTGAGAGACGACAAGGTCAGAAAATAGCATGCCCAGAGGAGATAGCTCTGAATTTAGGATGGATCGACAAAAATAAGATGATTGAAATCACAAACACTTACACAAACAATTCATATAAAAAATACCTGCTTGATCTGATCCAAGATTAATTTTCTCCTCCGAAAACAAAGTATCTCATTACGAGATAATTTATCAGCGAGGTTGGTAAAAATATCATCAGGAATGATAAGTAAAGATTAATGCCATTGCTGTAAAAAAATGATACGCCATTTATATTTATAATATAAATTAGTAGATAGGAAAAAATAAATCTCAAGATTCTATTCTTAGATTTATATCTAAATACTAATCTACTTATGCTGTGATAATTAAAAATTATTCCGAGAATTGTTGAGAGTGCAATTGCTATTTGGTAACTAAAATCGATAAAAATTAATATTGAATAGACAAAATAGCCGAAGGCTGTATTCATGATAGATGTATATATGAATCTATAGAACGTATTTTTGTATAAGTATGACAATGTAAGCCAATGAGTGTTTATATATTATAACTTGAAACCGGAAGTTATTTGGTTGCCGACATTAATTTTTAATCTAAATTTATGAAGCCCAAGAATCCTTATAAATTTGTTTAGAATGGATTTAACTTGTTTATTGAATGGTAAAAGTCTTATCCAGTAGGATATTCTATATCTATTTTTTATACTCTTATTTGTTATATTTTCGAAGTTTGATTTGTTCATCAAATTTACAATGCTTTTATCTGAGAAAATTTGCATATGCTCAATATCAATTATTGGAGATTTTTCCCCCATTAGCCTATTAACAATACTCCTATAGTTATGTGTAATTGTTACAAAGGCGCCACCCGGTTTAAGTAGTCTGAAAATAGCGTCAGAAATCATTTTTGGGTCTAAGACATGCTCCATTGTCATAAAACAGCAAATCAAGTCGAACGAATTTGACTCAAAATCACTTTCATTAAATATGCCAACTTTTATTTTTTCTTTTATCCCAGTTTTTGCTTTTTTAATTGCAGCAGGAGAGGGCTCTATTCCAATCACTTCCTCAAATCCAGCTTCAATAAGATGTTCTAAAAAAATTCCGTTTCCAGTTCCAATATCAAGGGCTTTTCTTTTTTTTGGAATTACATCTAGAGTATTTTTAATCGAATGAATATATGTTTTCGCCGCATCTATTGCCTCTATATCACTATCATAGTCGGCATCATGATATGAATTATGCAGATTATCTTCTGTGGGAGGTTCGTCAGCATAGACTAAATCACATTCTAAACACCTCATTAATTGGAATCGCATAAATTCTGGCTCTTTTCGCGAAGCAAAACTGAAGCTGGTGATTTTCTCACTATCTATATTTTTAGTGAGAAAGATTGTTTTTCTATTTTCCTTCTCACATGTTGGGCAGTTTCTATAATTATTCAATTTCCTTTTCTTTCCCATTTCTAGTGATTGATTGCCTTATGAGTCTTGGTCTACCTTTTACTTCAATCAAAATTTTTGCAATGTATTCACCGATAATGCCTAAAGCTAATAGATTAAGTGAACCAAAACTAATAATAGTGATTAGAATTGTTGTGGATCCTTTTGGTGCTATATCTGGATATAGGATTCTCAATGTTGCCACTACTATTACTATAATAATAGAGATCAACATTAATATTAGCCCAAGTGTTGTCATTATAGTGAGAGGAGTGTTACTAAATGAGAAAATTCCTTTTTTTGCCCAGTCAATGTTTTTATAAAAGCTATTAGTTGTTTTTCCGAATCGTCTTTCAGGTCTAATATAATTAACTCCAATCTGTTTGAATCCAACATAAGCTCTTAGACCTCTCATAAATAGATCTCTTTCAGGAAATTTTAGCAACCACCTCACAACTTTTTTATCAATAAGCGAGAAATCACCAGCATCACGCGGTATTTTTATGTAACTGAAGAGTGCAAAAATTTTATAGAATATCTTATACTGTATCTCCCATAACTTATTCATCTCTCTTTTGACCCTTCTCCCATATACAACCTCATAGCCCTCACGCCATTTTTCATAAAATTTTGAGATTAACTCAGGAGGATCCTGGAGATCACCGTCAAGTAGAACAACACTGTCCTTACTTGATATTTCCATTCCACTTCTAAATGCCATTTGAGAGCCAAAATTTCTTGAATGAAGTATTCCAATCACCTTGTCGTCGGCTAATGAGAGATTATGAATAGCTTGCTGAGAATTATCAGGGCTCGCGTCATTTACAAATATTATTTCATAATCAACATTTATTTTGTGAAATACTTTTTTTAGCTCTTCATACATTATTGGTATAGCTTGCTCATCTTTGTAACAAGCAATTATTGCAGAAATACTATTTTTACTTTTCATCTTCTTTTTTAGTTAACCTTTTTTTATCATTGATTGTTCTTATCCACATTGATGTTTGTTTTAGGCCTAACTCCAGCGAAGTAATTGATTTCCAGTTCAGGATAACCTCTGCCTTTTGAGGGTTTGAATACCAATCCTTAAGATCCCATCTTCTTTTTTTCATTTTCCCGAATGACGGTTTTTTGCGTATTTTGAAGACATTTTTCGAAATATCAACAATATTTCTTATCGTTGTTTTTTCTCCACTTCCTATATTAAATATTTCCCCATACATTCTCTTATTAATTATACATGCACTCTTAATGAAAGCATTGCATACATCCGAGATATAAACAAAATCTCGCGAGATATCTGGATTAACTAGTTCAGGAAATTTATCTTCTAGAGCATTTAGAACTATGGCGGGAACTAATCTTGATGTATCTTCAAGCGGGCCATAGACTGAATATAATCTTAGTATTATGCATGGAAAATCATTATTCTTTGACACTTCTCTTAAATAATTGGTAGCCGCTAATTTAGATAAAGAATAGTTACTATTAGGGCTACAAAAGTCACTTTCTGATGGTCCAGAACAATTTTCTCCATACTCAGATGAGCTTCCAGAATGAATGAATGCTGAAATTGGATAAGTTTTGAGAATTTTGACAAGTTTAGTTATGGCATTGTAATTCGTATTTAAAATCTTAGCGCTATCTTTTTCAAATGAATATGCTCCGTATGATGAGCAGTTGAAGACAATTTTTGGATATATTTTTTTAACCATTTCATTGATTGAATTTTCGTCATTAATATCAAGTTTTATTAATTTTTCTGAATCAAAATCAAGAAGCCTCCATCCTTTTTTTGAATAAAAGGTTCCAAAAACATCATCACGAACTTTGCATAAAACACTGAGCAAGTTTGCCCCAATAAATCCAGAAGCACCAATTACAACAATTGGACCATCAAGTTTATTGATTAGCTCAATATCTGATTTGTTTAATTCTTGAGTTATTTGCATAGTTTCGCAATATTCTTCAATAAACTTGATGAATCAAGCCCAGAGCAGCGTCTTAGAAATTTTTGAGAACCATAACTCTTGTAGATATGTGACGTCGCATATAAGTGAATAAAGTCTATTGATATATCATAATTCTTTAACAGCAGGTAAGAAATTTGTTGCCCAATGCCACCTGTCTTTACGTGTTCTTCAATCATAATTAGTTTATTGGAATTTTCTATTTGATAAATTAATTTTTTTGGGATATTTATGACTGGTAACTCAGAAATAACCCACATATTTGGTAAATATTTTTTTGGAAGCACAATAAGCTTTTCAATATAGGAAGTTGCTATCGGGCCGGCCACGATGATGGTAGGGCCATCTCCATGTATTATTTGACGCCATTTTTTATATTTAGGTGCTTTCCAATTACTGGGTTTTTCATCGATCCCTAATCTCAAATATGTTGGACTAGGACATATTCTCATTTCATCAATAATATAATTCAAATCTTCATTAAAAACAGGGACATATGTGCGTATATTTGGCAGTGTGCTAAGTGCA
>MDSX01072544.1_pt1 | contig 14434 bp, 15 predicted proteins | sample 811141 | NCBI WGS metagenome assembly MDSX01 (sample SAMN05326642, study PRJNA326480) | marine metagenome | isolation source: seawater | place: Atlantic Ocean: South East | collected 2010
AAGAATTCAAAATCATCCTTAATTTTTCAGGATTTATTTGCTGCTTAGAGTCACTCAATGCAAGATCTGGAAATATATGTGTTTCTATCATTAACCCGTCCATATCTAGATCCATAGAAGTTTGAGCAACTTCTAATATCATATTTCTATTGCCAGTTATATGGCTTGGGTCACAAATTATTGGTAATTCAGGCATCCTGCTTTTTAAATCAATTGGTATTTCCCATTTAGGCTCATTCCTATAGGCCGAAAGTTCATATGTGAAAAATCCCCTGTGAACAGCTGTTATTTTCTTGATTCCATTTTTATTTAAACGATCAATAGCTCCTATCCATAAAGCAATGTCAGGATGAATGGGGTTTTTAACAAATATAGGAATATCAACACCATTTAAGGCTTCGGCAATTTCTTGAACATAAAAAGGGTTAACTGTTGTTCTCGCTCCTATCCATAACGCATCTATTCCTGAGTTTAAACATAATTCAACATGCTTTGGAGTTGCTACTTCAGTAGCTACTTTAACATTCAACTCTTGCTGGACCTTCTTTAACCATTGCAATCCCCTTTTCCCTACACCTTCAAAAGATCCTGGATTAGTCCTTGGTTTCCAAATACCCGCCCTATAAATGTCAATATTATCTTTTATTAATCTCGCTGTTTCTAAAATTTGTGATTCGGACTCTGCACTGCAAGGGCCAGCAATTATATATGGCGATTTTTTATGTTTTTTATCTAATTTCATTTTTTTCCATCTACAACTATTACAAATTCTCCTCTTGGTTTTATATCATAAAACAAATTTACAATCTCTGAAATTTCACCTCTATAGGTTGCTTCATGTATTTTTGATATTTCCTTTATTACCGAAATTAAGCGATCTTCACCTAAAAAATCCAATAGTTGAGTAAGAGTTTTTAATATCCTATGAGGAGATTCGTATATAATTACTGTCTTTGTTTCTTCAGACAATAATTGCATTCTTTTTTTTCTACCTTTCTTTAGTGGCAAAAAACCCTCAAAAATAAATCTTTGACAAGAAATCCCAGACTGAACTAAAGCGGGAATTAAAGCGGTTGCCCCAGGTAAACATTCAACTTCTAAATTCTGTTTAATACATTCTCGAATAATCAGAAATCCAGGGTCACTAATAGCCGGAGTTCCAGCATCAGAGACAAGTCCAATGTTTGAACCCTGCTTTATTAAACCGATATACTTTTTGTATTTATCGTGTTCATTAAATGCATGATAGGACATTAATTTAGTTTTTATATTATATTTATTAAACAAAACCCTGGTTTTCCTTGTATCCTCAGCTAAAACTAAGTCCAAGTCCCCTAAAATTCTTACTGCTCTATATGTAACATCTTCTAAATTACCAATAGGCGTCGGTATTATAAATAATTTTCCCATAATACAAAACTACATGAAAATTTTTTATTTTTGTCTATACGAAATAAAGAACAATAATGTTGCTAGATTCAGAAATTGATAGGAAAAATAACAATGGTAGTATTGAAGTAATTTGCGGATCTATGTTTTCAGGTAAAACTGAAGAACTTTTGCGAAGGCTAAATAAAGCAAAATTTGCAAAAAAAAAGATCGAAGTATACAAGCCAATATTAGACAATCGATATGATGAAAATAAAGTTGTTAGTCATAACAAAAATCACATAAATTCAAGGGTTGTTGCAAATTCAGAAGAGATATTAAACCTCTCTAAAGAACCCGATATAATTGGAATTGACGAAGTCCAGTTCTTTGATGAAGAAATTGTGAAAGTTTGCGATTTTCTAGCAAATAAAGGGATTAGAGTTATTTTGGCTGGATTGGATATGGATTTTGAAAGAAAACCATTTGGAAAGATGCCTGAAATTCTTGCAATCGCAGATCACGTTACAAAAGTAAGAGCTATTTGCGTTTCTTGTGGTCATGAAGCAAATTATTCTTATAGAATTAGTGAAATTAAAAACACTATTCACTTGGGACAGAGGGAAAACTACCAGCCACTCTGCAGAAGCTGTTATAATATAAAATATAAATCATGAAAATTTTGCATGAAACAATTCTGCATGTAGATTTACAAAAATTAGAAACCAACTTTTTCTCATTTAAAAAAAGATTAAATCATAATTGTAAAATTATCTGCGTTATTAAAGCTTTCGCATACGGTCACGGTGATGTTGAAATTGCTAAAAAACTTGAAAAATTAGGAGTGGATGGATTTTGGGTAGCAGATTTTGAAGAAGGAGTAAGTTTGAGAAAAGCAGGAATTATAAAACCTATTATAATTGCAAATCCTAGCATAAGGATACATAATGAAATTCATGACTACAATTTAGACATTGTAATACATAATAACTATTTACTTCAATATTATTTAGAAAAAACCCAAACCATCAATGCTCATATTAAATTTAATGTTGGAATGAATAGATATGGCTTTGATGAATCACAAATTAAACTAGTTGTCAATAAAATCATGGATAATAACAATATTAAAATCAAATCCATATGTTCTCATTTGTCAAGTTCTGAAAAAGGATTAGAGTACCAATCTAATATAAATCAACTGTTGAAATTTAAAAAAATAGCCGCTGATTTTGAAAATATTTTAGGCAAGAAAGTTGAAAAGCATATTCTAAACTCCAATGGCATAATATATTTTCCTGAACATCAATATGATATGGTAAGAATTGGAATAGGGCTCTATGGATCTAACATAGATAATCGTATTACGCCTATAAGCTCATTTTACTCTGTAATTAGCGACATTAAAAACATTAATAAAGGTGATTCTGTGGGTTATTCCATCTCATATATTTCGAATCATGACATGCAAATAGCTATTGTGCCTGTTGGATATGCGGATGGCCTCAATCGAAAATTTGGAAATAAAGTAGGGAGTGTTTATGTGTCTGGCTCAGAATGTAAAATAATTGGCAACATTAGCATGGACAGTTTTATGATTGACATTACCAACATCTCTTGTAAAATTGGTGATCATGTGGAAATATTTGGCGAAAACATCACCGTTAATGATCTTGCTAATAAAATTGACACTATTCCTTATGAAATATATTCAACTCTTAATAGAAGAATTAAAAGGGTGTACGTTGATTAGAATTAAGGAGAAGAGGGTGTATAAAAGCAAGCCTGTGGGTGAGATAAAATAATTGTCAAAAAACATCAGAATCAAAAATATCACAGGGAAAACTGTAAAAATAAATCTATTACCATTCATCATCTCTATAATTTGATAATAAAAAATTAAAATCATAGAAACTAATCCTAAAATCCCTAACTCCATCCAAATATGCAAATAATTATTATGTGGCGTTCGATGCTTGTTTAAATTGCTGTTTGTGTAATTATCATATTCATTTCTCCATGTGCCAAGTCCATAGCCGAATAAAGGCTTTTGTACAGCCAAATCTAATGTTTTTTCAAAAAATATAAGTCGGATATTTTCCTTCTGTTTAATCTTGAAAACAATAGTTTTATAAATAACATTTTGTCCCAAAACTTTATTCACTACACTAGAATTTAAATAAATTGTGGAAGAGAAAATTAATAAAATTATAGTGGTAATAAACATATTATTATATATCAATTTTAGATTGTAGAAAACCGCGAAAAGAGATAAAATTAAAATTCCAACAATGCCTCTTTCAGTAAAAAGTGAAAATAATAATAATCCACTCATCAATACTAATACTAATCTGTAATTATGTTTAATTTTTTTGAAAAATAAGACTGAGAAAACTATGGAAACAGCAACAAAAAAATTATGATCAGCATAGTTCAAATATGCCCCATTTTTAAAATCGTTTATTTGAACAAAGTAAAAATAATTCAACTCCTCTGCAAACAAGTTAAATTTTAAAAGATGGTTTATAATCCCATAATTTATCAAAATTGCCAATAATGATGAAAAAGAATTAGATATTATATTGGCCCAAAAAATTGATTTAACAAATTGTATTGAATAAGTTGCTGTATATAAAATAGGAAGTAAAATCAATAACAAAGAGATTCTGAATAGCCTACTGGAATCAGAAACAATTACTGCATTTTCAGAGCTCAATGACATGATAAACCCTAATAAAAAAAGTATAAATAAAATTATCATTGATATCATCCATTTACTTTGCAATATTTTTTTAAAATTACCTTTAAACGTCCATTCTAACAGAACGCATATACAAGCTGCAAACACAAAAAAATTTGAAATTGAAATTGAAATAGGTAAGCTAAAAGAAAATAAAATTAAGCAAGAATTTCTAATCTTTAATAACGTACTAGGCACAAATAATTTTTTATTAATTTATAATATTATTATAGTCCTCTGGATTTTTTAATATTTGAATAGCTCGCTTTATGTCTATGTCTGTTTTCAAATCCTGAGCTATTCTTCCCTTCTGATAATAATACCTACTAACTATTTCATTAGCAAGGTACTGCGAAATTTCTTCTTTATTATTATTTAAATCATTTTCCTTATTTGTGAGTATCCTTTCATTAATAAATGTAATCTCCTTATCAACTATGTCATTCAACTCTTCTTTTTCTAAAACAATCTTAAAATCATTAAAAGCTTGCTCAACTGGAGTCAAGTAATCATATTCTTTGTCTAACAAAAAAGATTTAAAGCTCTCAAAAATCTGTGTATTAACTTCAAAATCCTCTAAATTAGCAATAGACTTATATTGATAGCTATATTCTGTTGCGAAATCAAAGAAAAGCCTTTTCTTCAATAGAGATATTGTTATATCACTTAATTCGGGGCTCTCAACAACAATGTCAGGAGTAATGCCTCCACCATCTTTTACTTCTCTGCCATTTTTAGTTTTATATACCGACACCAAACTATCAGGTATTTTTCCAACACTACCATCCTCGTTTCGATTAGAATAATCTAAAGCTTGTATGCATCGACCGCTTGGAATATAATATTTAGCAACAGTAACTTTCAATTGTGAATTATATGGCAATTTTCTTGTCTGTTGCACTAAGCCTTTTCCATATGATCTCCTTCCAATAATAACTCCTCTATCTAAATCTTGAATTGATCCTGAAACAATTTCAGAAGCCGAGGCGGAGCTTGAATTTATCAGAACTACTAACGGTGTTTCTAAATCTACTGGTTCATTTCTTGATTTATAAGATTTCTCCCAATCTTTAATTTTTCCTTTAGTAATAACGATTTCTTCACCTTTATCAATAAATAAATTAACTATATCTATTGATTCGTTTAATAATCCTCCCGGGTTGCTTCTCAAATCTAATATTAATCCTTTAAGGAGACCTTCTTTTTTTAATTTAACCAAAGCTTCTTTGGTCTCTTTAGCACAATTTCTTGTGAAGGATCTTAATTTAATATATCCTATGCCGTCAGATATATATTTAGAATAAGGTATGCTAGGTAATGATATTTTTTTTCTATTAAAAGAAAAATCCATAACTCCTAACTCTCCTCTCTCTATAGTAATGTTGACTTGAGTATTAGGAGTTCCTTTTAGAATAGAACTAAGCTCCTCAGTAGTCTTATTGGACGCGTCCTTACCATTAACTCTTAAAATTTTATCTCCTGCTTTTAATCCAGCAACTTGAGCGGGAGATCCTTCATATGGCTCACTTATGAGTATATAATTCCCCTTTTTAGTGATGATTGCTCCAATACCACCATACTGACCAGTGGTCATAAATCTATAATCCTCTATATCTGATTCTGGGATGTATGTTGTATAAGGATCTAAAGAAATCAACATCTCATCAATAGCGGTGCTTATTAATTTTCCTGAATTAACCTCATCCACATAAAACATATCAAGTTCTTTATATATTTCTGAAAAAATCTCTAGATTCTTAGAGGATTCAAAATAATTAGATTGAGCAACTATTTGTGAAATATTTAAGCTAACTAATGCTATAAAAACAAACCTATTAATTGTAATATTTAAATTGTAAAAAATCATCGTTAAATTTTTGGTACAGGATCATCTCCACTTCCTCCCCAGGGATGACACCTTATTATTCTTTTAATAGTTAATACTAAGCCCTTCATAGGGCCGTGCTTCAGAATCGATTGCTTACCATATTCTGAACAAGAAGGAGTAAATCTACACACGGAAGGGAATAGTGGAGATATTAGTAACCTATATATGTTAATAAAAGCGATCAAAATATATGAAATAGCCTTTTTCATATCTTATCATTTAAACGTTGTAAAATTACTTTTATTTTTGCTTCTATTTCGCTAAAGTGTAAAATTTCTTGAGAATTATAACAAATACCTAAATATAGATATCCATGAAATTTGGAAATTATGTGTTTATTTCTCCTATACGCCTCTCTTATTAATCGCTTAATTTTATTCCTTGTAACCGCCCTACTGTGATTTTTTTTAGGAACTGATATTAATATTTTCACACTTTGATTAATGCCTTTTTGATGATCGAATAAAATGGTGAATTCTTCATATGACACATGATTTTTGCTTTTAAATAGCTTGCTTATATCATTGGTAGAATTTAACCTTTCAGATTTTGGCAATTTGTTATCCATAATCATTGACAAATATATTTATAGTAAACGCTAGATTTTAATAAATCTATTTTTTTGATCGCTTTCTTTTATTGGAATGGGCTATATAGTCATCTAAAGCCATGGACATAGAAGGAAATTTTTTATTTGGGACCTCAATATCTACATATAATTTTTTATCCTTTACAGCCTTGATAGTTGAAGGTCCAAAAGCAGCAATTCTTGTCTCGTTTTGAACAAAATCAGGAAAATTTTCATACAAAGAGGTGATTCCTGTAGGTGAAAAGAATACTAAAACATCATACTTAACATCCGAAAGATCAGATAAATCTGAAGCAACAACCTTGTACATAACAACTTTTGTATAATCCAATCCGCTGTCATCTAAAGATTTATTAATTTGATTCTTTAGCAAATCTGAACATGGCAATAAAAATTTACAATCACTATGTTTTTGCATCAAAGGCAACAAGCTAGCAAAAACTCTCTCTCCAGTAAAAACTTTTCTCTTTCTATATGTAATGAAGTTTTGTAGATAATGAGCGATAGCCTCAGAAACGCAAAAATATTTTGTGTGATCAGGTATTCTTAGTCTTAATTTGGTCATCATACCAAAATAGTGATCCATAGAGTTTTTACTCGTAAAAATTACCGCGTCATGATTTAATAAAGATATTCTTTGATCTCTAAATTCCATCGTTGTTAATTCATCAACTCTAACAAACGGTCTATAATGTATTTTTAATTTATGCTTCTCTGCTAAAGCGTGATAAGGCGTCTTGTTCTCCGGCTCCGGCTGCGATATCAAAATAGACCTTACCCTTTTTTGACGATCTACACTCATTTTAACTTTTTTTAAATTGCGTTTATGACAATAAAACTAACTAGTAATGTTGGCATCAATTCCAGAAGGCAAATATACAGAAATAAATAGAATTTAGGGATTCCAAAGTATTTTCTTCCTATTCTTATCATCCAATAAACCTTAATACTGAAGAAAATAGTATAGGTTATTAAAAAAGCATATAAAGAATAAGCAATCAAGTCATATGTAAAATAATACAAAAAGACTAATAAAGGAAGACATGCTATTGCGAACAATTTATCAAATAAGAATGTGTAATAAATTGCAAAATTTGATATTTGTTTTTCTAAAAATATTAAACCAATAAATTTGATAATGAAAAACTTTATTAAATAAAAACTTCCAACTATAAAGGCTATTAATGTCCATTGAGAAAATTCTCCTTGGAAATCGCTAATAATATTCCAAATAGTAACTGATATATTGAAAATTAATAAAAGATTAAAAATCAAATTCACTCTCTGTTTAAAAACATTATCATCTCGAACGTACTGTACGGCATATCTTTCTGCTATGGATGATTTAATAAAAGCTTTTGAAATTTTATAATGATAAGCATATAAATACGATATTATAAAATAAGAAAATAATAAGAAAATAAAATTTAAATTCTGATTGATAGCAAATAATTCTTTATAAATCATATTAAAAAAATCTTATGCAAATATACAGATCCCAGAATATTCAATATTTTTGCTAAACAAATAATACATTTCTTACTAAATATGGAAAATACCGCGTACAATGCTCCCGACTATTTCAACATAGATGAACTATTAACTGACGAACATAAGCTAATAAGAAATACAGCCAGGGAATGGGCGCTTCGAAACATTAGTCCAATAATTGAAAATGCTTGCCAAACCTGCACTTTTCCTAAAGAAATTATTCCTGGATTAAGTCAAATTGGGGCTTTTGGTTGTTTTATTCCTAAACAATATGCCGATTTAGAATTTGATCAAATTTCTTATGGATTAATAATGCAAGAATTAGAAAGAATTGACAGCGGGATTCGTTCTACCGCTTCTGTGCAATCATCTCTAGTAATGTACCCCATTTGGAAATTTGGCACAGAATCTCAAAAATCAAAATATCTTAAAAAACTATCCCAAGGAGAAATAATGGGATGTTTTGGACTTACAGAACCTGATTATGGTTCAAACCCGGGTGGGATGAAAACCAATATAAAACTTAATGGAGGTGACTATATATTAAATGGATCAAAGATGTGGATTTCTAACGCTCCTTTTGCTAATATTGCTGTTGTTTGGGCAAAAAATGAGGAAAATAGAGTTACAGGCGTGATTGTAGAAAGAGGAATGACGGGGTTTTCTACTCCTGAAACTCATAATAAATGGAGTCTTAGAGCGTCTTCAACTGGAGAACTGGTCTTCAATAATGTTACAATCCCAAAAGAGAATATTTTAACTGGAAAAGATGGGCTAGGAGCTCCTCTTGAATGCCTAGATTCAGCAAGGTACGGGATTGCTTGGGGAGCAATTGGAGCTGCTATTGATTGCTACGAAACAGCGCTGAAGTACTCTAAAGAACGAGTTCAATTTGGGAAACCTATTGCTTCTTTTCAATTGCAACAAAAAAAACTAGCTGAAATGATTACAGAAATAAGTAAAGCTCAAATATTGACTTGGAGACTAGGTAAATTGAAAAATCAAAACAAAGCAACTACCGCACAAATTTCAATGTGTAAAAGAAATAATGTTGAAATGGCTCTAAATATTGCAAGGGAATCTAGACAAATTCTAGGGGCAATGGGAATTACAGGCGAATATTCTGTAATGAGGCATATGATGAATCTTGAATCTGTAATAACGTATGAGGGCACACATGATATTCATTTGCTAATTACAGGTATGGATATAACTGGAGAAAATGCTTTTAAATAATTACAACATTATATGATAGAATGTTTTTGGGTTAAAAACTTTGGATTACAATGTCCTGGATGCGGCTCTCAAAGATCCTTTAGCTTATTACTTAATGGTGACATAATAAGCTCCATCATTATGTTCCCAGCGTTAATCCCGACAATTATAATGTTTTGTTTCTTATTTGCTCATCTGTTTTTCAGATTTAAAAATGGACAGTTTGTAATATTAAACCTTTTAAAGTTAAATGTGATACTAATATTTCTAAATTATACAATTAGAATATTATATTAGCATAAAAAACTAAATGGCTAAAAAAGATAAATCATTAGAAACTCTTCCATATTCTGAAACCTCATTAGTACTAGGTGTATGTTCAGTATCTTTTGGTTCTGGCCTAGCTTGCTTATTTCTCATATTTCCTATATTAATATTTCCACTCATTCCTTTTCTGGCAATTGGCCTAGGGATACCAGGTATAATATATGCTAACAAAGGAGATTTAGCATTAAAAAACGAATCTGATAAATATAAAAAATCATCCATTAACAGCAATAAGGCTGGTAAAATATGTTCTATTATTGGAATTTCACTAGGATCTCTACAATTGTTTTTAGTTATTTTATTTATATTTTTAGGACTAATTAGCTGAATTATAGACCCATCATTCTATAACATCCTCAACTATCTGTTGGTCAAGAATTTCTGTATTTTAAAAAAATTTAGTAGGTTTGCGATCTTATTAACAAAAAAAAATTAAAATTATGATGAATTTTGACATCAAAAGGCAAGAATCAAACTCAAGGGGTCACCTTATTTTAAGAGCTCTTTTTGGCTATATATACATAGCTATCCCTTTTCTAGTGGTTTATGGTATTTTTAGTATTGCATTGTACTTTATTAATCTAATTAATTTCTTTAGACTTCTATTTACTGGAAAGTATTCTGAAGGAGCTTGGAGCTGGAACGAAAGAATGATTAGATGGCAACTAAGATACAGCGCGGTAATGGGTAATTTAGTTGATGGATATCCTGCGATTGGACTTAACGGAAGTCACCCTAATGTACACTTCAGTGTGCCATACAGAGAAGAATTCCCAAACTGGAGAGTTATGATTAGAGGAGTATGGGGGGCGAGTATGTTAGCTCCTTTTGTTTTCATTTCTATATTTCTAGGAATAGCACAATCTTTTGTGAGCTTTATCGCTTTCTGGGCAATACTATTTACTGGGCAATTCCCTGAAGGCATGTTTAACTTTGTTGTTAAGGTTATGAGATTCTCTATAAGATTTCAAGTTTGGTTAACATTTTTAACTGAAGGTTACCCACAGCTTAATTTACAAGTAGGTGAAAAAATAGTTACAGAAGCTGAAAATAAAAATATCAAATGGTAACAATTATCTAATAAATAATTATAAAAAACCCATTTTTTTAAATGGGTTTTTTTATTTTTCAAATAATTTTTTAGCTACTTCTATTATATCATCATAAAATTTTTCTCCATACTTTCTAATTAAAGCTTCTTTTAGAAAAACATACATGGGTAACTTGGATTTTTCTCCTAATTTACAAGCTTCATTACAAATTTTTATTTTTTCATAATTTAAGGCCTGAAAATTCTTGTAGTTCGTAACTCTAATCGGGAATAGATGACATGAAATTGGTTTTTTAAACTTGATTTTATTGGCATTATAAGCCTTTTCGATTGAGCATTTAGCTATCCCTTTTTCAAAAATTACAAACGCACACTGTTTATTGTTAATTAACGGTGTTGTCAAATCTCCATCTTCGTCATACAAGCTAACTCCATGATGATTTACCACCCCTACTCCTTCACCGCTCATAAATGGCTTTATGCTGGGTAATAATTTTTTGATTTCTTTTGCCTCTTCTTTTTCTAAAGGAGCGCCAGAGTCTCCTTCTACACAGCAACTGCCTTTGCAAGAGTTTAGATCACATAGAAAATGATTTTCTAATATATCCAAAGAAATTATTTTATCATCTATTTGAATCATGTAGCAAAAATACATAATTAAGTCAATGATTTATTTATTTTTGCTTTATGTCAAAATATGAAGAAACATTTAAAAGCATTATTTCCCATTGTAAAGAATACGGGTATATTTTTCAATCATCAGAGATATATGATGGCTTAGCCGCTGTTTATGATTACGCCCCAAATGGAGTAGAGCTAAAAAATAACATCAAATCTTACTGGTGGAAATCAATGGTAAATATGCATGAGAATATTGTAGGTATTGATTCTGCAATTTTTATGCATCCTAAAGTATGGAAAGCTTCAGGCCACGTTGACGCATTTAACGACCCTTTAATTGATAATAAGGACTCTAAAAAAAGATATCGAGCCGATGTTCTTGTTGAAGAATATATTAACAAAATTCAAGAAAAAATCAATAAAGAGATAATAAAAGCAAAAAAAAGATATGGAGATGATTTTGATGAAAAGGAGTTTGTTGCTACTAATAGTAGAGTAATAGAAAGGAAAAAAAAAATTAATGAAACTCATGATAAGCTAAGCAAGTTCATTGCTAAAAATCAGCTAAAAAACATAAAGATGTTAATCGAAGAACTAGGCATTAAATGCCCTATTTCTGGCACTAGTAACTGGACAGATGTAAGACAATTTAATTTAATGTTCAAGACTCAAATGGGAGCCAATAGTGAGTCTAGTAGCGATCTATACTTAAGGCCTGAAACTGCTCAAGGAATATTTGTTAATTTTTTAAATGTTCAAAAAACCTCTAGAATGAAAATTCCTTTTGGAATCGCTCAAATTGGAAAAGCTTTTAGAAATGAAATTATAGCTAGACAATTTATATTTAGAATGAGAGAATTTGAGCAAATGGAAATGCAGTTTTTTGTTCGCCCTGGAGAAGAAATAAAGTGGTATAAATACTGGAAAGAATGTAGATTAAAATGGCATTTATCTTTAGGTTTTCATAAAGATAACTACCAATTTCATGATCATGAAAACTTAGCACATTACGCTAACGCGGCTTCTGATATAGAATTTAAATTCCCATTTGGATTTAAGGAATTAGAGGGGATTCACTCTAGGAGAGACTTTGATTTAAATGCTCATCAAAAAAACTCTGGGAGAAAAATTAAATACTTTGACCCTGAATTAAATGAAAGCTATACTCCCTATGTTATTGAAACATCAATTGGTTTAGACAGAATGTTCCTAGCAATTTTGAGTCAATCATATAGAGAAGAAGTCTTAGATAATGGTGAGTCTCGAATATTTCTTAAAATACCCTCTGTATTATGTCCAATCAAAGCGGCAATTTTGCCGTTAACAAAAAAAGATGGAATGCCTGAAAAAGCAAAAGAAGTATTGAATCTTCTAAGAAAGGATTTTCAATGCCACTATGAAGAAAAAGACTCTATTGGAAAACGATATAGAAGACAAGACGCTATTGGGACCCCTTTCTGCATTACAATTGATCATGATACCCTGAAAGACAACTCTGTAACTATAAGGCATAGGGATAGTATGAAGCAGGAACGTGTTGATATAAAAAATGTTTATAGAATAATTCAATCTGAAGTTAGTCTGAGTAACCTGCTATAAAAAACAAATTAATTTTCTCCTTCTAAAGTTACAGAGATTTTTTCAAAATTAGCCTTTACAGGAGGGCTTACTTTCTCTAATTCAACCTTAACTTTCTTTACTCTATCCTGCGTTAAAATATTATCTACAATTCTTTTTGCTGGAGATTCTATCATTTTAGAAGTTTTTTCCATTTCACGTTTAACTATCTCTATAATTTTAACATAATCTAGCGTATCATTAATCTCATCTGTTATCACTACCTTTTCGCTATCCGTATGAACCCAGACATTTATTATAAAATGCCCTCCTAAGGTTCTCTCCTGAGGAAAGTGCCCGTGAAATGCAAATACCTTAATTCCCTCAATACTAATTAGTGCCATTTTGTATTTTTTTAACTGCATGAGACATTCTCTCCACAACTTCCTCTTTACCTAAAAGTTCAGAAATTCCAAAAACCGATGGTCCCATACCTATTCCAGTAATAGCCAATCTGAAGGCCGGCAACAAGCTACCCATAGTCAATTGTTTTTTTTCTAAAAATTTCTTAAATATTGTTTCAATATCTTTTTCTCTGAAATTATCAAGAAGCGTTAAGTCATCTCTCGGTTCTAAAATATGATTTGATGTTTCCTCCTTCCATTTCTTATTGATAACCTTTTTATCGTAGCTAGAGGGTCTTGTGAAATAATATTGTCCTTCACTCCACATGTCTGATATTAAGACCGCTCTTTCTTTCAACTGGTCACATACTCTTTCCACATATCTTTTATCAAAATCTAATTTATTACTAATTAAAATCTTTTGCAAATCTATAGCAATATCAACACTCGATTTATTTCTCAAGTACTGTTGATTAAACCACCTCGTTTTATCAAAATCAAACTTTGCTCCTGACTTTCCTACTCTTTTTAGTTGAAATGAATCAACTAATTCTTGCATTGAAAACAGCTCCTGTGAAGTTCCAGGATTCCACCCTAAAAATGCTAGCATATTAACAAAAGCCTCCGGAAAATATCCTGACTCTCTATATCCAGAGCTAATTTCTTGACTTATAGGATTTTTCCACTCAGTAGGAAAAACAGGAAAACCTAACCTGTCCCCATCTCTCTTACTTAATTTGCCATTTCCATCTGGCTTCAAAATTAATGGCAGATGAGCAAAATTAGGCATAACTTCTTCCCATCCTAAATATCTATATAATAATACGTGTAATGGAGCTGAAGGCAGCCACTCTTCACCTCTAATTACATGAGATATTTTCATCAAATAATCATCAACTACATTGGCCATATGGTACGTAGGCATACCATCAGATTTATAAAGGACTTTGTCATCCATATTGTTAGTATTTACAGAAACCCAACCTCTAATAACATCATTGAATTTAACATCCTCATTTCTAGGCATTTTAATTCTTACTACATAAGGATCTTTATTTTTTAATCTTTTATTAACTTCATCTTCTGAAAGCGTTAGAGAATTCTGCATGCTTGTTCTAGTGATAGCGTTATATTGTGGGGATGGGACTCCAGCCTTTTTTAAATTCTCCCGCATTAAATCAAG
>MDSX01017599.1_pt1 | contig 14423 bp, 13 predicted proteins | sample 811141 | NCBI WGS metagenome assembly MDSX01 (sample SAMN05326642, study PRJNA326480) | marine metagenome | isolation source: seawater | place: Atlantic Ocean: South East | collected 2010
CAAGCCGGCTCCTGCCCCCAGCAAAACTGTTATTCCTAAAGATAACCGATGACTAGTCCGATCTCTGTTGATATATGGCGACTCTCGCTCGGAGATCTCCGCGACTACGCGTCCGCCTTGCGATGGTGCCTGTCGGAAAGCGAAAAAAAACGGGCAGACCGGTTCGTCTTTGAGCGTGACCGCACCCGTTTCATTGCTTGCCGAGCCATACTGCGCGGTATCATCGCGCAAAGTCTCAATATCGGGCCCGCCGATGTCGTTTTTGCTTACGGAAATAAAGGAAAGCCCTTTCTGGAACGCCATGCTCTCTTTTTTAATCTTTCCCACTCGAATAACGAGGCCTGCATCGCGCTCAGCGCAGGCGCGGCACTCGGCATCGATGTCGAGCAGATTCGATCTCCCACCCGCAACCGTTGGATGGATCTGGCGCAACGGTTTTTCTCAGTCGCGGAAGTTCAAGCGCTTTCAGATATGCCGGAACGGCTTCAGCCAGACGCATTCTTTGCCTGCTGGACCCGAAAAGAAGCCTACCTCAAACTTCATGGACTGGGGCTTTCCCTACCACTTGACCAGTTTTCCGTCAATGTCGACCCTGATTCGCCAGCAGAACTCCACTCCAGCGAGTGGTGCCCTGACGATCTCAGTCGAAGCGCTCTTTATGACCTGCCGACAAGTCCCGGATATCGATCTGCGATCGCGATCGCTGCAACAGCCTCGGTCACGATCAACGATGCCTGCATCTCTGGGATTGAGTCATTTCCTTTTTTTGAGAGGGTTTAGGGAGCTCATGAACCGTTAAACTAGTTCCATGAAGTACGATAATATCCTTCAAACGATCGGACACACCCCCACGATCCGTCTGCACGGTTTTGACGGCGGCCACGCACACTCCCTTTGGGTCAAACTCGAAAGCTTCAACCCCGGCGGGTCGGTAAAGGACCGCCCGGCGCTCAACATGATTGAGGACGCTGAAGCGCGGGGGGTACTGAAACCCGGTGACACGTTGATAGAGCCGACTTCGGGGAATACCGGAATCGGTTTGGCGATGGTGGCCGCCGTGAAGGGCTACCCGGCTATCTTCGTCATGTCTGCCGACATGAGTGAGGAGCGCAAAGCTATCCTGCGCGCTTTCGGAGCCGAGTTGGTCCTGACGCCCGCTGACAGGGGCACTGTGGGAGCCATCGAGGAAGCCCGACGGCTGGAAAAAGAGAAAGGTTACTTTTTTGTTGGGCAGCACTATAACCCGGCGAATCCGCAATCCCATCACCAGACCGCTAAGGAAATCATCGACGATTTTGATGGTGACCTGGGAGCCGTCATCTGTACTACCGGTACCGGTGGCACGATCAGTGGTTTATCGGCTGTCCTACGTGAGGAAATTCCTGGAATTCGAATCGTTGCTACCGAGCCAGACAATTCCCCGATTCTCTCCAAAGGGATTGCCTGTAAACACCGGATTATGGGTACCGCGCCAGGGTTTATTCCGGATACCCTCGACCAGAACGCTTATGACGATATCATTTCGGTGAATGCCGATCATGCCATGGCGGTTGCCCGCCAACTTGCGCAGCAGGAGGGTATTTTTTGCGGCATCTCCTGTGGCGCAGCAGTGGTGGGCATGCTCGAGTACGCTAAGCGAGAGGAAGCCAGGGAGCGCCAGTTGCTTGCCATTCTGGCGGATACCGGGGAGCGCTATCTCAGTACCGAGCTTTGGACCTCGACATGACCTACATCGTTCACGTCACAGCGGTCGTTGAAGGCGACCTGGATCGCATCGAGCAACTGATTGACGAATATCGCTACACCTGCCTGGAAAATCAGCCGGGGATGAAACAGTTTTTCGTCTGTCGGGCCGCGGACAATCCGAATGTCTTTCTTTATACCCAGATATTTACCGATGCCGATGCGCACCGGGCGCATATCGAGGGCAATGATCCTCAGAACTTTTTTGCCAAAATGGAGGACGAAGGGTTCCAGTTCCAGGGGCGCTGGATGGCCGGCAAAGAGATTGATTCCCTGCCCGAGGGTCAGTGGTTAAACTGACAGCGCAGTCGACCAGGCTTAGCCCGCAGGGCCGGGGTATCCGTTCTGATGGAGCACCCTTGCGATTTCATCGCGGGCAAACAACGCGTCGTAGTTTCTGCCGATATTCGGCCACTCTCCCCTTTCGCGCGTGCCCGCGCCGATTTCGGGATCCCACTCCAGCACCATATTCAGATAAACATCTGAAGTGCTAAGGCTGTTTCCAAGAAAAAACGACCCTTCGTGTTTGCCTAGCCCGTCTTCGATGATGTCCAGAATGTGCTCGAGCCTGCTCGCTGCGCATTCAGATACCGCCGAAGTGTCGCTGTCGGTTGTATACCCCGAGGTATACCGCTTCAACAACATCGTTTCCTGGAGGGTATTAGTCAGGTAAGTGCTCCACTGCAGATACTCCCATCGGAGTGGATCGTCCAACCCTGGCGCCATCTTTGCTTGAGGATACTTGTCGGCCAGGTACATCGAAATTGCAGCAGACTCCATCATGATCTCGCCGTTCATCACTAGCGTCGGTACCCGACCGTGGGGATTAAGCTTCAGGTATTCCGGGTCCCGCTCCGCCTCATCAGAGATATCTACCGGTACGAATTCATAATCCAGACCAGACGCCTCGAGTACGCAATGGGGCGCCAGACTGGCGGAACCAAGACTGCCATAAAGTTTGTACAAAGTAGGTTCTCCAAACAAAAGACCAGCGACCGCGAAGGAAAGTGGCCGCTGGACAGGTTAAAAACGCGGTTCGTCAGTGCAGACAGGGTGAGCCGGTCAGCGCCCGTTTTACGAACTGCCCGCCCCGCTCAATCTTCTGCTCGTTCTTTTCGATGATGACCCGGCCACGACTCAGGACGGTTTCCGTAAAGCCCTTCACCTTAAAACCCTCATAGGCAGAATAGTCCACCCGCATATGATGCGTACAGGGATTTTTGACACTGATTGTTTCGGTGCGTTCTGGATCAAAAATAACAATATCCGCATCGCTGCCCACAGCGATCGTTCCTTTTTTGGGGAAAAGACCGAAAGCCTTGGCCGCGGCTGTTGAGGTCACCTCCACAAAGCGATTGATATCCATCCTCCCCTTCACCACACCACCGTTGTAAATCAGACTCATTCGGTTTTCGACACCCGGAGCGCCGTTGGGAATCTTGGTAAAGGAATCCAGACCCAGTTCTTTCTGTTCTTTGAAACAGAACGGACAGTGATCCGTTGCGATCGTTTCCAGATCCCGGAACTTCAGCCCCTGCCACAGTTCATCCTGGTTCCACTTCTCGCGAAGCGCCGGCGTCATCACGTATTTTGCGCCTTCAAAACCTTCCTGGTCATAATAACTCTGATCCAGGAACAGATATTGCGGACAGGTCTCGGCGATGACATCAACACCCCGCGCACGCGCGCGCTTGACCTCCTCAAGAGCATCTGAGCAGGACAAATGCACGATATAAAGTGGGACCTTTGCGACCTCCGCAATCGCAATCGAGCGATAAACACCCTCAGCTTCCATTCGGGTCGGGCGTGTCAGGCCATGGTACTTGGGCTCGGTGTGACCGTCTGCCAGCGCTTCCTTTATGATTTCATCAATGACGATTCCGTTTTCCGCGTGCATGCAAACGCGCGTCCCGTTATCCCCCGCCTGACGGAACGCCCGATAAAGCGTGCCGTCGTCCACATAGAGCACACCTGGATAAGCCATGAAGAGCTTATAGGAGGTAATACCCTCATCTGCCAGCTTCTGCATTTCGGGAAGACGAGACTCTGGCATATCCGTGATGATCATATGGAAGGCATAATCAATAAGCGACTTGCCGTCTGCTTTCTGGTGCCAAGTATCCATCCCCTCAAGGGTGGAACTGCCTTTCGTCTGAATGGCAAAGTCGATCACACAGGTCGTTCCGCCAAATGCCGCGGCTCGGGGGCCGGTTTCGAAATCGTCTGCGCTCCTCGTTCCGCCAAACGGCATATCAAAGTGCGTATGCGGGTCGATACCTCCAGGGAAAACGAGTCGGTCACTGGCATCAATTACCTTGGCCGCCTCGACTTTCAAATCCTTACCTATCATTGAGATCTTTTCATCCTCTATATAGATATCCGCATGATAGTCATCGACCGCAGTAACAATACGTCCGTTTTTAATCAGTACGCTCATAGCTCCCCCCCTGTCAAATTTCGGTTTCTGGTCGGAAAAATCACCTCATCCATGATAAGGATACTCTCGGATCAAAATCAAGGTGTATCCCCCGTTAGGCAAAAGCGTCTTGAGGCCTTCCGAGAACACTAACCCTGCGCGACGCCCCAGATCTCAATGGTGGAATCTTTATCCTGCATATGATCCACAGGTATCAGGCTGAGCGGCGGCAATACGCCGCCGCAATAATCCGCTAGCAGGTGGACCAGGGCTTGGGTTTCATCATGATCCGGTAATCGCCGGTAGTAACAGACCAGCAGTTTGAGATCGGCAGAAACCTTTCCAAATGGTCTTAACAGATCGCTGATGTAGCTCATCGTAAAGCGGGCCTGTGGCAGTAGTTGGCCCGGGTGCACCCGTTTTCCGGTATTGGAGAAAGGTTGTGCGGGAACCTGACCGCCCAGCCATATCATGCCTCGCAATTTTTGCGCCTGACGGTAAGGCAATTCCGCCGGCCAGTCCCAAACCCGCTCAGGCCAGGCATCCTCTCGCGGGATGTATTTGTTATAGCTGTTCCGCCGCTCCCGCATTGCCAACACCCCAACCCGGGTAACGGTTTGATCATGCTCCCCCAAATGACTTGGGATGACGGTGGCTGGTGGTCCGGGTTCTGCAAAGTAGGAGGCGCGCGCCTTGGCAAGAGGCGTCCATTGCTCGCGGGTCGTGCCCCGATAGTAACCTTCCATCTTGATTGAATCCTGGAGCGTGGCGCCGACGGACTCAAGATCACTATTGAGAGACGTCATGATCGCATGTGACTGATCTTCTCCACTCATTTCCCCCTCGAACCCAGCCGAAAAATGGGCCGCCGTCCGGTTTGATGTCGCAATGAACTCACCCGCACGCAACACTCTGGTAACCGTCGGCGTTCTGTTAGCCCAGGCAAGTTCCAGGGGCGATTCAACAAACTGGCATTCTTCTTCACGCCAGCCCCGAATCGCGATCGCCTGAATCTGTACTTTTTGGTGCGGAAAAGGCTGCATCTCGACCGGCACTATCGAAATAACCGGAGCAGGAGAATCCGGCAATGCCTCCGACAGCATTTCTATCACTGCCGTCTCACCAACCTCTTTTGACAGTTGGACGAAGGCCTTTACCCGGATGATGTCCGCCAGTGAGCAACTCTCCTGTGTGAGGGCTGATCCAACATTCTCAACTGCACCCTTTATCTGTCCGCCGTAGTCCTCGGGGCATCTCATCTGCCCTTGGTGATCAAAATCCCCTGCCCCACCCACAAAGGAAAGCAGCGCAGCCGACGCGGCTACCTCATGAGTACATCCTACTGGCAGGTGCCAGATATCTTCTTGTGGTTCCATATTCTCCTCTCCCATCATCTGGTCATCCTAAAGGTTTTCACTCCTCCCCAAAAGTCCCAATGGAAGAGACAAAAGGGGCCGCTTCACCCGGGATCGCACTTTTTGACGCTCTCAGAAAAAGTCTTTACTGTATGCGACGCTAAGTCAATCAAGTGGTTGCTTGAGCTCACAAACCGATTTAGCCTTCCGCCCCTAATCGCCAAAAAAGGCATTTCACATGGCGACACTCAATCAGGATAACCGTCCATTTGTCGGCATTACTGCCGTCATTGCGGGGCTTTTTGTGTTCTCGTTACAGGACGTGATCATCAAGCTGTTCAGCGCTGAGTATTCCATTTTGCAGATCGTGATCGTCCGCAGCGTGATCGCGTTAGGATTGATCGGGATCATCGTTGCAATACGGTTGGGACGCAGCGGCTTCAGGGTGTATCAGCCGTTCAAGATCCTCCTGAAAGGCGTCCTGGGGTTTCTATCCTATCTCGCGTACTACCTTTCACTTGCCTCGCTGCCTCTGATTGATGCAGTGACGATTACTTTCACGGCCCCAATACTGGTTGTCATTTTTTCCTCGATTCTCGTAGGTGAACGGGTAGGACTGCGGCGGTGGCTGGCCACAGTTGTAGGTTTCGTCGGGGTCCTTATCGCGGTTGGATTTGAAGGGCACTTTGGGAACATCGCGATCGCTTTTGCCTTCCTGGCAGCGCTGACCTATGCACTGAACAGTGTGATGGCCCGCTACATTAGCTCCCGCGACAACCCATGGACGGTGACCTTTTACTTTACCGTGGCACATTCGGTAGGTGGACTAATTACATATTTGATTGTTCTGCTCACGGCTTCCGGACTCGTTCCCGCGCATCCTTCCCTGGCTTTCCTGTTTCGCGCTTGGACACAACCTGAGACCACTGACCTTGTCGTCATGTGTTCCTTAGGAGTAATCGCCACAATTGGGTTCTTCTGTCTGAACAAGGCTTACCTGAGTACCCGAGCTGCGATTATTGCTCCTTTTGAATACAGCTACATCGTGTGGGCTGCTTTGTTTGGATTCCTTATCTGGGGTGAGGCGCCAACCGCCCTCACTCTTTTTGGACTATCCATTCTGATCGGCAGCAACCTTTTCGCCCTGTGCACAGAGGTCAAAGATGCAAGAGGCACGACCTGATGTCGGACTCAGGTACCAAGATAGGCGCTGACAATCGATGAATCATGCCGCGCTGATTCTCCGCTGCCATGCCAAGCGAGATGCCCGGATTCGAGCACAGCAACCTGATCGGCCACTTCAAGGGCTCTCTGAGTACTCTGCTCTACCAGGATAATCAAAAGACCCTGCTGCTTAAGCGTATCGACAACCTGATAGCACTCGTCCACCATCTTAGGCATCAACCCAAGAGAAAGTTCGTCTACAAGCAGAATCTTTGGACTGGCCATCATGGCGCGAGCAATAGCCAGCATCTGCTGTTCTCCACCAGACAAAGATCCGGCTAGCTGGGTCCGCCGTTCTGCCAGTCTCGGAAAAATCTGATACGCATTTTCACGATTTGACCGCAGCGCTTCTCTGCCGACTGTATGGCCACCGACTGTCAGATTGTTCTCTACAGAGAGATCCGGGAACACTCGCCTACCCTCCGGAACCAGCGCAATCCCGTGGGATGGCCTCCCTTGTGGTTTCTCCGAACTGATGTCTTGCCCCTCAACGATAATTGATCCCCGCATAGGAGCGACGTGGCCAGCGAGGGTCATAATCGTTGTGGTCTTGCCCGCCCCGTTCGCACCGATCAAGGCAAATACCTCACCTCCCGCTGCCTCAAACGAGAGATCATGCACCGCCACAATGTCTTCATAGCCGCATTGAAGATTCCTGATCTTCAGCATCAGACCGCTCCTTCTCCAAGATAGGCGGCACGGACCTTAGGATTGGCCATCACCTGTTGAGTTGGGCCAAAGTCAAGATTCCCTCCGTGATCCTGAACAAATAACTTTGGACAGATGCGAATCACCTCTCGAAGGTTGTGCTCAATCAAAATAATGCTCCGCGTGGCAGTCACTAACGACGCGATACGGTCTGCCATCTCTGCCGCCTCGGCCTGATTCAGTCCGGCCAGTGGCTCATCTAAAAGTATTAGATCCGGTTCGAGCGCGAGAGCACGGGCCAGCTCAAGACACTTCAAATACCCTAGTGGCACTTCGGAAGGATAGTCATCTGCTGCACCCCCGATTCCCACCATCTCAAGCAATTCTCTAGCCCTCTCCAACTCCAGTTTTCGATCAATGGTCGTCATCGCTTGCCAAGGTGAACCCATGCGTCTAGAACCACAGGCCAGTGCGACGTTCTCTGCCAGGGTAAACGTGGCCAACGGCTTTACGATCTGTTGGGCGAGAGCGAGACCTGAACGCACTCGCTGATCTATGGTACAGTGAGTTATGTCCGACCCCTTTAGCAGGACGCGCCCAGACGTAGGTCGAACCATCCCCGTAATCACCCGCATTAGCGTAGTTTTTCCGGCGCCATTAGGACCAATGATGCCAATCAGTTCGCCCTGCCCAATCTCCAACGAAAGATCTGCAACCGCCGTGACACCGCCAAACTGGACGGTCACGTTTGAGACCTTTAGCAGCATCTGTTCGGACTACCTTGTTCTTCTCTTGAAGTTCTGCAGCGCGCCCGCGATACCATTCGGCGAAAACCTCATCACTGCAAAAACCAAGAGCCCATAAATCAGCAGCTTGTAGTCATCGACAAACTGGAACCACAGGGGCAGGACTGACAATACAGCCGCGGCCAACGCGACGGCCCAAACAGATCCAATACCCCCAATAATCACCATCGCGAGCACCGTGACGGATTCAACAAATCCAAAACTGTCGGGGCCGATATAGCGCACGTGATGCGCATAAAGTGCGCCAGCAATCCCCGCCCCTGCTGTTCCGATAACGAATGCCCACAACTTGAATCTCGGCACATCTATCCCGAGAATGCGGGCGGTATCCTCATCATCAGCAATGGAGTCAAACGCAAAACCCATCCAGGAGCGTTTCAGGTAGATCGTTACCGCCGCAAAAAGGCCGGCACAAGCCACGGCGACCACCAGCAATCCCTCCCGGCCGAACGCCAAAGCGGGAATACCTGAGATCCCGATTTCTCCTCCGAGCCACTCCTGCTTACGCACAAGACCCACAAAAAGGAAGGCGATCCCCATCGTGGTGATCGCCAGAAAATCATGCCGGACTCGCAGTGACATTAATCCCACCAAAAACCCAACAAACCCGGCGAGGCCTGCGGCCGGCAAAAGCGCAGCCAAGAGCGGCCAGCCTGCTTTTGTCAGCATCGCCCCCGCATACGCCCCGATCCCAAAAAACGCCGCATGACCCAGACTGACCTGACCGCAGAAGCCCGTAATGACATTCAACGACAGTGCGAATAGCACCGTGATCGCCATCGTCGTCAGGAGAATAATTTCGTAAGCCACGGCAGCCCCTAGTCAGCCTTAAACAAGCCTTGCGGCCTGACCATAAGCGCGACGACGAGAAATGCGAACGCAAGAGCGTCGCGATCCAGTATGTGGCCAACATAAACAGTGCCAAAAGACTCGACAACTCCGATAGCAAGAGAGGCGACCAACGTTCCGCGGACGCTTCCCAACCCCCCCAACACGATGATAGCCAGCGCTTTGTATGACGCGACAGCACCCATCGTTGGCTCAACGAGATTGGTTAAAAGAACCACCATCACGCCAGCAGCGGCCGCCAGGGCCGATCCTATGAAAAAGTTTAGGTACCGCACTCTTTCGATATTGATACCGAAAGAAGCAGCAATCTGCGGATCAGTCACAGTTGCTTTCCACGCGATGCCTGTTCTGGTGCGGGTCGAGAGCCACGCGAGGATGGCCAATATTGCGACAGCCATTCCAACGATCAGTAGTCTCGAGTGACTAATCAGCAGCCCCCCGCCAAGATCTATCTGGGTCCGAAGAGGGGGATTCTCAAAAGACAGTCCATAACTGCCAAAGACGATTCGAAAAACCTCCTCAAAGGCGATGAAAAGCCCAATAGATGCGATCAAAGCGACTAACGGAGATTTATCCAGAAGCGGCTTATAGGCAACACGATAAATCACGATACCGAGCAGACCCACAAGCACCATCGAGAGAACGAGCGCAAGCGCAAGACTCCCGGTCTGGTTAGTGATGATGACCCCGATGTAACCGCCCAAAGTGAACAATGCCGCGTGGGCGACATGCAGGATGCGAAGCAGGCCATAGATGAGGGTCAAGCCCAGTGCGATCAACGCATAGATGGCACCCTGAACGATGCCCTGAAGCAAGAGGTCAAGCGCCAGCATAAGAAGTTATCTGCAGGAAAGGATATGGGGCTTTCCAGCCCCATATCGATGGAGAAGCTTTACTCCTCGGGCGGAGCAAGCAATACCGGATCAGAGATAACGGCGTAGTGATGCCATCCGCCGTCGCGTACCACCTGTACCTGGACCGACTTCTTTACCTCGCCCAGCTTATTGAACGAGATATTGCCAGTTGCCGCGTTGATCGAGGTGGAAGCAATGGCCTGTCGCAAAGCCACTTTATCATTAGGATCAACCTGCTTTAGTGCCTCGGCTAACACCAGGACTGCTGTGTGGGTTGAAGCACTCACCATGTCTGCGGGATAGCCTGATTTGGCCTGAAAGCCCGTAATGAACGCCTGAGCGAGGGGATCATTAGAGTCCCGGTCAAGAGACGTCGTGATAATTACCCCTTCTGCTGCATCGCCCGCAATCTTGATGAACATCTCGCCGTCATAACCTTCCTGGCCAATTATAGGGACGGTGACACCAGCCTCACGCAACTGAGTGACGAGCGGGCCGGCAGTGAAGAAGTAGCCGGAGGCATAGATCGCATCCGGAGATTCTGCCTTCACTTTGGACACAATTGGCCCAAACTCGCGATCCTTAATACTGTAGTCATACTCGCCGAGTATCTCAATCCCGTATTCGCTAGCTTTTTCCTTGAATCCGGCTTCAAGTGATTTCCCAAAATCGTTGGCAAGGGTAATAACGGAGACACGCTTCTTGCCCATCATCTCTCCTACCAGCTTGGCACCCGCGCGGCCCTGGACCTCCCCCATGAATGAGGTTCTGAAGACGTACTCTCCAGAGCGCGTGATATCGGGATGAACCGCATATGCCGAGATGTACGGCGTCCCGTTCTCCTGGTAGAGGGTGGCCGCCGCCCGCGTAGCCCCTGAGTAACTCCCTGAGATTCCCGCGACCACCTCATCCTGGGTTATCAGTTTGGCGGCCAGAGGCGCCGACTCTTTTGGACTCGCCTGATCGTCATAAACAACCAACTCAAGACTCTTGCCGTTGATGCCGCCGGCCGCATTGACCTGCTCAACCGCGAGTTCAGCCCCGATTCGTGCTGATTTCCCATCTGCCGCAGCGAAACCTGTCAGCGGGACGTTGAAGCCTACCTTGATCGCATCGGCCTGACCCGATAGCGATGCCGAACAAGCTGCTACACCGACCGCTGCCGCTAACAAATACTTTGAAATTTTTTGCATATTGTCCTCCTAGTTAACTCACTTTTATGACGTTCGGTTTTACACGATCGCTCTCAGGATAGCAATTCGATCCCGCCAAAGATTTTTGGAGCACCACCTTATTTTCAGATCATTGGGTCGCGATGCCCGGCTGATCTTGGCGAAGCACGTACTTCTGTACTTTGCCGGTGGCGGTCTTGGGCAGTTCATCAACAAAACTGACGGCTTGAGGGGTTTTGAAATGTGCTAATTGCGCCCGAACGTGCTCCTTGAGTTCATCTTCGCTCGCACTCGCCCCCAATTTGAGGACAACGAAGGCATGAGGGCTTTCTCCCCATTTTTCGTGGGGCATCCCGACGACTGCGGTCTCCTGAACAGCCGGATGGGTCAGCAGGCAGCCTTCCAGCTCCACCGAGGAAATGTTCTCACCGCCGCTGATAATGACGTCCTTGAACCGATCACGGATTTCCACATAGCCATTCGGATGCACGACGGCGGCATCTCCCGAATGAAACCAACCGTTTCTGATCGCAGACGCGGTTGCCTCGGGGTCGTTGTAATAACCCGCCATGACGACGTTCCCGCGAACGGTAATCTCGCCCAGAGTGGCGCCGTCTGCCGGCACTTCAACACCCGTTTTGTCCACCACTCGGACTTCACCCGAACTGACCAACTCCACACCCTGCCGGGCCTTAATTTTTGACCGCTCCTCAACCGAGAGGTTCTCATGTTCAGGCCTTGGCTCACAGAACGTAATCAGTGGTGCAGTCTCTGTCAGACCGTAGACGTGTGTGAGTTCCCACCCAAGATCCTTTTCCACCAACTCGATCGTCGCTGCCGCCGGCGGCGCGCCCGCCGTGAAAAGCCTGACTCCTCTGGGTGCGCCGTTTCGTACCTCTTCCGGTGCATTGGCGATACTGATTAACACTGTCGGCGCTGCACAAAACATCGTGATCGATTCCTTCTTGATCAACTGAAAAATGGCGGCCGGCTCAACTTTGCGGAGGCACACATGGGTCATGCCCCGTGCCGTATTGATCCAGGTGAATGTCCAGCCGTTGGCATGGAACATGGGCAAGGTCCAGAGATATCTATCCGCCGGGCTAAGATGATGCTGGGCCAGGGTTCCCATGATATTGATATAGGCATTCCGATGCGTAATCATGACCCCCTTGGGCCTTGCGGTGGTTCCGCTGGTGTAATTGATCGTGATGAGATCGGTTTCGTTGATCTCGACGGGCGCGAACTGCGGGTCATGCGCGGCCAGTGTCTCCTCATAATCGATCCATCCTTCTGCACCGCCTTCCAAGGCGACGAAGACTTTTGCCTCGGGAATATCTTTTCTGATCGACTCGACCGCTTCGATATGTTCGGGATGTGCGCAAACGATCTTGGCGCCGCAATGATTGATGATGTAAGCAAAATCCTCTGGTTTGAGTCGGAAATTTATAGGAACCAGTACCGCTCCGATTTGCGGGACCGCATAGTATGCTTCCAGATGCGCGTGGGTATTAGGGGCGATGTAGGCAACACGATCGCCCTGCGACACTCCTAGTGCCTGTAGTGATGCGGACCAACGATCGCATCTTTCTAGAAATTCGCGGTAGGTAAATCTGCGGTCGCCGTCAACCACTCCCTCCATGTTGGGATAAAGCCGCCTGGCTCGGCGGGCAAACTCCATGGGGCTCAAAGGAATTTCCATACGGTCTCCGGAAGGTAACTGGGGTTTGAGTCAATTCAACCGCAACTCAGACACTAAGGCATCGTGCGCAACGGTGTCCAGAACACTACACAAGCTTTACCCAGTCCAATGTTCTTCGGGAGCCCAATCAAAGTAAGTGATTTGCTCCAGAAGTAACCCCTGGTCGCTGGTCTTCACTAACGCCAAGCCTTTCAAGGGTGAGCCAGGAAGTTCCCGCCATTCCCAGTCCGTCAGAATGCCATCGCAGTGCTGTTAGAGCAGTCAGGAACTCATTGGAGCAGTCGGGTTTTGGCTTGAAGTGGGTAACAGACATCCTTGTTGATCGGCGCCCCCTTTCTGAAGAATCTACTGTCGGTCTTTTCTGAAGAACGCGCTATAGATACTGCCTGCAACAGTCAAAAGCGCCGCCACGATCAGGAGCGCCGCGATGGGGCGATCAAAGAATCCGGTCCACTCAAAATGAAGCATCTGCATCGCTTGTGCAAACGTCTGCTCGCCGATCTTACCGAGAATCAACCCCAGTACAATGCCTGCGACAGAGTATCCCGAACGCCGGAGAAAAAAGCCCGCAACTCCCGCAATGAACATCACCACGACATCAATAACGAGCCCCCGGACAGCATAGGCCCCCACGGTAGCGAGCAGCAGAATCAGCGGAGCCAGGAACTGGAATGGAATCCGCAGAAGATTGATGATGGTTTTGGTTTCGAGAAAGCCAACCAATAAAATGGACAGGTTGGCAAAGAACATCGCCGCAAAAACGACCCAGACCAAATCCGGGCTATTCAGAAACACCAGCGGCCCCGGTTCCATGTCATGCATCTGAAAGACGCCGACCATCATTGCGGTGAGTGCGCCGCCCGGTAATCCTAGTGCCAGCAGCGGAATCATGGCCGCACCGGTCGCAGCGTTATTAGCGGTTTCAGAAGAGATCACCCCTTCCAATTTTCCCGTGCCGAACGCTTTACGGTCTTTCGACCACCTGACGGCTTCGTTATAGCCCATAAATGCAGCTAGCGTCGCACCAATACCAGGCAGGATACCGCAGAAAAAGCCGATCACAATCGAGCGCACAACGGCAAACTTATGCGCAATCAGCTCCGCAACAGAAGGAAAATTCACGCTCAGTTTGGGTGCCTCGTAAACTCCCGTCGCCTTTCTTTCCGCCTGGACAAATATTTCGGACACGGCAAAGAAACCCAGAATCGTGGGAATGAAATGAATTCCTGCCAACAGATACGGCATATCGAAGTCGTAGCGTTCGATGCCTCCCACCGGGTCCATCCCCACCACTGCGATCATCAGTCCAAGCAGGATAGACAACCAGCCCTTCCAAAGCGTCCTAGCCCCCACAGTGGCGGCAACTGCCAGACCGAAAAAGACCAACGCAAAAATTTCCGGAGGACCGAAAGCAGAGATAGCCCAGTTCGCGATGGGGGCCGTGGCGGCCATCATGATTATGGCCGATACTGTCCCGCCAATTGCCGAGCACATGACCGCGGCGCCCACCGCCTTGCCGGCCTGTCCGTTACGGGTCATCGGATACCCATCAAACGCGGTCGGCGCATTTTCTGGCGCGCCAGGGATATTGAACAGAATGGCGGTGATCGCCCCGCCGTACACCCCGGTGCAGTAGATCACGGAGAACAGCATG
>MDSX01003059.1_pt1 | contig 14415 bp, 22 predicted proteins | sample 811141 | NCBI WGS metagenome assembly MDSX01 (sample SAMN05326642, study PRJNA326480) | marine metagenome | isolation source: seawater | place: Atlantic Ocean: South East | collected 2010
AGATTTAATTTATTCTCCCCTATTTACGGAGCGACTACAAATTATGGTCACTTTGGAAAAGAATATTTACCTTGGGAACAAATCAATCTATTCCCTGAAACAAAGTCAAAGAAGAAAGCAGTTAAGAATAAATAGACTTAGACAAAGGAGTCTAGTTATGAAACAGACTATCAACGCAGTATCAACAAGAGTTGATACTCATGGCTTATAGTGATAAAGTAATAGACCATTATGAAAATCCTCGTAATGTTGGCAAATGGGATCCTAATGAAGAAGGTGTAGGTACGGGAATGGTAGGTGCACCGGCATGCGGAGACGTGATGAGGTTACAAATTAAAGTAAATGACGAAGGAGTTATTGAAGATGCTAAGTTTAAAACGTATGGGTGCGGGTCTGCAATTGCATCAAGTAGTCTCCTCACAGAATGGGTTAAAGGACAAACCCTCGAACAAGCAGAAGCAATTAGAAACACTGAACTCGCGGAAGAACTCGCACTCCCCCCGGTCAAGATCCACTGTTCAGTTTTAGCAGAAGATGCAATCAAAGCCGCAGTCCAAGATTACAGAGACAAAAACAGTTAGATCACCCTGCAAAGGTATATGTAACTTAGATTTTGAAACTCATCAAGTATGTCAAGGTTGCGGTAGAACAATAGACGAAATTGGTAATTGGTCAATCTATACCAATGAAGATAAGATGTTAGTAAATGAAAGAGCAAAACAACGGCTACAAGGATTTTAAAACAGAAATGGATATGTCACCCAAAGGATTCGGATTACCAAAGAAACTATGGCGACAGTTATTAAAATATCGAAATAAAACAGTAGATAAGTGTGCATCAGATGAAATGTTTAGCAAGATGCCATTTTATAATGCATATATGCAACTACACCCAGAAAGAGATTTTCAATACACTTTTAATTCATGGGGATTTCGTGCTGACTACAACTATGAAGATTTAAATGTAGACGGCAAGAAAGCAAAAATTATACTTGCTATTGGTGATAGTTTCACTATGAATGTTGGTGGCCCGTTAGAACATAGTTGGCCTAGTCAGTTACAAGAACGAGTTAATATTCCAATTCTTAATGGTGGAGTTGATGGATTAGGTCCTGACTCTTATCATCTTATCGTAGACAAAATGAGAAAATACTTTGATGTACAACATACTTTTTGTCTATTCAACTTGCACGGTGGAGCCTCAGCAGATCAACTTGCAGATGCTAACTCTACTGAACAAAAAATACATATCTTAAAAGAATACGAATGGCCAATTGGATCAGAAATTGCATTTATTCCCCCATGGTGCTGGAACCCTGATATGCGAAAAATTTTATTATCGCATTTTCCAGATGCATTTGATTATATGAGACAGATTCCATTAACATGGAAAGACATACCTTATGAAGTCTTTATGTTAATGGCTCAGCAAGATTATCAAACATACTCTAATAGTAACTGGCCTTCATTAGATGCTATCTATACACAATTAGCAGGGCATAATCACATGAATAATATGTTAAATGATGTTGATAGACATTTTTTTATGAAGCAACTTACTGAAAGATGCGGTGGATATGCTTACCGCAATAGAGACTTTAGGCATATGAGTAAACAAGCAAATGGGTTTGTTGCTGATTATTTTTATGAAAAACTAGATCAAAAATTTATAAAACTTAGATAGTTAATAAGGGGACATATCTAATGAGTGCGAGTAGACGTAGACATGCGAATCGATTAAGATCCAACCAACAAAGAAATCGTAGAATTCAGTTTTCTGATCGTAGAAAGAAAATTAAAATTGAGGCGAGTACTAAGTAATTAATTTTATTACTTTGTTTATTCTTCCAGATTTCATCATTTTGTGAAATTTTTTGTATAATTTTTTTGCCATGCTTCTCCTATGTGACAGTTATGTTACAAAATTGTGACATATAAGTATATATGCCTATTGACTCCAAAAAATATTTTTACTCTTTATAAATCAAGTAAATACTAGCAATAACTTATTTAGGAGAACATATTGAAAACAGTAGGCGATAAATTTCCCGCATTCTCATTGCCGGGTATTGATGAAAATAACGAGTTTGTCCAAGTAGACATACATGAGAGTTACACTCCACATAAAAAAGATTGGTCTGTAGTTTATTTTTATCCCAAAGACTTTACTTTTGTTTGTCCAACTGAAATTGCTGGCATGGATGTTTTAGCAGAACATGCTAATGTTGTAGGCATCAGCGGCGACAATGAATTCTGCAAACTTGCATGGAAGAAAGAGAATGCATTGATAGGTGATATCAAACATACTCTAGCCGCAGACTGTGGACTAGCATTATCACGTGAATTAGGTATTGTACATGAAGAAGCCGGCGTGTGTTATAGAGCAACATTTATTTTTGATAAAGAAAGAACTATTCAACATGTATCGATCAATGCTTTAGATACAGGCAGAAACGCAGACGAGGTATTAAGAACTCTCAAAGCATTACAAGCAGGTGGATTAACTGGTTGTGCTTGGGAAGAAGGCGACTCTTTACTTTAATCCAATCAACATAAATCTATTATAACTAGAACTCCCATAATCAAAATGTTTTGTTTTTGAGTATAGGAGTTCTGACATTTGAAATCTCTCTTTTAACAACTCTATAGACGAACAAGGATTCGATATAAGCCACGGGTCTCCGTGTTCTGTAACGTCACTAGATTGGATACACACTAATGCATTTGGGTCAACATTAGCATACCAATCATCTTTCATATGCTCTACACTACAGTTAATTACTACGTTATGTCCTTGTAAATTATAGGTATCTGCGTTTGCACATGTGTTTTTAATCTGCGAGTTTCTGCCTAACATGAAGCCCTGACATAGCATATCAGCGCCTCTAATCGCCTCTGAGTCGATATCTATGCCTAAGATGTGCTGATACATGCTTTTATTACGAGTTAAAAGCATAAAACCTAACAGATTATACCAGCATCCAGGCACTGCAACTACAGCATCTTTTGGTATATACGGTTCAATAGTTTCACACAACCATAGTTTAGATTGTGTTTGACCATGTGAGAAAGATAATAGATCCATAATACTATTTAACGGGTAAAAAATCCGTTGACAAAAAATAATGATGCTGTTATAATGACTACTAAATATATGAACAAATGCTCCAGTAACTCAGTTGGTAGAGTAACTGATTTGTAATCAGTAGGTCGGCGGTTCGAATCCGTCCTGGAGCTCCATATTTCAGAGGAAAAGTTTGAACCTTAAAGAGAAGATTAATGATAGAATGGATCAATTGCAAGCCTGGATGGAGAGCAATTATCACTTAGATCATGCAGAAGAAGTATATGAACACACTCTTACTGTCAGTAAGTTTTGGTCTGTTTTGACTGAAGAAGACAGAGAGTATATACAGTGTGCCCAAGATGCTTGTGAAGAATCTACTCCATGGGGAGATCCAAATAAATGAAAGGGGGCCGTAGTTCAGTTGGGAGAACGTCTGGTTTGCAACCAGAAGGTCGGCGGTTCGACCCCGCCCGGCTCCACCAGTGTTCAAAAAGTTTTGCCCGAGTGGTGGAATTGGTAGACACAAGGGACTTAAAATCCCTCGACCTTACGGTCATGCCGGTTCAAGTCCGGCCTCGGGTACCAATCATATGTTAAAAGAAAAAGTATTAGAAGTCAATCACTGGTCTGATCGCACCTTTAGTTTTAAAATAACTAGAAGTGAATCGTTTAGATTTAACTCTGGTGAGTTTGCGATGATCGGACAAGAAGTAGACGGTAAAAATGTATTACGTGCTTACAGTATTGTTAGTCCTGACTGGGCTGATTACTTAGAATTTCTAAGTATCAAAGATGTGGGTCCGTTAACTAATCAACTTAGTAAAGTAGAAGAAGGCGCAGAAGTATTGTTGCTTCCTAAATGTACTGGGACATTACGTGATACTTTTCTTACTGAAGGTGGTAAGAGATTAGTATTATTAGCAACAGGAACAGGTCTTGCTCCTTTTATGTCAACTATTAGAGATATTAATATAGTAGAGGCATATGATAAAATTCATTTAGTCCATAGTGTAAGAGACAGAGGTGATCTTGCATATTGGTATGAGTTGTTATCTGCATTTGAAGATGAACCCGATCTACATGAACTATTAAAAAACAAACTAGAGTACACAGCACTCGTCACAGGCGCAGGAGATGAACGTATAGATGCAAGATTTATACAGTCAGATGATCGTGTCATGGCTTGCGGTAACTTACAATTCAACTATGATGTTGTTGAATGGTGTAAAGCATTAGGCATGACTGAAGGGTCAAATAGAGAGCCTGGTCAGTTCGTTATTGAAAAAGCATTTGTGGATCAATAGCCAATAAAAAGCAGACCGAAGTCTGCTTTTTAATATTCTAAATTTACTCTTTCGTAAATAAATGAATCAGTAAGATTGCTACTAATAGTCCAACAAACCCGGCTTCGCCTAAAGTGTTAACTATGTTAAGTAATCCACCAACAACATCGACACCCATTAGGTCGCCGAATAGAATGCCTGCTAAAACACCAAGACCTAATAGGCCCATAAAGATGTTAGTTAGTCCTTTGACCGCGTCATTGACTATTGCTATTACATTATTCATATTGAGTCCTCCTCAAATATTTTGCATTATTGCATTTCCTCACTAATATTTAGTGGATTTGAGGGTGTTTATAAAGAAGTATTCTTTAATTGTTGTTAAATAACGGTTTTTTTGGGTAAATATTAGATTTTTCTGAAGACCCACATGCGAGAATGAGCAGATGCTTCATTGTTTGGCATGACTATAAATGGTTCAGTATTTAAATCTATTTCTATAATTTTATCATCTTCTAGTTGTTCGATCTTATCTTTAAAGCCCATTGACTCAAATACATTCTCGCCTATAGAACAAACTAGTAGTCCGTTTGGTTTTAGTATTCTAAAAAACTCATCTAAACATTCTGTGCCTAAATGTCCTCTTGCCAAGAATCCTACGCATAGAATTGCATCAACAGAATCTGTCTCTATATCAATAGGTTCTTTTAGATTTGTTTCAGTAAGAGTTGTGTATATATTTTTCTTTTTTGCTTTTGCTAACATCTCCGGAGAGTAATCAAGACCATGTAAATTTGTATAGCCTATATCAGCAAGAGTTTGTCCTGGCCAACCTGATCCGCATCCTGCATCTATGATCTTAGCATCTTTGGCAATCTCAACATTAGGAAATATAGATTTAATATATTTGGGATATGCATATCCACCTTCTATCATTTCTTCATCATAGACTTCTGACCAGCCTACATATAAATCTTTTAATTTATTGTTATCACTTTCGTCATAAGTTACTTTTAGCCAATTGGTTTTATCTTTCATTTTATCTCCTATAAATATATTTATAGAGGATATGGAAGGGTCAAAGTTTTTTAATAGACCATATTTTAGATTTAGCAGTTCCAAAGTCTGCTTCTGGTACTACCAAAAAAGGATCGGATGTGTGATCTATCTCAATAATATTATCATCTCGTAGTTGTTGTAATTTTTTATCAAAGCCGTCTCTGTCAAATATGTTTACGCCGATAGAACAAATTAAATAACCGTTTGGTTTTGTTACTCTGATAAATTCGTCTAATGGTTCAGGCCCCATATGTCCACTTGCTAAGAATCCTATACACATAACAACATCAAACGTGTCTGTTGCAAAGTCTATAGGATCAATTAAATTGGCTACTGTTAAACTTTTGTATATATTTTTCTTTTTTGCTTCTACTAACATCTCGGATGAAAAATCTATACCATGCAAATCTCTATAGCCCATTTCATATAATGCCATTGTGGGGTACCCTGTACCACATGCGGCATCTAATATTTTGGAGTCAGTCTTAATATTGGATCTTACAAATGCGGCCTTCATAGGCTCTGTATAGTTGTAATCAATCCTAGGCATTTCTTCATCGTATCTTTCTGCCCAAGAGTGATATAATTCTTGTAATTTTTTATTATTGTTTTTACTAAAACCAATATGTGCCCAATCTACTTCTTGCATCAATATTGATTTAACTCGGTCAAACGCAGATGAATGTTGTTTCATAGTTATAGTTTTCTAATAGAAAAAATTACATGCTGATCGAGCAGACGCCGTTTTTGACTCGGTTTGCCGCACTCTTGCGTCCGAGAATACCTACGCGGTCGCCAAAATAATGTTTGATCCGGACCCTCAACATAATCAAGCATGCCATCTTCAGAATTAGGCAAAGAAAAAACATAATTGGTATCTGATTGAAAAGGCTCTGATTTATATTCTATCTCAATTTTATTGTTATCTTGTAGTTGTTGTAATTTTTTATCAAAGCCATCTTTTTCAAATATTCTTACACCAATAGAAGAAATTAAACGTCCTTGTGGTTTTGTTATTCTAAGTAATTCATCTATTGGTTCAGGTCCCATATACCCGCCTGCAAAAAATGCCATGCATAAAACAACATCAAATGTATCTGTTGCGAAATCTATAGGATTAATTAAATTTCCTATTGTTAAACTTTTATATATGTTTTTCTTTTCTGCCTCTTCTATCATTTCCGTAGAAAAATCTATACCGTGCAAATCTCTATACCCCATTTCATGTAACGTCATCGTAGGGTATCCTGTACCACATGCGGCGTCTAGTATCTTAGCATCAAGTTGAATACCGATCTTTGTAAATGTTTTTGTCATCGGTTCTATGTAACCATACCTTATTTTAGGCATTTCTTCATCGTAGTCTTTTGCCCAATGCTGATAAAGTTTTTGTAATTTTTTATTATTGTCTTGGGTGTATCCGGAAGTCCAATCTACTTCTTGCATCAATATTGATTTAACTCGGTCAAACACATGTAAACCTGATATCATAATTACTTCCTATGTGAATAGTAGTATTTATTAGTATAAGACTATTATAAACACCGATTTTTGACTAAATAATAACACGGGAAAGCATTTATGCTATCTCGTAAAGAAAAATCTAATGGAGGAAACAATATGGATTTTCAAACAATACTAGCAATTGCTATTGTAGCAGGTATCGTTTTTTTCGTAGTGAAGAAACGCGGCGACAGTAAAAAATCTTCAGGTGGTAAAGGCACCGGAGGTTCTGGAGGCGGCGGATCAATCTCAAAAAGAAGAAATGCCAAACGCAAATAAGAATTAACCCACCTTATAATATCAATCAATTGTAACAATTAAGCAAAGGAGAAAAATATGTTAGAAAGCATTAAGGGCATTATATCGGCCCATTTCGATAACGTAATCAAATTAGTGGTAGCACTATCACTTGTTTGTATTGCATCAGGAGTCAACGCCGCCCCATCAATAGGCGGATCAGTTGGCATATCATCAGACTATCTTATGCGAGGACAATCCATGCACATAGGTAACCATCAATTATCTGCTAGTTTAGATGCAGAGTGGTTAGGTATGTACGGATCTGTTTGGGCATCAGAAGTAGACGCAGGCGATGGCAATGCCACGCATGAAATCGATACAGTAATCGGTCTTAAAAAAGACTGGGAGCATATCGGCTTCAATATAGCCTACATTGATTATGCTTATAGAGGCGATTCAAGTAGAGACTTTGAAGAAATTCTACTGTCTGCAACCTTAGCAGGTATCACAGTGTCACATTACATGGGACAAGATGATGCACAAGACTATACATCATTTTCGACAGGACTTTTAAAAGTCATTGATCTGACATATGGTGATAGAGAAGGTTTCGGTACTCACTGGACAATTTCAAAAGATTTTGAATTTATGAAAGGTCATGTAACCGTAGGATGGTCAGAGTTTTCAGCCGATGATAACTCAAATCACATTGATGAAGATAATTTATATATGAGTTACGTATACAAATTCTAAATCAATAGAAACATAAAGGCGCCCTCATTTGATTGGCGCCTTTTTTTGTGGATAAAATATACTTTTGTTATTCCAGGCATAAATAGAGTCGAAACATTTATAACCTCACGTTATAAAGTTTTATAACACACATGAATAAAGGGTATAACACACATGCATAGACATTATAAATTAAAAGATAGGTTAGAACTACTAACTCTTGTTTCAGTTTTTATATTGTCTATTATGGCAGTTAGCCCTGCATAGACACACAGGAAAACAATATGTTAAACACAGTTAGATTTAGTTTTTACGCATTGTTGATGATGTCACTTCACGCAATGGATAGTGGAGCCGGCGTACATTCAGCACTGCGACAAATAAAAGAATTACAACACTACAGAGAGACAGGAATATTATGAATACTATTAAATTAGTAATTGACAAGTCAGGCATTTTCAAAAAGATAGATCAAAAAGTAGAAGCATTATGTTATGCATTGCTTTGGTCATCTATGTTTGTTTGCATGGCGCAAATCGCATACATATAATGAGAAACGCAACATCACAAGAACAGAAAGATTGGTTTGAAGAAGACTTCTTTATGAAGGGCGACTTCAGTGTAATGAAACTGTTCGTAGTAGTTCCCGCAATCATTCAAGTCATGTGCTTGAGTATGATGGGAGCAGTGATGTTATTTAACTCATATTTGTTTTGATTAAAAATGCAGTAAAAGCCTTGATGGGCTTAGGTAAGCCGAGTGGACCAATTGATGTAACTGCTTCAAATATATTGATCTTTGCATTCCTCCTTGCTTCACTATTTTTAGGAACAGTTACAATTTGTTTACTCGGTTTCTACCTTATTAAGACCTTCTAATCGAATATCTTTAAATACCCGATTTACTTTTTCTCTATCAAATGTTCTTATTGCTTTGCTATTTGCATTCCCTTTGTCGTTCTGCTCCCAACGAAAATTAAATTCTTCACCGGTTAATATAAAGTCGGCGTTTTGATATGTTGGCCATGCTGTACTACTAGGATAACTCCAAACACCAATTGCATTTTCAAAATATCCTTGTGAAATAGTTTTAAGTAATAACTTTAGTCCTATACCGTCTCCTCTGTATTCTTTATCAACATATAAACCACGTGATCGATATAAATTATATAAAGTCATGTGTCCAGAGTTTACACCTATCAACTTTTCGTTATCAAAGGCTCCCCAAAACGTAGGGGTAAATTGTTGATTTTGTAAATCATAAGTATCAATTTCTTCTAACTGTCTCTCGTCATCTGTAGATATGTATACTTGACTTTTTGGACAAGTCATTGCACTTGCCGGTTCGATAGACATGTTGGGCATATGCAGTTGCCACATGTCTCGGATTTGTTCCCATGTAATTTTTTTAATAGTAATCATATTGGAAAGTCTATGCTCCACATTGATTTTTCAGGCGATCCGGGTAAATATAAATCATCTTTGTGTGCCCATCTGACTGTAAATGCTAGTCTAGGTTTTTTATCTGGACTCATATTTGAATTTACACCATGAAAAGAAGCATTCCCATTAATAGAAACTGCTTCATTTTGTTTAGGTTTGTAGATATATCCACTGTAAAAGTATAACTCTCCACCTTGTCCTTCTACATGATCATGTAGATAAAATGTAAGTGATCTTGCTCTAGCAGTTTTACATGAAGGTGTATTAAAAAATTGATCTGCCATATCTGAATGAGGATGAAGATAACTTTGATATTCTAAATAATTAAAATGCATTCTAAAAGGTAACCAGTTTTCATCATGCGGTGGTTGATTTTTAAATTTATTAATGTGATGAAAGAATACAGGATGAATAGAATTTTTTAGACGATTCCAAGTCCAATCGACTATAGTATCAGAAGTTTGGTGCCACCACTCTTTTTCAGCAGTTAAATCAAATACGACCTGTTGTTCTCTTGCATTTTGTTTATGCGATACGATATGATGTCGTTTATTGTTATACGTAAATGAAGTTCTATGAGTTAGATATGTACTTCTATCCGGCTGTTCTAAGTAACTTATTACTGTGTCTTTTAAAGATTTGTAAAATTGTTTATCGTATATGTTTGAGAATTTATATGCATGTAAAGGTTGAGCAATGTCTTCCCAGTGCTTATTAGTTTTATTTTCTTTATATTCTTCAACGTCCATAAAGATATTTATGACGTTTAGGCTGACTTAATTATTAACTTTGAACCACTGTCCTGGATCATCAAACTTCATAAAGTATTTAAAATCATACTTTGGTTTGTCTTTCCAATCATAAGGATTATCATATCTATTTTCTAAGATATAAGTTTTGCCGTCGATAGCAACACCGCATACTAAATGATCTTCACCTGTTTCAGTCACACAGTATATCACAGACACATCTGACTTGTCAATACCTTCTTTAATTAATAATTCTGCACATGTATTAGCAAACCCATCGCAATCATCACTGAAGTCTTCACCTGCTAATACTTTATCAGCATGACTAGTCCAATGTTCGGCTTGCATGTATTGCTTATCATCGTGTAAATAAGTGAATTTACTTTCGACTAACGAGTGAACTTTATCTGCAACTTCCTTACTCATCTACTTCTTCCTTTTTACAAAGTGTTGATTCGGGTTCACGTTCACACATTTCTTTTTGTCCTTTAAGGACGATGTTGACAGGCTCTCCTGTCATTTCTGTTGGGCCTGTTTCTTCAACAGTTGTGGCGCAACTTACTAAAAAGCAAATTGCGAATAGACTAATTAGCCTTTGTATTCTTCTTTCCATAACGTCCATGCACCATATGCAATAGCGGCATATGCAACTAGTGTTGCAATACCTTTAAACATTAAGAAACATACGCCTGCTGTAATTAATGCGGCTCCGTCCCAAGATGTTCTTTCTTTTAATCTTGCACTTATCCAATCTTTAGCAAAACTGAAAATTAATTTAATTCTATCCATATTATTATCCTTTTATTTTAATGAACGATTCCATGCAGTAAAGAAACTGATACTGTTAACATCAGTCAATGCTAGTGTAACGTCTGCTTCTAATGAATCATGTGATTCTTGGTCGTTCCATGAGTTTGAATGAAAGTAAAAAAGTGTAGTAGATTTAATTGAAGTTTTGCTTGACTTTGCAACACATGTAAATTCAACCATTTCTAGTTTTGTGTCTGCGGGTAATAGAATACCTTTTGCAGTGCTAATTTCAATAATACCTGTTGCAGGATCTAACACTACATATTCAGCATACTTTGCTTTTATATCTTCTTTTAAAAATTCGATAGAATATGTAAATTCATCGTCTGGATATGATTTTTTCCATTTTGATAAATCTATGTTTGAGTTTACATCAACAACAATAGCCTCATCGTTTATAGAGTTTGCAACACCTATGTATGAAACCATGTCTGCATCTTTAAAGTTAGCAAGTGGATCAGCAGTAAAAACATATGCTAATTTATTTTGATTCTCACTGAATGTAGTATCTTCAAATAACAATGCATTAGGAGTTGAAGTATCTAAAATCATATCTTTCATTGCAGTTGCTGTTACCATATTGTCATTCATTGAACCAATAACACCTGCGATACCTGCAACTAATGGAGCCGCTAATGATGTACCAGATGTGATACCGTATGGCTTACTTGAGCCGGCGCAATGTGCTACCATTACTTCTTCACCCGGAGCAAATAAGTCTAATGATAAACCTGCACCTGTTGTGAGCCCTTCATCACTAGGTGAAATGTTGTTGAAACCTGCTGGGATATCATACTTATCAGTTGCACCGATTGTTAAGCAGTCATCAATACCTGCTGGACTAACTAATTCAACATCAATACCGCTGTTACCGGCTGCCGCAATAACTGTGACACCTGCTGACATTAGTGATTGAAATTTAGCATCTAAGTATGATGAACGAGCAACACCCCAAGACACATTTAAGATACGTGTTTTATTTGGATTTGCTACTACTTCTGCTTCTAGTGCATCTAATGCTTTACCTAATTCTAAAATTGATGCTTGTTTGCTTACGCCCGGTTCAATCAAATTGCCGCTTTCATCTGTTTCGTTTCCTGCAATTTTGATGACTCTAAGTTTTACGTTATCTGAAATACCTAAATTTTTACCTACTGCCATTGATGCTACAGCAGTACCGTGACCTTTCTGATCACCTGCTTCCCATATACCGTCTAAACACCAAAAAGTATCAGATTCTAAATCTGCTCCTGAAAATTCATCATGGGTAAGATCAACACCTGTATCCATTATATAAAGTTCAGGCTTGCTTACAAAATTTGTGTCATGCATTTGATATGAAGTAACTAGTGGACGATATGTTGATGCAACCCTAATGCGAGCCCATTGTCCTTCAGCACTATTTGGATTGATGTCTGTATCTGTTGTATTCATTTCAGATACAGTACTTGTACCTAAGAATTCTACGGGTGCAGATGAATGATCGATTCCTTCGACTGCTTCACCTAATGCTAGACCTTTAGAAGATTTAACTCTGAAGAAACCTTTACCTAAGTCTTCCTCAACAATTGTTCCTTCACATGCTTCAATTGCGGCTTTATCGCCTTTAACAATAAACTCATGCTCATCTTCATCTTTTTGTTCTAGTGAACAGGATTGATCTTTTATTGCATCTTCAGCAAGATGCCACTCTATGTCGAGTGTATCGCCTTCAGGGGCAGACAGTTTCCACTTGTCAGCAAACGCCTTAGCATTTACATTACTGTCAAATGTGACTTTTAATTTACTCATGTGTTTGGGCTCCAAAATTTGTGTGCATAACTATATTGTATTTATCACTAATAGAGAATACTATAGGATAAGCACAGATATATTTTACATTACTATTTATCGATTAAATAATTGTATGTCTTTCAAAGTGCATCTAATACATGATTTAAATTACGGCTTTAATGAGCCAACAGAAGCCGCTGACTTAGAGTTACCTGACTGTGATCTAGTAATACTTAATGGTAATTTGGCTCAATCTGGTAAACGTAGTATATATTATTCATTTGAATTGTGTTCACGTTATCCCAATATACAATTTGTATTTAATGAAGGTTACAACGAAAGATATTTAGGTCAATCAGATAAGTGGGAATACGAGCATGAAAATAACATGTCTTTTCGTGCAAAGCAAGACGCATGGCCCCAAAACTTACACTGGAAAGATCCTAGATCACCAGATGGTTTAGAGATTTTACTACAAACAGGACAAACAATTTCTGTATGGCCTGCGTTTGGTTTCCCCAATGTTGTAAAATATAATAGTGATTGGGAAGACACATGGTTTTATTGTAATATATGTGAAGGACAGATTCCAGTATATAAGTTAGAATCAGATATTTTGCCAGGGACTGATCTAAAAATCTTTGGTGATATTGATAAGTGGGCATCTGAAGAATTCATTAAACAAAAATATACAGAACAACATAACATGATTAGAGATTGGGAAACTAAACAGATAGCAGACAAATATTATGGTATACTAGTAACTCACATTAGTCCATATAATGATGTCAGATTAGAAGGCATATCATATACAGGATATAATATTCATTTACATAATCGTATATGGGCTACTACTCACATCAATAAAAAAGTAAACTATGTCGGTGCTGATTTAGTATCTAACCCTGGAAGAGGATCAGGGCCTCGTGGGAAAGTGCTTGAAGTAGATTGAATCTAAAAATACTTTTTGATCTTTAGGAACATCAATTTCATAGTCATTATTATCTACTTTAGTTCCTGGCAGTCTACTTAAAGGATGTCTAAATTGCTTTTCAAATGCCCAACCGTCACCAGTTTTTTCTTCAAATAATTCTTTAACTTTCTCAAATCCCGTATACTTAGTTGGTTGTTGCATAATATCAAAGCCTATACGTTTGTAGCCGATTATTTTTTGTTCATATTTAAGATGACGTAATCTTTGATATTCTTCCCAGTCTATAGAATTATCAGGAAGTTTTTCCCATATTTGAGGAGTAGATACTGCTAATGCTAGTGCTAATTCAGGACTAAATGATAAAAAACTACCTTGTACTGCTATCTGAAATTTATCATGGCATGTTACCCAATGCATTTGATTTTTTTCTAAATTCTTGCCATAGCCTGTTAAGTTCTTGTCTGGGGCATTACCACCAAAACATACACCGGTATATCCCATATGTGTTAATACTTCTATAAATCTATAATGCGTATTAAACTGAGGACTAAATCCACCATACTGCTCAGTCACGGACACATTATCTCTAGTTAAAAACGAAACAATATCAAACTCTATTTCTCTATATGGTATGTCAAAAGTATGACAATATGCTTTGGCATGATCAACATCATGTTTATTTAAATCATCATTATATTTAAATATAACAACATGTGCTTCAAGGTCTGCTTCTGCAAAACAATGTAACATTGCTTGACTATCAATGCCACCACTAAAACATAATGCTGGAAAAGGCCCTAATGTCTCATGGCATCTTTTTGCG
>MDSX01054645.1_pt1 | contig 14415 bp, 8 predicted proteins | sample 811141 | NCBI WGS metagenome assembly MDSX01 (sample SAMN05326642, study PRJNA326480) | marine metagenome | isolation source: seawater | place: Atlantic Ocean: South East | collected 2010
ACTAAATAGAAAAATGTAAAAACAAAAACCCAAACTAAATCTACAAAATGCCAATATAGACCAACTTTTTCAACCATTTCATAACTTTTCCTTTTTTCATAGGTACCTATAATTACATTAAAAAAAATAATAACATTAAGGACTATCCCTGAAAACACATGAAAACCATGAAAACCGGTGATAAAGAAAAAGAAATTGGCAAATAATGGAACACCATATTCATTTTCGATAAGATTAGCTCCATTAACAACAGAAACGCCAGTAGATTTCAAGATATCTAAAGATTCTTCACGGGATAGAATAGTTTTATGTCCACTCTCATCTAAATTTTGAGTTCTTATAACAATATTTGGAGAAGCTTCCATGCCCGCAATTACTTCTTCAACCGAATAACTTGGTAATGCAGCTTCATCTCTATACCAAATACCGTTATATTTTTCATGTTGATCTCTAGAGCCTGAATAAACAAATGCAAAATCACTAACTGCAACCCTTTTGGAAGTTTCTGAATCTAAAAATTGAAGAATATTTCCTCCTTTTGTCTTAACTGCTCCATAATCACCTTTAATAAAAGTAGCCCATTCCCATGCTTGTGAGCCAACAAAGATTATTCCTCCAATGATTGTTAAAAACATGTAAAAAGTAACTTTAGCTTTATTCATTTTGTGACCTGCATCTACCGCTAATACCATAGTTACAGAGGACATAATAAGTACAAATGTCATAAAAGCAACATATATCATGGGAAGTTCTTGACCATGCATAAATGGAACGTGGGTAAAAACTTCATCAGCTATTGGCCAAGAATTTGCATATTTAAATCTTGCAAATCCATATGAAACAATAAAACCAGAAAAAGTTAATGCATCAGAAACAATGAAAAACCACATCATCATTTTACCATAAGATGCATTTAGAGGTTTATTACCTCCACTCCAAATTTTTTCGTTAGAATTTGTGCTAACAGTAGTACCCATAGTTTAATTTAATTAGGTGCAAAAATAAATATTTTAACCGAAGAAAACCAAAAATATAAAGAGGTAAATCCATAAAATATCTACAAAATGCCAAAAAATTGAAGCAAGATCGAAACCAATATAATTCTCATGGTTATATGCCCCCTTTAAATTTTTAACAAACACAACAATCAATATAATTAATGCAACCAATACATGTATCACATGTACAAAAGCAATTAAAAAAATAAAGGAACTATTAATTGTGCTTGTTGGGCCTGTAAAATGGTATCCGTCAGCTATTATTTGATGAAAACCAACAAATTGGAATATTATAAATAAAATTCCTAATAAAATTGTGATTGACAGACAAGCAGAAAACCTCTTTTGTTGATTTTTTAGCAAAAATTTTCTGGCAAAAATCAATACTATACTACTAGAAAGTATAAAGATTAAGCTATAATAAAAAGCATCTGGTAAATCAAAATTTTGAACCCAATCCTCTCTATTTTTACTTACTAAAAAAGCACTTGTTAATCCGGCAAATGTCATGAAGAGTGATCCTATTCCAAACCATAACATCATTTTCAATGCTCTGTTTTTTGACTCCTTATTTACAGGACTTATTTTTTTGTATTCAATTTTTCTGGTTATTTTTTTATTAAAAACTATTTCTAAAATTTTATTGGAAATTATATTATAATAACCCCAGAATAGAGCTGAAATACCAATACCCAAATACTTAAGGAAAATCACAATTAGCCCGTCAGGTAATCCTAACAAAGCTAAAGAGAAATTAAATAAATTAGCAATAATTAAAAACTGAATAGCTGAAATTATAAACTTAAGTATATTCATAATAAAAATATTTTATCAAATAAAAATGTAAGCTGTATGAACGTTAAATATATAATACTTGTAAACATTAATTTTTTTGCATTCTCATTTTTTCCATCCAAAAACAGAATATAGGATTTGTATATTAGAAGAGTTCCTAAAGCAAAAACAGCAAAAAGTCCAATTATACTAAGCTTTAATTCACCAGTGATTCCAAAAAATGGAACAACAGATATTAATACTGCCCATACTGAATAAAACAAAATTTGTGCCGAGGTAGACTTATCTTTTTTGCCAGTTGGTAGCATTTTAAAACCAGCTTTTTCATAATCACTATTTTGAGACCAGCCAATCGACCAAAAATGGGGAAACTGCCAAAAAAATTGCATCATAAACAAAGTTAAAGCTTCAATTCCAATATCGTTTGTTGCTGCTACCCAACCAATCATAAACGGAAAAGCGCCAGGAATTGCTCCAACAAAAACCGAAAGTGGGCTAATCAATTTCATTGGGGTATAAACAGCTGTGTAGAGAAATATTGAAATAGCAGCAAGAATTGCAACTTTAAGGTTAATTAAATACATAAAAATTAATCCAATTAAGGCTGAAAGAATTGCAAGAAATAATGCTAATTTTGGAGTAATTTCTTTTGTGGGCAAAGGACGATTTTGAGTCCTTTTCATAAGCTTATCTAAATCCTTTTCAATTATTTGATTAAAAATATTTGATGAGCTTACTATAAGAATTCCACCTAAAATCAAATATAAAAGCTGAATATAATTAATATCTGAAGTTCCTAGCAAATAGCTAATAAATGATGAAAAAACAACACTAATGGTTAGCCTAAATTTAGTAAGCTCCTTGATTACAGATAATGAAATATTAGTAGTCAAATTTTTATTATAAATTAATTGCAAATATAAGCTTTATTATACCTTAATTAATTTAAAATCAGCAAAAAAAATTTAATCCTGAACTTGAAAAATTATAGGAAGTGAATAAGGAACAATTACGGCTTTTCCTCTTTGTTTACCAGGTTTCATTTTTGGTAATAAGTTTATAACCCTTTGAGCTTCTTTTTCTAACCTTGGATGAGGAGCTCTGGCTCTTACACCTGTGACATTTCCGTTTTTGTCAATTTTGAATATAACACTAATTCTTTGTCTTCCAGTTAAACCTAAATCACCAGCTAAATCAGTATTAAATTTTCTCTGAACAAATTTTGCAATTTTTTCAGACATACATTTTCTTTTCTTTTCATTATTACCTCTTTCACATCCAGGAAAAACAGGAACATTTTCTATTACAGCAAATGGAACCTCAACATCTTCTTCAAATTCCTCAATTTCTATATCTTCGATTTCCAATTCTTCATCTGACTCAGTAGATTCAATAATAGTCTCTTCTACTTCCTCTTCATCTTCAACAATTTCAATCACTTCGGGAGCTGGGGGTGGCGGAGGTGGTGGGGGTGGGGGCTTTACCTGTTCAGTTACAGGAACTTCCTCTTCATCAAGAGCATCCATACTTACTTTATCTAAACCAAGAGCATCTTTATCATAGGCTTTATAATTAATGGATCCATATGATAAAAACATCATGGTAGCAAGGCCTAACGCAAAATAAAGTGAACTATTTCTTCCTATGTCTGCTTTTGGTGTTTTTTTCTTTTGCATAAAAATTTATAACTAGGCTAAAGTAAATAATAATTTATTAAAAAAATAATTTTTATTTTCAAATGATTTATAATAAATATGATAAAAATTTAATAATATTATTCCCCAATAAGTTCTCTGTACTGACTTGAATCTAATAAGCTATCAAGATCTTCAGAATCTTTAACCTTTAATTTTATCATCCATCCCTTTGAATATGGATCTGAATTGACATCTTCAGGAGTATCTTCTAAATCTTCGTTAAACTCGATAATTTCTCCTGAGACAGGAAGAAATAAATCTGAAACAGTTTTAACAGCTTCAACAGTACCAAAAACCTCGTCTGCTTCTAATGTTTCACCAATGGTTTCAACCTCAACATAAACTATATCTCCTAATTCCCTTTGTGCAAAGTCAGTAATTCCAACTGTAGCAATATCCCCCTCAATTGATATCCACTCATGATCTTTTGTATATTTTAATTCTTTAGGTATTTTCATTTTTTAAATTTTTAGTTTCCAAAATTATATCTCATTGTAAAGCCAGCTCTAATCGTTTGCTGAGGAAATGCAGTTGAAATTGCATATTCAGAAGACGAATAATCAAAATATAAGATTCCTGTTAAATTTTGACTAAAAGCATAATCAGCAGAATATTTAAAATTTAAAATAGTTTGGCCCGATGTTACTTGGTTATTTTCTAAGTCTAAATATCTAACAATTGTTTTATTATTCCTAACAGAAAAATCAACTTTCATGTTTAAATCGCTTTTAATTAATTGTCTTGAACCTCCTAATCTGGATCTTATGCTAAGATCTTTAACTCGATATCCTAAACCAATAATGTACTCATATCCTTGAATTTCGGTTAAAAGATTATTATCAAAGCTTAATGAAAGTAACCTGTCTTTTCTTATTTCCGTCTGTAATTTTAAAGAATTTTTCATTTCCAAATCGACCTTAATTAAAGGACTAAATTGTTCCATCAAATTTATATTACTTAATAAGGTTTTATTTTTATAATTTTCTGATTGATCAAACACATCACTATTTTGAAAAGTATATTCTAGACTAAAATCTGGTTGGACATAATCAAGATTCGATCTGAATTGATTTATTGTATACATTGAGTTATATCCGTGTGAAACAGAAAATCTTTTGAAGTTTTTTCTAAACCATTTCATTTTCATAAATCCTGAATATTTAATACTCCAATTTGGAATAGGTACATCTCTAAATACATCTAGACTAACTTTATTTGGATCTGAACCTGAATATGCAGATAAAAATGATGGAATCAGTACAGACTGGTTATTTCTACCGAATCCTAAAGGGAAACCATTTAAATCGCCATTTTCAAAATTATTTGGATTTGAAAAATCAACTCCTTGACTTGACGCTAGTCTTCTTGAAATAATTAATCTATTTGATTTAAATTTTTCAAAAGCATCTGATCCAAATTCGTCACTTTTAGAAAAAGCAGTTTTAATTAGAACTGTTGATATATTAAAGTTTCCAATAGAATTTTGAATTAATGGATTATATAAATCACTAAATCCGTCATCATTAATATCAATAGTATTAAATGATTCGGTTAAATTTTTTGAGTATACTCTTCCCCCATTAATATCAATTTTTAGATCATTTAAAGGCACTAAATTTGCAGAATAAGTAAGGTTTGTATTATTTGTACTTGAATACTGTTGATTAAACTCTGGGAAAACGGTTAACCATCCATTTCTTGCTGCCAAATATCTTATATCTTTTTGACTTCCAAACACATATCCAAATGTAGGTGTAAATGAACCGATAAAACCTGGGGTGTCTAAGAACCCAGGTAGATATGAACCGTTATTTTCTGAATAATTTATCTGAACTCTTTTAACTACAGTAATCAAATTAATAATTGATTTTAGAATAGGGTTAATTTTTTTTGCTTGATTTTTATCAACAGAGCCTCTTGAAGATTTGGAATCAGAATTTTTATTGAACTTTGTTAATCCTAAATATCTGTAAAATTTTTGCATATCCAAAATAGAATTTATGTTGTGAGTATTTGCGTTTGAAACAGAATTCCCCAAATTATATGTTTGGCCATCTAATATTAAATTAGCAAACAAATCAGAACCTTTTTGCCATTGATAATCACCAGTATAAGAATATGTGGTTTTTAAAAAATTAAGAGTTGGAATTTTATTTAACGGTATATCATAATTAATAGCAAATTGTTGAGCTTGTCTGTTAGGGTCTCCTATATCAAAAAATTTATCCCAAACATTTAAGTCTGAATCTTGAATTCCATTAATTTGACCATCAACAAAATAATTTCTTACAATATTATTATTACCCAAATTATAATTAATATTTAGATTTTCAGAAATTGGATAATTAATCGCAAGTTGAAAATCAAAAGAATAATTTCTTCTAAATAATTCTTGAATTCCAATATTATCCTGGGTTAAATCTACTTCTCTAAATTTTTGCTTATTAAACTGCCTAATATAATCTGTATTTATGCTAATACTAGAAGGTAATATATTGAGATTAAAGTCTTTTAAAATTTTTAAATATCTACTATTAAAAATAGAATCATTATTCCTAAATGGTTCAAGCTTAGCGGTATTAAAATTAAAATTATAATTTACTCCAGCCCTTACATTTTGATCAAGCATATTTTCAATTTCATAATCTCTGTGATTAACTTCATTGTATGAGTAATTAAATGTAAGGTTTTCTACATCATAAAATCTTGGGGTTTTTTCATCATTAGTTCTCTGCTTGTTTACACCAATTAAATTTATACTTTTTCTCTTTGTATAGTCTTCAGATTGTCTCAAAATTATATTTTTATCATCTTGAGATTCAGCCTGATCAATCCTTGATGAAAGAGTTATATCTCTAAATTGTTGATCAAATTCTGGAGTTATATATTCCTCCCCTTGTCCATAATTTAATGGAATATTTAAACCCCATTTTTTTGGGAATAACTGACCAACATTGATGTTTGAAATTATATCATACTGTGTTTTATCTATTTTATCTCTTTCGCTTGGACCCTGCTCAATATTTCCGAATCCACTTGTACTTTGCCTTGCTGTTGCAGAAATATTCATGAAATCTGCGATATTTGTATCAACTGCTAAGGTTGCAGCCCATCCGCCTTCATTATCCATATCCGAAAGTCTTAACTCATTAAACCATACCTCTGCACAAACATCCATATTGTCTTGACTTGGATTTTTTACACCAATCATTAGGGTTCTAATATCGCCAAAATTTGGATTCCCTCTGATTGAAATTCTTTGTTCACCAACATCCAGTGGAGAGAATTCACTCACCGGTTCATCATTTACTACATCATTTACTATATCATAAAAAATTGATTGATCGGAACCTAACAAACCATTTAGAATTGATAGTGATTTTATGGTTTCTAGTGCGCTTATGGGAAGGTCAATTTCATTTATAATTGGCCATACTGACTGAGGATCAAGAGATCCATTAGCAGACTCTTGTAAAGGAATTTCAATTTGATAAAAATTTTCAGAAAGATCATTACCTAATCTAATAAATCCAATAATATCTCCATCATTAAATCCAGGTGAAGATCCCTCTTCAGCATGCATAAACATTCTTAGTCTATTAAATTGTCTCATGTCAACATTAATATTTTTGTATACTCCCCGTGAATCTTCAGGTTCCAATTCACAAACATTTAAAACTAAAGATTGTTCGTTTTGTCTAACCAGAGTGTTATTATTATTAAATTGTTCTCTCTCAACTCCCGGAGGAGAAACATAGCTTTCTTCATTCTCTTGAATACCAATTATACCAACTGAAAAATTAGTGGTATCATTATTATTATCAATCTCCTCGTCAAGACTGAGCTGGTATTTTCTCCAATCACTTCTTACAAGTTCTAATGTTCCAAATCTAAAAATTGTATTTTGGTTAAAATCCGTCAAATACATTCTCATAAATCTGATTGATCTAAAATCAGAGATACCACCAACAGAATTTGTTGGTTCATTAACGGGGATTCTAAATTGATACCATTTTACTAACTCCGAGCTTCCATTAGGTAAATTAACGGTTTTATCCTTTCTGTCAATTATATAAGGATTATTTAGGTCTGATAATGAATTTGGCGATATATCAAGTTCATACTCAAAATAACTATCAATGGTATTCATTGTGTTATCTCGATTAATATCTTCAGCATCTGGATAAGTTGATGATCCTCTATCTGTATCAGAAATAGTTTCTGGTGAATTACCTTGTAATCCATTATACTGAGTATATCTTTCAAAAATATTTCCGTTTTTATTTAAAAAATAATTATAGTTATCATTTGCTGGATCTGTTAAATCTGAAAATATATCAAAAGCTAAAGCTTCTTCATAATCATCATATCCATCAATTCCAACATCTTGATTTTCCCTTGCATCACCATCTGAGGAAAATGCATAAACCAAAGATTGATTTTGTGGTACTACTGTACCCCAAATGGTAGTTGGAAGAAGGCTAATATCTCCATCTTCTGGTAAACCATTTTCATATTGCTTTCTACCATCTTTAATTATATCTTCTGAAATATTACCTAAATTAAATGTAAGTTTTCCTCCAGGATTTTGATTATTATTTAAAAAAGGATCCATTAACCAAAATTCTAGATATTCAACATTTGATTGTTCAAAGTCAGTCGTATTAATTAATCTTGTTATTCCAGCCCAAGAATCATTGGCATTATCAATTAATCCATCTGCAACGGTTGGGTCCATATTATATGGGCCTCTTAAATTTGGGTAGAAATTTAAATCAAGTGAATTAATAACCGTTGTTTGACCTTGAACTAAGTCAACTTGAGGAAATATTTCATCAATAAATATTCTTCTTGTATACAAATTAGATATCTCTTCATTTGAGATGTCAGATGGTCTCTGGCTACTATAAAAAATTGGATCAATTGAATACCAATTTAGTAGAGCTCTATCATAGCCATTTTGAATCCCATTATCATCTTCATTACCTTCAGAATAAATTTTTCCTAAATTTTTTGGTCTACTAGATATTGTCCAAGATTGAGGAGATAAAAGATCTATAATGTTTTGGGTGCCCTCAAAATCATCAATATAAGATGTTGCTTCGCCGTTAAAATTATTACCTTTTGGAGCTCCAGGAAATAAATATGCAAATTCACCTCTTATCGAAAAATTTGATGGAATATCAGTTTTAATATTAGGTAATTTATTTACCAATCTAGTAAGTAACGGTACTTCTGTAGAATAATTTCCATCAAAACCAATGATTGTATTATTTATTGGTTCTGTGCCAAAATTTGCTTTTTGTGTTAGAGGTCTTTCGTTTAGATTTAATAGAGTTGCTGAAACCAGTAAGTCATCGTTAAATTGATGTTCTATATTAAAACCGGAAAATCTTTTTGTTTGCTGACCAAATAATGCATTATTTTCAACACTAACATTTATAGGTATGTTTGAAGCCTGAAGTCCTGCATCTAAGATTTGAACCGTTCCTAATTGATAATTAACAGTATAGTCTACACCTTCAACTAAAACTCTACCACCAGCAGTAACAGTTACTGATCCTCTTGGAACATTGTAGGCACCAATTGGGATTCCTCCACCTCCAGATGAGGATTTATATTTTCCTTTGACTAAAAACTTGTTTTTTTCTGAAGCTTGTTCAGCTAATGTCTTTGTTGAATTGTAAAGAGTGTGATAAACGTATTTTTTTTGATTCAAATTGTAATCTTGCAAACTATTTTGATCACCGTCATAATTTTCTAAAAAATCTGATCGAAGTGATTCAAATAAAAACTCACCAAAAGGTTCTACTTTTGTGAAAATTATTTTACCAGATTGTTGGAAAACAGTTATTTCAGGAACAAAGTCAAAAAATCCATCGCCCCTAATTTGTGGATCATTATTATAATTAAGCCGGTCAAAATTAAATAAACTTAGTAATGGCTGCTCTTGAATTGGAAGATTTCCTACAGAAGGAGTTGGAAATTCTGTTCCTTCAACGGGAGAAATATAGTTTAGTTCTGAAGATTCTTTATAGAAAATATTTAACTTAAAGTTTTCTCTTTCTAACTGAAAAGCTCCAGTGTTATAAATGTTTTTCATCATTAAATCCCAAATAGGCTCTTCAACATTCACTGTTGTACTCTTTAATAATTTTAAAATTAAATTGTTACTATTTATATATTGATTATCACTGTCGGGGGAAACTTCCGTGGCTTGTACCCCGTCATTAGCAAATTCACCAACCTGAAAAACTTGGTCAGCTATAGTGTATTGAAAAGCAACGGCTAATATCTCATCATTCTCAAGCCTTTGGGTTAAAGAAATATAGCCTAATTGAGGATGAATCTTGTAATCTATATTTTCTCTTAGTTTTTGAGCATTTTCTAATTTACCATAGTCAATTCCTTCGTTAATATTTGGAACAAGTATTCCGGCTTGCACAGATGCAACATCTCTTACTAAATTTGTTATTTGAGATCCTACACCACCTATTGATGTGGGATCATATCCGTTATTTGAATTATCAGGATATGAATTTGGAGGAGAAAAAATATTAACTGATGATGATACGTTGTCGGATTCTCCTAGATCTTGAAAAGCCAAAATATTTCTTACATTTTCAAGTTGATTGTTTCTATTAGTTATCCATACCTCAGCTCTTGTAATCTGAATGTTTGAATTTATAAATGGATAATTTTGAAGAGAATTATCATAATTGTCACGAAAATAATGACTTAAAAAAAAATGTCGATTTGCATCATAATCTAATGCTCTGAATTCAAATTCTTGAATAGTGCCTCCACCTTCAGAAACAACAGACCTTGATTCAGATTTTTGTTCAGAAAAAATTGCTTTTATTCTTGTTTTACCAAATTTGAGCTCAGTTTTTACTCCAAATAAACTTTGTGCCCCGGAAATTAAGGAGCTATTTAATGGCATACTTACATTACCAACTTCTATTTTTTGAATTATATCATCCTCTGTAGGCTCATATTCAAGCTTCAATAAATTTTGAAAATCAAATGAAGATTGTGTATCAAAATTAGCATTTACTTCAACCCTTGTTCCAACTTTTCCTACTAAACTTAAACCAATTCTTTGATCAAAATCAAAAGTTAAATTACTTCTGTTTCTAGGTGAGAATGCTGGGTTATCTTGTTTAGTGTACAAAACTCCTAAATCCACCTCTAGTGAACCCTGAGGTATTACCTGAATAGTATTTCCTCCAAATATTGATTCAAATAATTGTGAATTTACATATATCTCAGGAATCAAATTCCTTTGATTATCCTCTGAACCATCTTTTTTACCTTCAGCGGCATCTATTTTTGATTTATAATAATTTTTTAAATCTTCTTTTAAAATCAGCTTTTGATACTCCTCAGGTGTTAGGATAATTGGATAACTTATGTCATATGCACCTACCTTAACATTGAAATAGTATAAATCACTGGCAGCATCATATTCATAATTTTCAATGTAACTTGAAGGGTTTGGAATGTTAATTTCTCCTAAATCCGCTTCATTTTCTTGTGCATTAACTTCAACTATTAACATAAAAGTTAATAATCCCATCAAAAAAAATTTAATATTAAAACTGGGTAGCATTTGACAAATTAAATATTTTTCAAAGTCTCTTTGATTATTTCTTCTACAGTAATATCTAAATTATCTTTTATTATTTTATCGACTAATCTCTCTGCAGATTTTTTATTAATACCAAGAACCTCTAGAGCAGATAACGCTTCTTCCCTTGTAGTATTGTTTGAATTAACAAAAGCTTCATCAATATCATATATTTTTAATACTTTATCTCTTAATTCTATAATTAATCTTTGAGCTGTTTTACTTCCAATACCCTTAACAGACTGCACGATTGAAACATTATTTGAGGAAATTGCATCAATAACCTGTTCAGGGGTTAATGATGAAAGCATTGTTCTTGCGGTACTAGTACCAACTCCACTTACAGAAATTAAAAGTCTAAAAATCTCCCTCTCTTTTAAAGTATAAAATCCATAAAGCGAATGAGAGTCTTCTTTGATTTGAAGATGTGTGTATAACTTAATGTTTTCTTGATCAGGTATTTGAGAAAATGTTGTTAAAGAAATATTTATCCAATATCCTATACCGTTCGTTTCAATCACAACATTAGTTGGAGACTTTTCTGATAATCTTCCTTTTAAGTGGGTAATCATTATTAAATAGTTTTAATTACCAAATTAATCTAAAAAATCTAAAAAATTTAGTTTTATTTTCTTTTTATAAATTCAATATTTCGTTTGATTCCATCGAATCCTGCCCTTTTTATGGCAGAGTTTTTAAACACTTTATTAAAAGTCTCTTTTGTCATTTCAATCCAATCATTTTTGCTTATAGATAAAAACTCGTCATTGGGGTTAAAAAGAGGTTCATTATGTGACTTGGAAAATCTATTCCACGGACAAACATCCTGACAAATATCACATCCAAAAATCCAATCACCATATGTATCTTTTGCATAATCAGGAATATTATCCTTTAGTTCTATTGTATAATAAGAAATACATTTGCTTCCGTTAACGACATAGGGTTCAACAATAGCATCAGTAGGACAAGCATCAATACATGCGGTACAGGTCCCACAATGATCAGTATCAAGATGGTCATAATTTAACTTTAGATCTATAATAATTTCACATAAGAAAAAAAATGAACCGTTTTGCTTAGATATAAGATTTGTATTTTTTCCAATCCAGCCCAATCCACTTTTCTTTGCCCATGCTCTTTCAAGAATTGGCGCAGAATCAACAAAAACTCTACCATTTATATCACCTGTTTTTTCTTTTATGTATTCAAGTAAGTTTCTTAACTTTTCTTTTATCACAAAATGATAGTCTTTTCCGTATGCATACTTTGACACCTTAAATCCTGATTTGTCTAAAGTTTTTTTTGGAAAATAGTTATATGTCAGAGATATTACACTTTTGGCATCATCAACGATTTTTCTTGGATCAAGTCTCATATCAAAATTCCTTTCCATATAAGACATTTTACCGTTCATATTATTATTGAGCCATTCTTCAAGTTTAGGGGCTTCCTGCTCTAAAAATCCAGCTTCACTAATACCACAAGACATAAAACCAAGACTTTTTGCCTTAGCTTTAATATCAAGTGTTAAATTCTCAATATTATGATGTTTATACATAGACAAAGTATTTAAAAAAGTCCTTTTTGAGATGGTTTAAATTCTTTGTTTAAATGTCTAAATGCAAGTTCTGTAGCTTCACGTCCTCTCGGAGTTCTCATTATAAAGCCTTGTTGAATTAAAAAAGGCTCATAGACTTCTTCAATTGTTTCAGAATTTTCACTTACAGCTGTTGCTAATGTTGTTATTCCTACAGGACCTCCTCCAAACTTATCAATGATTGTACTTAATATTTTATTGTCCATTTCATCAAGTCCATTTATATCTACATTAAGTGCTTTAAGACTTGATTTCGTTATACTAATATCAATTTTACCATCACCTTTTATTTGTGCAAAATCCCTTACTCTTCTAAGAAGAGAATTTGCAATCCTTGGAGTACCTCTGCTTCTACTCGCTATTTCAATTGCAGCCTCAATTGAAATATTAACCTTCAATATATTTGCACTTCTTTCAATGATAGTTGATAGTAATTCTGAATCATAGTATTTTAACCTGTTTGTTATACCAAATCTTGCCCTCATTGGAGCTGTTAATAATCCCGACCTAGTTGTTGCTCCAACAAGGGTAAAAGGATTAAGGTTAATTTCTACAGATCGTGCATTTGGGCCAGACTCAATCATTATATCTATCTTATAATCCTCCATTGCCGAGTATAAATATTCTTCAACTATAGGGCTTAACCTGTGAATTTCATCAATAAATAAAACATCCCTATCTTGTAAATTAGTTAATAAGCCCGCTAAATCGGCAGGTTTATCTAAAACTGGACCTGAAGTTACTTTAATTTCAACCTCTAATTCTTTTGCTAAAATATTTGCAAGAGTAGTTTTTCCGAGTCCTGGTGGGCCATGAAAAAGGGTGTGATCTAGAGCTTCGTTTCTTTGTTTTGCAGCTTTAACAAATATTTTTAAATTATTTATAACATGCTTTTGACCAGAAAAATCCTCAAAAGAAACTGGCCTCAAGTTATTTTCAAACTCTCTCTCATTTGAGGAAAGATTTTCGGCTGAAGGATCTAGATTTTCATTCATATAAACAAATATAAAGAAAAAGCCTTTCTAAATTAGAAAGGCTTTTTCTTTATATCAATATTCCTCCTCTCCCTTTTTTAAAGGAATATGCTGAGGAACAAAATCTTCTTTGTATCCAGGCTTACTGTAATCATATGGCCATCTGTGAACTTCAGGTATTTTTCCTTGCCAATTACCATGTATATGCTTTTGTGAGGCAGTCCACTCTAAAGTAGTCGATTTCCACGGATTTTGAGGAGCTTTCTTTCCGTAAAAAATATTGTATATAAAATTATATAAGAAAACAAGCTGAACTGCTGCACCCAATAAAGCAAACATTGTTATAATTTGATTGGTATCAGCAAGATCATCAAATAAAGGGAAATTTGAGTTTGTATAGTATCTTCTTGGGAGACCAGCCATTCCTATGAAATGCATTGGGAAAAATACTCCATAAGCTGAGATAGCAGTTACCCAAAAATGTATATATCCAAGATTTTTATTCATCATTTTACCAAAAAGTATAGGATACCAGTGATATATTCCAGCTAACATTCCATATAAAGCAGATATACCCATCACCAAATGAAAATGTGCAACAACAAAATATGTATCATGGACATTAATATCTAATGCACTATCTCCAAGAATAATTCCTGTCAAACCACCTGTTATAAATGTTGAAACAAATGCAATAGCAAAAAGCATTGGAGTATTAAAC
>MDSX01039873.1_pt1 | contig 14411 bp, 20 predicted proteins | sample 811141 | NCBI WGS metagenome assembly MDSX01 (sample SAMN05326642, study PRJNA326480) | marine metagenome | isolation source: seawater | place: Atlantic Ocean: South East | collected 2010
AATTTCAGGCCACTGACCTATGAATGTACCTGGACCCTGTAATACTTTAAATATTTCATTTTTTACAGGTTCCGTATCTATGTCTATCTCTACCACGTCATCGAACTCCTCGTGTATTAATACAGCTTTCGTCATCTAGGATATGTAAATAAAAAAGTTGTTATTAATATATGGAGATATCCTTAAAATTTGCAATACTTTTACTGATTGTCGCCGCCGTGCTTATTGAATGCAACGAGAAGTATTACGTCGGAGTCACTCATCTATTACAACTGGATTCACGCTGGAAGGATGTCAGGAAACATCCAAACGATGGTAATAGAGTTAGAGATCCTTTCAATACATGCTCACCTGAATCATATGACGAGTGTGCTAGAAAAGCGATGCCCCACTTAAGTCGCTATTAATTTATCATAAAAAAATAAAATGTCGAGAGAATTTGTAACTAAGAGATTATCGGAATTAATCGATTTACCTGTAGATGATACCAGGTGTGTTAATTTCGAGAAATCTATTTATAACTGGGCAATCAAACAATCTAACAGTGTAGGTGATACACCTGCATCCGATAATCATCGCCATGTAAATAGGTATAAGACCAAGTTTCTCGAGATTCAGAGCTGTCTTAGAAACTCTGAATCACTGAAGACGAGAATACTCAATGGTCAGCTGAAAGCATACAACATCGTTAATACACCACCTAATTTTTTATGGCCGGAGGGTCCCCTGGCGCGTGAAATGAAAAAGAGTATGGAGAGAAACGAGGTAAAGGAAGGTAATTTTGTATTGAAAGACCCGGATTACAAGGGGGCATTTAAATGTGGAAAATGTAGAGACTGGAAAACTACGTATTATGAGATGCAAACGAGATCAGCCGATGAACCCATGACCGTGTTTATTACCTGTCATATATGCAAGTCTAATTGGAAAGTCTAATTGGAAATCTTAATTGCATACTTAGAGTCCGTGAGATCTGTATCCATATCTCCTACGGATATCATATAATTATACTTGGATTGTCGTTTATATATCGATTTTCCTGAGGGAGGAGTAAATACTAATTCATCGTATGTAATATTCAATTTACTTAACTCACTTTGAGTGTTTTTTACGTTATTCTGAAACCCTGGTCTCGCTGTAATAATGACCATTTTATAACCCATTTTTTGCAACTGTACATATAGTTTATACACATTCTCCTTGATTTTACCTGTACTAGAATCAATGAGGGTATCGTCGATATCAAACATCGCTGCATCATTAGAACTTTTAGCGGGTGATATATTCATTAATATAACGTGAGAAAATGTTACTTTAAGAATAAAACAAGTAAATAACACATGGAAGGTCAATTAATAGATGTTGAATACGTGGAAGGCTTTTCTGAGATATGCAAAATTAAAGCCGTACATCATCACGTATATGACGTTTATTCATTAGTATTTCAAGAAGACGAGATTGCTTATAAATTTGATTACGACTCACCACATTCTATACCCCGTGATTCCGTTTCGGGGTATTACGATTCTCAGCGTTTAGAAGATACAGGAAATTACGTATTGCGGTCAGACGGTATACATTACGACTGTTTAGATGATTCAGATTTCGATTTGGATTATGAACAAGACTCCGACGAGACAGACGAATCTGATAATGAATCCGATATAAGTTTATACGATGAACAAGAATACGAGTTTGAATAATATATTTATATATTATAAAATGATGTTCCTGACATCCAATGCGTTTATTAAACAGATGGGAGCTTCTCTCATAGGTATTATTTTTATTGCCCTTGTTTTATGGTTGATAGATTACCTTTCGAAAAAACAATCAGGAGGGGGCACGGATCGGAATAAAGGAAAGTGATTATTTTATTTGTATAAGATATAAAACAATGGCCAAGGCTAATTTATACAACAAGACCATGGGCTCTATCGCCTTTATTGGATTGCTTATACTTGTAGGTGCGTCTGTATATGGCGTGGCTCATAAAATGACAGGTGGCCCCAAGGCCGCCGAAAAGTACGGATGCGGAAAACATGGCAAGGAAGGGTACGCTACCAAGTGTTGTGGAATGTAAACATACTTAAACGAAAATCGCGTTAAGTAGATAAGATGGCACCGTATACACCACCAAATACGCATTATAGCCAAATGGACGTCTCCGATTATTCGGAGAACGATCTTTATAAGTTCATCGGTAAAAATGGTAAACGATTTTACTGGCTGACTAAATTTCTTGATCTTTCGTACATTTGGTACGATAAGAATCGCAAGGTGATTGAATTATGGGGACCGTATAGTTCTCTTCAAAATTTCCAGGCTCATCACGTAATTGGATGTGAATTGGATTATTGTTGCGGTAGAGTGTGAGTAAAATAGAACTTAAGTTAGAGAATAGATTTGTAATATTAATATAGATGTTGAAAAGACCCACTCGTCGTTTTCACCCACCACCCACACCTTTCGTTCGACCTGTGAAAGGTGTAGTTGCTGATATAATTAATAACAAATCTTCAATTGAACGTACACCAATTAAAAAGTTTTCGGTGCAAAACGCTGATAATTATGTAGAAGCACTTCGTAAAAATTACGAAACATGCAATGTACCGTTTAAAAAACCGGATGTAATTGAAAGTGTTTGTAGGTACCCGGACATAAAAGCTCCAGATAAACATCTTGATTTCGTGGACAAGGTTTACGTGAAATGGACCATATTAAAATCTGGAAAAGTAAGACTAAAGATTATTCCACATTTTCTTATACTATGGGATACGTATTATTCTAAATGTAAAGCACCCCCTTTAAAGAGTGTGATTGCAGCGTATAAGGCTATTGGGTATTCTGACGCATTTATCGAGCAAATTCATAAAAATGCAAAAAAGCGCGTCGAATTTGCGAAAAAACTTACCGGTATAATTGAAAAAATTTTCGACAAATCGAATACAAGAAGGAAGGTTGTAAAGGCGAAATCCGTACCTATAGTTCAGAAAGAGGACGTCTCTCCCCCAGAAGATGACGCCCCTCCCCCAGAAGACGATGAAGACGATGACGACGATGCACCCGAAGAAGATGAAAGGTTAGTAGATGAGGAAGAAGAGGATGCCGATGATACAGTGACGGAAGACGTCGGTGTAGATGACTTCGATGAATAATGTTACTTAAGTTAGAAGTTTAATATAAAGATTTCAGTATCAAAAATAACATGGGCTACATCGCATGGGATACAGAAACGTCTGGTCGTCCACCCAAAAATGTCGACCAGGTTACTCCTGAGACGTACCATTTATTCAGTGGATGTAGAATGGCTTCTATAGCCGCAGTCCAATTTTCATTGCATGGTCGAGAAATTGAATCTCTTCATTCTATCGTGTACCCAGATGGATACGTGTTAGGTTCTCATTCAGAAGATACACAAGGAGCTACACATATTCATAAGATTACACATTCACATGCTTTATGTAATGGTTTACCTTTCATTCAAGTATATAAAAAATTTATTGATTTTATCGAGAAATCGAGGTGCACCACACTCGTTGCTCATAACGCGAGTTTCGATAAGAATGTTTTGTTTAGCGAATGTTACAGATATGGATTATCTACAAAACCGTTCGAAAGTTTAAATTTCGTGTGTTCACTTGATATGGCTAAGATGTCTTACTTGGATACACCTGATAATAAATGTCAAACATTATTTAAACATATTACGGGCGAAGGATTTAACGCCCACGATGCTTTGGAAGATTCGCGTGCATGTGGAGTTATTTACTCTATTGTACGTGATATAAAGTTCAAGTGTACACCTAACGGGTTGGATACTATCAACATTAATGTATCAGACGTTCCCTCAATCTCTGGTGCGAATTGGTTTAAAAAGCCTATAGATATTGCTAAAATAGTGATATCTAACTATTATTCCCTAACCGATCGTGGTATAAGGCGAAATGATATTGTTCATAGGTTGCAAAAGGAAAGTAGTGTGGTATACAGGATTATCGTTGATGCTCTATTGTTTCAATCTAAGCGTATTAGAGACGTTGAAAATAAGGTAAAGGCTGTTAACGTTCAACTTGGATTGAAAACCAATTTGAATGATACGAAAAAAACTCTTATATGCGAATATATAAGAGATACATTATATTCTAAGATTGGTAACAAAATTTCTAACAAGAAATACTACAAACATCATATATGCACTATCCAGGGTACAAAATATTTACTTACCGGATATGTTGATAAGCTAATCACAGATTCACTGGGAAAAAGTGTAATTGTGGATGTAACTGATCGTACCGACAGTAAGTACCATGGAATGACCGAGGTCGACAGGGTCAGATGTCAGACTTTGATGCAAATGCTAAACGTCGATGAATGTAGATTCGAGGAGCAAAGGGGTGATGAGACTCACACCGAGATGTACGTACGAGATGACGAGAAATGGAATAGTGTTATTACCCCCAAATTAAAGAGATTCTGTGAATATGTTCACAGTAGATTATCTAGATAATTGCAATTTAAAGAAATGATTTATATTTTCTATACATGACTGAAGTAGAAACAATTCATAAGAAGTCGATTATATTCGCGTTTCCGGGAAAAGATTATTCCGGTGATTTTCTAATGATGTGGTCCGAATGTCTTATGAAACTCAATGAATTTGGTTATAAAGTAGCACTCGCTAATAATTATTCAGCTTACGTCCCATTTACGCGCATGATGAATCTAGGGTTGAACATTTTACGTGGGGCTGAACAAAAGCCGTATGATGGTAAAGTTGAATACGACGTCTGGGTAACGATCGATTCTGATATTTTATTTTCAGTTAAACAGGTAATTGAACTAATTGAGGATACCGATAAATACCCGGTGATTTCCGGTATATACAGAACCATGGGAACAGCTGATTTAATTTCCGCCGTGAAAGATTGGGACGCTGCACACTTTATAAAAAATGGTTCATACAAGTATATAGGTTTAGATGACTTAGATAAGGACACGAAACATCACGAAGTTGTATACAGTGGTATGGGTTTCTTCGCGTGTACAAGGGATGTTTTGGAAAAGATCGAACATCCGTATTTTAATTATCCTCATGAAGAAATATCGATTAACGGTAAGAACGTTATTCAAGTTTTTTCAGAAGATGTATCATTTTGTAAGAGAATTACCGATGCCGGATTTAAGATATGGATAAATACTGATTTGCGTGTAGGGCACGAAAAAAAGCTTGTGATATAATATGAACATTAAATTGGTGCTCACTTGGTTTACATCACTTGCAGGTGTCGTATGGATAGATATGTACAAGGATATAAAGGGGTATAAAAAAAATAAACCATCGTAATATATAATGAACGAAATTGAAGAACTCGAAGAACTTGAAGATATTGGATCCATTTTCGGACCGGGTGTCGATAACTTCATGGTAGAGTGGTCACGTGACGTCAAGTTATATTTATATGCTATCGCTAAGACGTTATATTTTAACGCACCTTTTTATACGATGAATATATTCAAGTGGGTGAAATGTGCTACAGTTGATGCTCCGTGTAGAATTATTCTCGATATAGATATTGAGTATATCGCTATCAAAAGACAAAAGTGGCTCAAACGGAAAAGGTGGCTCGAGGAGAACAACGCCGACTTAAGTAAAACTAATAACGAAGAAAAAATTAACAAAGAAGATTAATGGATTTTTACGTGAGTGTTTATTCTCACGAATTTGCTATCGCATTTTTACAAGCTACTGCACCCCTCTGTCCAGATATTCAACGTCGTATCTGGAAAGAAGTTTTGTACACCCCGTACCCCATCGACCCTCCACCCGCTCCCAGAAAATGTCCAGTTTACTCAAGAATATCTACAACGCAATTACTATACCCACAAAAGCTTTTCAAAAACGGGAATCGTTAACAGAAAAGATTACAAACGGCGTATATATAGTCGCATATAACGAATGTAACGAAACACGAATTATACACGATTCGGGTGATGTATTACAAGAAACAAAAGAAGATATTATTTTCAGCAAAAGACAAGATTTAAAAGTACTCGTTTTGAAATGTGAGAGTTTACTTGCATATTTCAAAAAAAAGGTTATGAGGCCAAAATACCGTATTCCCGAAAAAAGATCTAAAGATGATAAGTTATGTCGCGACCTAAATACCTTGGTAGAGTGTATTTATGATGAATTGGACTATAACAACGAAAGCGGGTACGAACATTTCGTATATCGATATGAAGAGTTCAGAGATGTAATCAAGAGACATTCAACTTCGATTAGAAACTTAAATAAGACTTAAGTTATTTTAATATAAGGTAAAAAAATGCGACGTTCTTCGAGACGTGTTCTTCAACAAACTGCACAACGCGTAAGAAATTCATTTACACAATCTTCTCAAAGTATGGATATGTTCCATTCCCTCATGGCTCTCATTGATAAAAACGCAGAGGCTCTTCCCGACGGCGATTACCTTGAGATTGCGAATCTTATAAAGGAAATTCGTGATAAAGTCAAACCCCCGAGTTTTCTGCTTGATCAGAATGAACCAATGACAATGTATCAGATGCCTGAATATTCACCGTCGATACGTTCAGCTACCCCTGAGCAAGCGAACGTCACGGTGGATGTGACTTTACTTCACGCTGACTGGGCAAACACGGATAACGCTCGATATCCAGAGGAGGATGATGATGAAGATGACGATGAGTATACGTCATACAGGTTTAACACTGTCCCCGATACACTGGATATTGACTCTATTCCGGGCCATGTCTACGACGCGATCATGGCTTCACCCGACGGTGTGACTACGCGCTCGTATCGACGAGTGAGTGAGAGTGATTCTGACACGTACTATGAGGTTCAGTTTCCGAATGGAAGCACGACTACATATTGCCCACAGAGACACATGGAGTTTATTCACCGATAAGGTCGATCTCCTTTTCGTACGTTTGTGACATGAGTATAGTTTTTAGATCACGTGTAAATGTAATATATTTTTTAGGAATATCTCCCCATAATCTTTCGTTAGTTACAAATGCGTCTATATTTCCATCTTCGAGAAGAGGACGCAATAAAACCCAATTTGGTTCACTGTATTTTATTTTTGAACACCCTTTTGCAAATTTTCTAGAATATATATACCAAGCTGCAATACTTTTATATATATGTATAGGGCGTTTACCTTGCTCTAAACATTTACGCAGTGACGGTACTATAAACGTGTGAAATTTTGTAAAACCATCCATACATATACGTTCTAGTTCGTCCGTGTTAAGTTTACTTGATATGCGTTTTTCTACCTGGTCTACGTACTCGTACACATCAAACGGTAGGTCTATTTCTATTGAAGGTATAATTTCTTCGGATTGTAATCGCCTGAAATGCAGACGATGCAATTTATCATTCATAACCTGATCAAACGTGTTATAACCAGAAAGAACGCCTATATAAGCTAATGACGTGTGAGCACCGTTCAAAATGCGGATCTTACTTTCTTCGTATGGTTCGATATCATGTGTTATTGTTACCCCAACTTTCGTGAGATCTGGGAAATCTGTTGCGAATTTTTCTTCTATAACCCATTGTGTATATTCTTCCGTTTGCACACACGTAAGTCCGAAACCTGGGAATGTATTATCTATTTCAAATCTGAGTTTATCTGTAGTACGAGGTGTTATTCGATCAACCATACACGACGGGAACTTGACATATTCCCGGATCCATTCAGCGAGTTCAAATTGATTCGTTTGATATAAATATGCTAAAAACTGACTTTCTAATACAAGTCCGTTACGCTGATTGTTATCACAAGACAATATAGTTATAGGTGTATTTCGATTTCGTAACCCACAAGCCAAATATTCAAAAAGAGGAGAATTCGGTGCATAACCACTTTCTGTAACGGTTATGGTTATTAATTTTACAGAAGGTAAAGTGAGCATATGCTTAGCGACTGTTCTATTTTTAGTCCAATCTAAATAGTCCAAATGAGACCGCACGAGTCTATAATTGGTCGGGGTTTTAACGATATAGTCGTCTATTTCCCTAAATCCTTCATTACGTAAATTGACTGCAACAATCCCCCATCGCAAGTCCCCGGTTTGCTGCATGTAATCATCTATATACACAGCCTGATGCGCGCGATGAAATGCACCGTAGCCTATATGTACTATCCCCGTCTGACAACTAGACTTATCATACGTCGTTCTGTACATTACCTGAGTTAATGTAATATTTTTTAATGTACATTATCGCGATTAAGTTTAAAGAATAAACTTTATTACGAAATAACGTTTAATGGAAGATTTAAAACAATTGATGCAACTTATAGACGAACATTCACATAGCCTACCTGAAGGAGATTATATGAAAATGTGTCAGAACATGAAGAATTTATTTCCGGTTATTGAAAATAAACCAGAATATGAAATACCTGACTCAGAAGATCCGGGTTGGACAAACTCATATGGAGACCCGAGAGCTGAGTCACGGTTAGACGCTCTGATTTACGAAACTCGAAATGCATGGGGACCAGAACGTCCTCACCAGGACCCTGAGGTAGAACGTGTACTTCTTCATATGGAGTATAATTCTATCGGTGTAGAAGTCAAAGACAAGAAGAATGAATTGAAATTATATGGTGTGATTCAGAATGCAACTCATCACGTGAAAACTAAATCAGTCAAAGACTACTGTCGCTCTAGATTTTTGAGCCTGCCTGAGTATACGTTTAAGAAACTAATTGAAACGTATCCACAGTGTTTTCCTTTTGATAACACCTCGATGGACGTGTTCGCTGGGAGAGGTACTTTGGAACAACTAAATAAAATATATACTAAAAAACTACTAAAACGTGTCGAGCGGCACTTTTATAACGAATACATCAACCGGCAAAATGATATACACAAAGAATACCGTGAGACTATCTCTTACGATCTAGATAGACTGATAGAGAAGCGACTATTTATAAGCTACACATATGCTAGTTTTGGTTTTACGCCTCACCTTGAGGAGCGTCTATAGCGCTGATTATTAATACGTTTTCTGACACCACCATTTATTAGCTCCCAATACCTCAAAAAGGATATGTATCAGGGCGCCTGCTATAAAAAGTTTCCACGTGAGAGGTATTTTACGCAACGAAGATACCTTAGTAAATACCCAGACGATAAACATATTCATTAAACCTATTACACCCGCTTCTATCAGGACGTCGGTGGTTGGTCTCATTTATTATTACACCCAGAAAAAAAATATCAGTACTTTATAAACTAGTATGAAGATCCCCAAGACCTTTACCAGCAAGCCCGCTTATTTTGTATACGGCATTATTATTACCATTCTTTTCCTTTGGGCTACAAAGATGCTCAAGGTAGCCGAGGGTTTCGAGGAGAGCCCCGAGGCGCTCGAGAAAGAGCTTAAGGGGCTTCTTGACGAAATGGCCGAGGCGCCAGAGGTTCAGGGTTTAGACGACGACTCTGATTCTGAGGACGATGAGGAGGAAGTCGATTCGGAGGACGATGATGAGGATGACGACTCCGATGCTGAGAGTGTCGGCCCTTCCCCAATGGGCATGTAAATTTTTTATCGTCTTACAGTAAAGATGACCGAAAAGTCTGTTTTCGCAGCTAAAATTGAATCTACTCAGCCGAAGATAGCTGCAGCTCTTAAAGCGGCTATCTCTGAAATGAAGAGAGTTCTCAAAATAAGGCGAGAGTTTCTATCCACTCCCCCAGAAAAACAGAATTTACAGGCTATGAAAAATTTTGAAGGTGATATGATTAAAGCTATGGACATGGCCATGAAAGCTATAAATCTTAAAGAGTCTGTTAAACTTTTAAAACATTTAGATAAGTCGATTGAGGAGACTAAAAAAATGAAAGATATACAGGCGAGGCAGGTTAATCAAATTAATGCCCAGGAGGCAAAGGCTGTTGCACCCACTAACTAAGAAAACGATAAGATGATCATTATCATCAAACGCACCGATACACTCCCGGACGTTTAATGAATACACTTAAGTTAAAAATATGTTTACATGAAATTTCATGATTCGTTATGAAATATTGTACTGTTCAAAGTTCAATGTCGAAGGGTGTACTTGTGATAGATAGTAACAGTCACATGTGTGCAGAAAGACAATTAATACGCCGTTTGTATATACGATGTTTAAAACATGGATATAAACCACACCAATTCCGTGACTGGCTAATCAGGAAACATGGTCATCTTATTATTCAGAGATCAAACACACTCGGAGATGCGAAATCGGTTCCATGTGTCATGTGTAGAAAGATGATAGAGCGATACGATATACCATGGGCTGCATATGATGGAAATAAATGGGTACATAGTCAAAAGGATATATGTTTGCCCGTATCAAAACCAACAAATAAACAACGTAGAATTTTAGGATTTGTGACAGAATAGATATTATTTTATCATGTAATTATAATGGGAGCTATCTTATCACTATTAGGCCTCGGTCAGCCCCAGCAGCAGGCCGCCACTAATAAAGTGATTGAATACGGTAAAAACTTAGAGAAAAGTGTAGCTAAGAAACAGAAGAAAAATGTTGAAGAAACTAAAAAAGCAGTGATTGAAGCCGACAAAGAAGCTGTTACTAAAAAGAAAACTATAGACGCCGATGTAAAGTTAGATGAAATTGTTAAAGATTCCATGAAGAAAGAAGTAGATACAGAGACGGCTGTAAAGAAAAAAATGATCGTTAGTAACGCTAAAGTGACGGAGGATGCTTTGAAAGCTGAGCGGGTAAAGAATGCAGCTAAAAAGGCTGAATTAGAAGAAAAAATAAAACTTCTCCAGGCGCAGCGTGATGAAGCTGTAAAAAAGAGGAAAGCGTCTGAAACTAGAGAAAAAGAAGCTATAAAGGCTGCTCAAGATGCAAAGGCTGCTCGAAAAGAACAGGAAAAAACCCTTAATAAAACTACCAAGTTCTTAAAAACAGTTAAAGGTGAAGAAAGGGACGCGAAAAAAAGAATGCAAGATTTGCGAACGAAATGTTCACGTTACGAGGAACGAAGAACTGATATATGTCGATCAATGAAATTTTGTAATAGTCCCATGAATGCAATTGATAATAAACGAGAGTTCAGGGATAGATGTAGACCCCTGTTTAAAAAATTAAATATACCCAAGTCCATGTTGAAAAAGATGGAAAGACGTATAAGAAAGCTGGTTAGAAAATTTAGGAAAAATAGGAGGCCGGTCATCGAGCGCCCCGGAATGCCCAAAATGCCCAAAATGCCCAAAATGCCCAAAATGCCCAAGGGATTTCGACGCAAACTTACACGCGAGGAGCGCCGCGCGAGGAGCGCCGCGCGGCGGAATGCACATCGTCAGGCGAAGAAAGAGAAACGCCGAATACTGAACCACAACATGTTGATACAGAGGTGTAAGAATGTGCGATGGGCACATAAACGTTGGAATCAGAAAAAATGTAGAGCCGTCCGCGGTGCAGAGATGCTGGAAGTACCATCACAAAAGAAGCTCATGAAGCGTTTCATGAAGCAGTTCATGCCGCCACTTGGAGCCGAAATAAAGCGCAGTGCTACTATGCGTCCCCCTCCCCCCGGGGGTAAACTCACCAGGCAGGATAAACGTATCCTCCGCATGTGTGCCACCATTCCTCGCGATGGTAGACCGCCTTGGCGAGAGCGTCGTGATAGTAACGAAAAACGCTGTAAAATGTTAGAAAAAAAACAGGCGAGAATTTCTAAAAAAGCTATAGGTTCGGCTATAGGATTCATCAAGAAATCTAACATCGACGCGCGTCGGGCGACTTCGGGGTTGTCGTTGAATCCGCGAGAAAATCGGACGTTGAAAAATTGCAGGAGCGGCCGCTACCGCAGGATGCGACCAGGTAAATGTCGCGCTATACGGAATAAGGCTCGCGCACTAGAAATACCGACGTGGTGAAACTATTAAACACTGATATTTGAAATTATTCAATATGCATATGATCTTTCATTGTAAAAACATGATATGCACGTTATTTTTTTGTACTGTAATAGTAATGGGAGCTATATTATCACTCTTTAGCTCAGCTGCCCCACCGAGCCCACAGCAGGCGGTTGAAAAAAGGGTTGCCGATTATGGAAAATCTTTGGATAAAAAGATAGCTAAACGACAAAAATCGATTGTGGCGAGTGCAACACAAGCCAAAAAGCAGGTCGAACAGGAATCCAACGCTAAACAGCAGGCTATTGAGAAGACCGTTAAAGACCCCGTAGTAAAGAAAGCTTTACAGGAAGAAACGAAGAAAGTTCAAATGTTTAAAACGAGTCTCATTGCAAAACGTGTGAAGTCCGATGAAAAGGTACGAACAGCGGAGCAGGTTAAAGCCGATGCGAAAAAGGCTGCACTCATGCAACAGCTTAAACTTTTACAGGCTCGCAGAGCGGAAGCTATAAAAAGGAGACAAGCTATTATTGCAAAATCGAAAGCGGCTCGAGAAGCTGCTACGGCGGCCATGGCGGCGGCTTCGGCTCAAACACCTGAACAAAAAGCCGCTGCAGAAAAGGCAAGAAAAGAAAATGAAATCGCTATTGCTAAAGCCAAAAAAATTGAAGCTGATGCAAATGCTACCCGCAAAGAACAGGAAAAGAAGACTGCTGAGGCACAAAAGAAATTAGACGATTCCATAAAAAAAGAACAACAGGCTCAAAGGGTTGCAGAAGAAAAGGATAGGAAAGATCGGAAAAAATATGACAAGCAAGTTTCCGATGCTAAATCCCAAGCAGACAGGGAAATCAGCCAAGGTAAAAATTTTGAGAGTAAGGGTCAAGCGGATCGGCGTAGAATAGAATCGGGTGCTAAAAATGCGTCTGACCGTGCGGCAGGTTCTGCCAATCGGAGCAGCAACGCTGGGAAAGAGTGGAAGATTCCAGGGAAAAAGAAGATTCGCTTCAACCCGACCGAAAAAAGGGATTTAAGAAAATGTAAAACCGCCCGGGTGCTCAAGATGAGGGGTTACATGGCAAAGTACTGTAAAAAACTCACAAGGAAGGCGTTATCGGCGGGTCTCCTTGGAAATACATTTTTAAATATGGTTTCTCGCGCTAGAATCAAGGGTTTCGAATCGTTTTTAAAGAAACGACGTAAGGATATCCGTAAGCGTGATAAAAAGTTGAGAAAATATAAAAGCATCCTAACCAGAACAGACACAACGACTTTGCGAAGATGTAAGAATCGAAACTACCGTCGCCGAAATCATAGAAGATGTAAACGGGTCCTAAAGAAGAAAAGAATGGATAAAAAATTGAGAATACAATGGAAACACAACATCAAAAAGTTTAGCAAAATGTACGCACCTAAGGCACCCAAGGCACAAACGGGGTCGCCATACGTCGACCCCGGGTTCCTGAAGAAGTGTAGGAGCGTTCGATTCAGAAGGAAACGCGGAAATGGTAGAAAATGTTACCTAGCGGGTCGAAACGGCAGAAAAATCGCTCGTAGTTGCAGGAAAAGCAGATATTTTAAACGAAATAGACGTAAATGTAAGTCGATTTTAAAAGTGTTGAGAATAAGATTACCCTCGTTCGGTTCAAAACGTCCTTCACCGCCAGCACGACCACCTCCAGCGCGAAAGCCGCCACCGAAGTCGGCTGCGCAAATACGAAGAGAAGCACGACAGAGAATGGCAGAGGCAAATAAGAAGATGCGGGAGCAGATGCGGGCGCATATGAAGAAGGTCCAGGGGCGCGTGGGAAAAGGCGGGCGCGGGAGGGGTCGCGGGAGATGCTTTTCTGGGTATACAAAGGTGAGAATGGCTTCGGGTGAGAATAAATGTATCAAAGATATAACACTAGGGGAAGAATTGAAAGGTGGTATACTTGTTGATGCTACGATGCAAATTAAAAATAGAACAAATGACCCATTCTATAAGATAAAAAGTGAAATATTAAACGGATATGTATATGTAACTGGGTCGCATCACATACTTCACGGTGATAAATTCATTCGAGTAGACGAACACCCAGATGCAGAAATAACTGATAACTGTGATTTAGTTCTGTATTGTCTAGTCACGAGTACTCATATAATTCCCGTAGGAGAACTTACATTCTGGGATTGGGAGGATGACCTCGTAAATGCTTAATAGTATATAGATTTCAAAATGATAACATACATATAATAGTATACATAAAACTACACTATTATAGGAATGACTTTGCATAGGTATGACCACGACACTTAAACATGCGAGTGACTAGTATCTAAAACTAAACGGTGATATACTATTTTACTGGAATTAGTTAGGCATAAAAACATACACAGATCTTACGTATCAAAAAATAGCCCGTGATTCGTCTCCTGGAGAATTATGAAAAGTGGCCCCATTTTTTTTCTTAGCTATATATTGAGAGAAGATGAAAATAAA
>MDSX01059547.1_pt1 | contig 14410 bp, 14 predicted proteins | sample 811141 | NCBI WGS metagenome assembly MDSX01 (sample SAMN05326642, study PRJNA326480) | marine metagenome | isolation source: seawater | place: Atlantic Ocean: South East | collected 2010
AGGCCTTTGCGGTGCCCTTGGCTGATGAGGCCTCGTATGTCGGCTGCTTTCAAATCCTGCGCCTGATCGATATCAGCCTCACAGGCATACTTTAAGAGCGCTGTTAGGTCATGCTGGTAGGCCGCGAGCGTATGGCGGGACAACCGGCGCTCATTTTTGAGATGAGACAAGAAGGCATCAACTTGCTCGGCCAATCCGATCAATGGTTCAGTCCCCTTGCTTTGGGTCATCGATCAAAAAACGATGTTTGATCAGTCCCGCTAAGAAGTCGCCGATAAATTGAATGAACAAGGTGTCCTGATCGCGATGGAAGCCATTGCTGTCTTGGCTGCCAATGGTGAGCGCGCCGACCAAGTCTTCACTAACGAGCGGAATAATCGCGCAGGATGAAATGTCATGATCCAGGTCCGGGAAAAGGCACTTTGATTCTTCTGCCCGCACGACGCCAAGAATGGGTTTGTCCGGGTTAAATAACCCCCCAACGCTCGTTTGAAAGCGCGCTTGGGACACGAAGCTGGTGGCCGTGCAGTCCGGCTCAGCGGCCTCTCGGAAAATAAACAAATGGTAGTCACGAGTGTCTAGGGTGGCCTTCAAGATTTCGCCCAAGCGAGCCGTTGCCGCTTGAATCGACTGCGGTTTTTGCAGTTGTTGAACCAGTTGATGACACAGCTGGAAGAGCGTTTGGTTTTGCGTCGACACGTCTATAAATTCACGGATTTGCTGCTCTGCGAGTGCCAATTTTTCGGACACCAGTTGTAGCTTGTGTCCTGAAAGCGAGACCGCACCTTTTGTTTCGGGGATGGCTTCCAACACGAGGCGCTCTAAATCACCGGGATTCTCTTTTAAATAGTTTTGAATTTGGGTGTAGGTAACCTTGTCACTCATGATGGCTCCTTAAGACCGGTCATTGATTTTGATTTTACCATCGAAGACTCGAACGGCTGGGCCAGTGAGCCAGAGGTCTTGCCCTGGCCCAGGCCAAGTGACGGTCACGGCGCCGCCTGGCATTTCGACGGAAACCGTTTCGGATAAAAGATTCATTGCGCGGCCAACGGCAACCGCCGCGCAAGCGCCAGAACCACAGGCCAGAGTCTCGCCAGCGCCGCGTTCTGATACGCGAAGGGTGATGGCCGTCTTCGAGTTCAAGGCCATAAAGCCCACGTTAACCCCGGCCTGAAAGGCCGTCTGCGCGCGAAATTCAGTCGCAAGATCGGCAACCTCTAGATCCTGAGTGGACTCAACCAATAGCACCGCATGCGGGTTGCCAAGATTTGCAACGCCGAAGGCATATCGAGAACCATCCTGAAATGACGCGGCGTAAGGGGCCTGCTCGCCTGACCGAGGTTGAAAGGGAACGGCGGCTGGATCCAGCTGGGGCTTTCCCATATTCACTCGAATTGTCTGGCTAGAAACGCGCTGGGTGGTGAGTTGGCCGGTGCTTGTTTGCAAGACTAATTCCGATTTGGGCGATAACTGCTTATCAAAAATAAACTTCGCAACGCAGCGCGCACCGTTTCCGCATTGGCCTGACTCTGAGCCATCGGCGTTATAGATGCGATAAAAAAAATCGGCCGTGCGGATGGTTGGGGGCTCGATTGTGAGCAATTGATCAAAACCAACACCGGTATGCCGGTTGGCAAGGTCGCGCACGCAAGTTGCGCTCAAGGTCCCGGCTTGGGTCACCAAATCGATTACGACAAAGTCATTACCACTGCCATGCATTTTCGAGAAGTTGACGAGCATACTCAGACCCTAGCGCGCGCTGATGTTGGCGGTTGGCACGCTCGTCACCGTGCCGAGATTGGTTTCTGCAGCGAGGACGTCATCGATGGTTTCGCGTCGTCGAATCAATTGTGCTTGCGCGCCATCAACTAAAACCTCAGCGGCCCGACCTCGGGTATTGTAATTGGAGCTCATCGACATGCCATAGGCGCCGGACGATGCAAGAGCAATGAGCGCGCCACTTTCTAAATCGACTAAGCAGTCCTTTGCCAGGAAGTCGCCGGATTCACAGATTGGACCGACGATTTCAAAGCGCTCGGAAGGGTTGGGTTGTGCGATTACCGGCAGTACGGCCTGCACCGCGTCATAGAGCGCTGGCCGAATCAAGTCGTTCATTGCGGCATCAACGACTGCGAAGGCCCGAGACTCGTTATGCTTGGTGTAGAGCACGTGGGTGAGGAGAATGCCAGCATTCGCGACGATGTACCGCCCCGGCTCCAAAATAACCTCCAGTTTACGATCTGCCATCTTTTGCTGCAGGGCCTCCGAGAGCGCCTCGATTGGGAAGTCCGGTTCTTGCTCATAACGGACCCCCATGCCGCCCCCAATGTCAAAATGCTCCAGAACAATCCCTTGTTCTTTGAGCCGGTCAATCAGAGCAAACATTTTGTCGAGGGCATCGAGATAGGGCGCAAGCTGAGTGATTTGTGAGCCAATATGAATATCGAGGCCTTTGACCGTAATCCCAGCCAGGCTTTGGGCTGCAGCGTAAAGTCTTAAAGCTTGGTTCATCGGAACCCCAAACTTGGATTCTTTTAAACCGGTTGAGATGTAGGGATGGGTTTTGGGGTCGACGTCAGGGTTTACACGCAGGGAAATTGGTGCCGTGGTGCCAAGCCGTTCTGCGATCTCTGCGATATGGTGCAGTTCTGCCTCTGACTCGACATTAAAGCATTTTATTTTGGCTGCAAGGGCCGCTTCGATTTCATCGGTTTGTTTACCAACACCCGAAAATACGATTTTACTTGGGTCCGCCCCAACTCTCAAAACGCGGATCAACTCGCCACCTGAAACGATATCAAAGCCGGCGCCCAAATCGCATAAACGCTTTAAAATTGCCAGATTGGAATTCGCTTTAACCGCGTAGCAAATGAGGGGGGCATGGTATCTAAAGGCGGATTTGATCGTTTGATATGCCGCCGTCATAGCGCTTGCTGAGTAAACAAAACAGGGGGTGCCATAGGTGCTCGCCAGGCTGTCGAGGGGGTAGTCCTCACAGTGCAGGCGGTTGGTTTGGTAGTTAAAATCGTTCATGCACGCTCCTTGACCGTTTCCGGCTCGGCCAGGGTTTCTTTGGGATAGAGAGGGCCCTTCTGACCGCAGCTCGTCAGGATGAGGCAAAGAATAATGACAATTGTTCGCATAGCGCACGATAAAGGCGTAAACGTTGAGTATACTGCGTTCGGTGGTTGATAGGGAGAAGGGATTTGTCGCAAGGCTCGATAGAACAGCAGTATCATCAGCGATTGGATGCGCTCATGATGATGATTGAAGATTGTATTGATGAACTACCACAAGACATTGACGTTGATGGCGCCAATGGACAGCTGACTTTAACCTTTCCCGATGGGTCTCAGATCGTGATCAGTCGACAGCCCGTCCAACAAGAAATTTGGGTCGCGGCCAAATCGGGGGGCTTTCATCTTCGGGAGCAGCAAGGTCAGTGGTTTTGCGCCGTGACCGAGGAGCGCTTATCGGCGCTCCTCAACCGGGTCGTGAGGGAACAATCTGGGGCGCCGGTTGAGGTCTTTACCCTAATTGATGCCTAGCCCGCGAGATGGCCGCCCTTACCGTGTCGGGCGCTGTCCCGCCAAGGTGGGATCTGGCGGCAACCGAGCCTTCTAAGGTGAGCACCGCGTAGACATCCTCGGTGATTTGATCGCTTTCTGTCTCGAAATCAGCAAGCGTCAATTCTGCCAAATCGACGCCCCGCTCGACCGCAAGCCCCACTAAGCGCCCGACAACGTGATGGGCATCCCGGAACGCCAGGCCCTTTCTCACCAGGTAATCAGCAAGGTCTGTGGCGGTGGCAAAGCCGCGTTCTGCCGCAGCGCGCATGTTGTCTGGCCGGGCCTTAATATTGGGGATCATATCGCCAAAAGCGCGCAGGCAATCTTTCAGGGTTCGAACGGTATCGATGAGCGGCTCTTTGTCTTCTTGATTGTCCTTGTTATAGGCCAGCGGTTGACTCTTCATCAGGGTCAGCAGCGCGATCAGGCTGCCAAAGACCCGCGCCGCTTTGCCTCGAACGAGTTCTGGGACATCAGGATTCTTTTTCTGCGGCATGATCGAGGACCCAGTGCAAAATCGATCCGGCAGCTCGATGAACGCAAATTGGGGCGAGGCCCATAAAATCATCTCCTCTGACCAACGCGACAGATGCATCATCAAAAGACTGGCGGCGCTGGTGAATTCAATCGCGAAATCTCGATCACTGACCGCATCGAGAGAATTTTCTGCGATCGCCTCAAAACCCAATAAATCTGCGACCATTGCGCGATCAATTGGGAAGCTAGTGCCGGCCAATGCCGCAGCACCAAGGGGCAAGGTGTTGACCCGGCGCCGACAATCTTGGAGTCGATCGGCGTCGCGGCGCAGCATTTCATACCAAGCCATGAGGTGGTGACCAAAAACCACCGGCTGAGCGACTTGCAGATGAGTAAATCCGGGCAGGATGGTCTCGCAATGGCCTTCGGCGAGGTTCAGGAGTCCGCGTTGTAAATGCCGGATCTGCTCGAGGATCAGATCGATGTTGTGCCGAAGATACATTCTGACATCGGTTGCCACTTGATCGTTTCGGCTTCGTCCGGTGTGCAAGGCTTTGCCCTGCTCGCCAATTCGGTCGGTGAGCGCGGCTTCGATGTTCATGTGAACATCCTCAAGCTGAACGGACCAAGTGAAGACACCAGCTTCGATATCTGCTCGGATTTCGTTCAGGCCCCTGATAATGGCCTTGGCGGTCTCACCATCGATAATGCCGCACCGGCCCAGCATCGTGGCATGGGCCACGGACCCTTCGATATCGAACAGCGCCAACTCGAAATCGAACGTGACGGATGCGGTAAAGGCTTCGACAAAGGCATCGGTTGCCTCCGAAAAACGACCGTCCCATAGCTTTTCATTGCCTTGGCTCACTGAGGTTTCCTGATGCTAAAAAATAAGAGTATACCAGTTGGTGAATCAGAGTTGGTGTGATCTGCTGGCAAGGGCAGGCGATGGGTTTTAATCGGGCTGGCCTGAATCAAGTTTCGGTTAGCGCGCTGCGCCCGGTTTCTGAAAATCAAGGTTTACTCGTCAACCCGTCCAAGTTAGTGTTGCGGTTTTAGACGTTAAGGGGCCCCTTTGAGAATTATTCGCCTTGCCACGCGCAGAAGTCCCTTGGCCCTTTGGCAGGCTAATAACGTCGCCGATCAGATCAGAGCAAGTTTCCCCGAGATACAGGTCGAGATAGTCGGTTTATCGACCGAAGGCGATCGGAATCGTGTTGCCGCTCTGTCAGAGATTGGTGGCAAAGGGGTTTTCGTCAAAGAACTCGAAATTGCCTTGCAAACGGGTGATGCCGATTTCGCGGTGCATTCAACCAAGGATGTGCCGGCTGAATTGCCAGATGGTCTAGCGTTGGTTGCGCTGTGTCAGCGCGCGGATCCTCGTGATGCGTTGGTTGCCAAGGATTATGGTGGTTTGGCTGAATTGCCGCCGGGCGCAAGAATCGGCTCGTCGAGCTTGCGGCGGTGCCTACAATTGGCCAGGGCCTACCCACAGCTTGTGTTTGAAAACCTTCGAGGTAATGTTGAAACGCGTCTGAAGCGTTTAGATGACGATCATTTTCAGGGCATTATCCTGGCCTCGGCTGGCCTTGCCCGCTTGGGCTTGGGTCATCGGATCACTGAAAACATCCCGACCGATATTTGTCTCCCTAGCGCAGGACAAGGCGCTGTCGGGCTTGAAGCGCGTGTCGATCGAGACGATCTGATCGATGTCATTAAGGCTCTGAACCATGAACCAACCTTTACCACGGTCAGTTGTGAGCGTCAGATTTCGCGTAGGCTTGGGGCGACCTGCAATTTACCAGTTGCCGCTTTTGCACAACGCTTAGGCAATGACTCCGAGCCAATGGTGCATCTAGACACCTTTGTGAGTGATCTGCGTGGTGAGCAAGTGCTCACTATTAGTGGCAGCGATGTGATCGAAAATGCCCAGGCTATGGCGGATCGGGTTGCAGACGAGCTGATCGATAAAGGGGCTTTAGCGCTGGTTTCTGAGTCGCCCTAAATGATTAAAAAGATACTGCTTACCCGTCCAGCTGGGTTTAATGATGAGATCGCCGCGGCATTGCAGGCGCGCAAGGTTCAGGTGGTGCAGGCGCCCTTAGTTCGAATTCAAGGTCTCAGTCTTGCGATGGCCCAGCTACGGCCCGATGGCTACCTTGATCCCGAGCAGTACATTATTTTTACCAGCCAAAATGCGATCGACTATGCGGGAGACATGATCCCGCAACTGGCTCGGGCGGCAAAGACGAATGTCTTTGCGGTCGGACCGGCAACAAAAATGCGGCTTAAAGCGTTAGGAATCTCGGCCATCGCGCCAGATCAGCCTGGTTCTGAACCCCTGCTGAGCTTGCCGGTGTTCGCAGCGCCTTTTGCTAAAAAGGTGCTTATCGTGACGGGTCGCTTGGGTCGGGACTACCTTGAGACGACCTTACAAGATCGCGGGGCAATGGTTGCGCGGTACGAGTGTTATGAGCGGGTACCGCAGCGAATTGAAAACCTTGATGACCTTATTGCCGAGGGGTACAACGCGATCTTGGTAACGAGCACCGATATTTTGCAGGCGCTATCGAGTCATTTATCCGAGGCGAGCCGGCGTCGGGTTGTGCTGTGTGTCACAGCGAGCAGAATTGCCGATGTCGCGCGGCGCTTGGGATATAGCCAGTTAATTGAGGCCCCAGACGCCAGTGTGTCTGGCATACTCGAGGGGTTAACCCGTGATCCATCAAATCAAGGAGCCGCGTTCCCGTGAAGGCGCCAGTCCCAGAGCCAACCCAGAAACCATCTGAAACCTTACAAGCCCTTGAGGCTGGTGCGGCGGCGCGTACAACAAGCGCGCGAGGACTGGCCTTTGTGCTACTACTGCTGCTAGCCGGATTCGCGTTGAGCGCCTGGCAAATGTGGTTGCTGCAGAATGAGCAAAAAGCCCAAAGCCAAAGACTGACCGCACTGGCAGCATTAAAGACGGAATTGGATCAATCTCGGCGGGTCTTGAGCGACCTTGTACAAGACCAAAGCCAGCTTGCCGAAGTGTTCCAAGAGGTCACAATACGCGTCGAAAGCCAAGCAGAAACCCTTGCTTTAGTCCGTCAACAAACGACCGAGCAGGCAGCAGTTTGGCAGTTGGCAGAAGTGGCAACCCTGGTGCGAATGGCGTCGCTCGCGCTGAATGTCTTTGCGGATGTTCCGCAAGCAATGGGTTTTCTGCGTCAGGCAGACATGGCCTTAATCGGGGCTGAGGGGCGTGACTTGGTTACGCTTCGTGCAGCGATCGTTTCTGATTTGGCGCAGCTGGCTCAGGTGCCATCGGTTGATCGAATTGGTCTTTATTTAACCCTTGGTCAATTGATGAGTACGGTGGCAGATTTGCCTCTCAGGCATGCGAGGCTCGCGCCGAAGCAAATGCCGCAGCCGATGCAGCCGTCTGTGGCCGGTTTTTGGAGCTGGGCTCAGCAGGCATGGAATACTTTTTCGGCACGGTTGGTTGGCCTTGTCGACTTCAGGCGGGGCGAGGTTGTACCCAAGCCCATTCCAACGGCGCAAGCGGCACAAGATCTAAGGCAGAATCTGTTGCTGAGCTTAAGTACGGCGCAAAGCGCCCTGCTTCGGTTGGAGCAGCCTATTTTCGACGAGGAGCTGCGTAAAGTGGAGACCTGGGTTGTTGATTATTTCGATCCGACGGCTGCGCCGCATCAGGCTTTTTTGGTTGGCTTAGGGCAACTTAAAATGGAGATCATTCAACCGGAGCTGCCATCGATTGAAGGATCAATAGCCGCGTTAGGGCAGGCTCAAAAGCCACAGGTTGTGTCCCCCTGATGCCTCGTTTTCTGCTTTTGATCACGGTCATTCTGGCGCTTGGGATTGGCACGATCACGAGTCGCTCGCCAGGTTACGTCTTGATTGCCTATGAAGACATTATGTTACAAACCAGTTTGTGGGTTGCGGTACTGGGACTGCTTGTGCTGCTGCTGGCGTTACGCTGGTCTTGGGTGATTTTGCAGGCTGTTTTGGGCACCAAAAATAAGCTTGCTGCTTGGTCTGACGGTCGCCGAACGGCGAAAGCCCTGGATTTCTTGGGTAAAGGCGTAACCCTACGGGCGTTGGGTGAGTTAAAGCGTGGTAATCGATATCTTTCGCAAGCGCTCGATCTGTCGAGTACCAAACCCGTCGCGCTTGCCCTGCTGGCAACCGGCGATGCTGACGAGGCTGGCGAGGCCCAGCCCAGCGCCTTGGCTGCGCTCGCCCTAGGCAGTCAACCTCAGAAGGAACTGGCTGCGCTCAACCGAGCGGCACTTGCTCTAAAGGCGGGTTTGACTGACGTTGCAGCAGAGCACATAGCCGCGCTGCCCGATAACCCAAAGACGCTTGTCCTAAAGCGTCGAGTCTGGCTCGCGGCTAAGAACTGGTCGCAGTTGGCGAAACATAGAACAGCCGTCGCAAAATTTGATGAGACCCTGACGCTTGCCGAGCATGAGCAGTTAGTCGCTGGTCGGCGAAGCTTGACCAGCGATGCCGATCGGCAAGCCTGGCTCAATACCCTGCCGAGTATTTCTCTGCAGGATGATGGCTTACTCGCCGCCGCATTTGAGGACTTTGATCAACCCAAGCTTGCCGAGAAGAGTTGCCGCGCGCTGCTTGAGACGACTCCAACGCTCGCCCTGTATCTGGTTTACGCCGAACTAAGCCTTGAAACCCAAGTCGAAAGGTCGCGGCAGATCACACGCTGGCAGCAGCAGGGCACGGGCGCAAATGTGTTGGCGGCGATGGGCGCGCTTGCGGCATCGGGAGGTGACCACTCGGAGGCAGTGACGCATTATTCGGCGAGTCTCGCTTTAAAATCGTCAGTTTTGATTCGGGTAAGGTTGGCCCGCTCGTTTCTTGCTTTGGGCGACTCCGACAGCGCCCTGTCCCATCTACAAACGCTTTAGGCCGTTCTGGGCGCGTAATCGAACACGTCCGAGCGCATGTCTTCGGGATCAAAGCCTGTGGCCGTGAAGAGGTCTAGGGTGCCGTAAACCATGCCTGGACTGCCTGAAACGAAGATTAAGTGGTCGTTCAGATTTTTAATATCCTGCTGAACCGCTTCGCCGACGAGGCCCACGCGGCCTGTCCAAGTTTGGTGATCCGTGCTGACCACCGGCGTGTAGGTGATCTTGGCGTGGTCCGCCGCGGCCTTAAAATAATGGTCTAAATAAAGATCCTCTGGTGTGACAACCCCCCAATAAACGTGCACTTTTTGCGCGCCAGGTTGCGGGGTTAACCAATCAAACAGGCTTTTGATTTGGGTAATACCGGTCGCGGCGGCGATAAAAATTACAGGCTGCGATGGTACCTGGCTCAAAAAGCACTGCCCAAGGGGAAATTCGATGGTCACGGAGGGTGGGTGATCATTGAGGAACTGTTCAATGAGGGCTGAGTCAGGAGAGTCTTCGGTTGCTTTGATATGCAATTCAAGGTGCTTTCCGCCCGGCGCGTTGGCAATCGAAAAAGGAAAGGCGCGGTCGCCAACGGTTAACAAAAGGTATTGACCAGCGCAAAAGCTTGCCGCGACGGGCAGGCTTAAAACCAGCCGCCGGACGCCATTCTGCATGGCTTCATTGGTTGTGACTTGGCAGCTGATCGTCACGCTTAATTGCGTTTCATAGAAGCAAAAAATTCTTCGTTGGTTTTGGATTTCTTCATCTTGCCGAGAAGAAATTCAATGGCTGCCAGATCATCCATCTCGTGTAAGATTTTTCTAAGGATCCACACTTTTTGCAATTCTTCTTCCGACATTAAAAGGTCTTCTCGACGCGTGCCAGAGCGACGAATATTGATTGCTGGGTAGACCCGTTTCTCGGCGATCTTACGCTCCAAATGGAGCTCCATGTTGCCGGTGCCTTTAAATTCCTCGTAGATTACTTCATCCATTTTCGAGCCGGTATCAACCAGGCAGGTTGCGATAATGGTCAGGCTACCGCCCTCTTCAATATTTCTTGCCGCCCCAAAGAAACGTTTAGGTCGCTCTAGTGCATGTGCGTCAACGCCGCCCGTTAGCACCTTCCCCGAAGCAGGAATAACCGTGTTGTAAGCGCGAGCCAAACGCGTAATCGAGTCCAGCAAAATAATGACATCGGTTTTATGTTCAACCAGACGTTTGGCTTTTTCGATCACCATCTCGCTGACCTGAACATGTCGCGAGGGCGGCTCATCAAAGGTACTTGCCACGACTTCGCCGCGCACAGAGCGTTGCATTTCGGTTACTTCTTCGGGTCGTTCATCGATCAGTAAAACAATCAAATGACACTCTGGGTTGTTTCGCATAATCGCTTGCGCAATATTTTGAAGGATGAGTGTCTTACCGGCTTTGGGTGGCGACACGATGAGGCCGCGCTGACCCTTCCCAATGGGTGACGTCAAGTCGATGATTCGCGAGGTTAAGTCTTCGGTGCTGCCATTGCCGCCCTGTAAGGATAGCGTTTTGTCAGGGAAAAGCGGCGTGAGGTTTTCAAAGAGGATTTTATTTTTCGATTCACTGGGATCGGTGAAATTAATTTGGTCGACTTTCAGCAGCGCGAAATACCGCTCGCTGTCCTTTGGTGGTCGAATTTTGCCCGAAACCGTGTCGCCGGTTCGAAGGTTGAATCGTCTAATCTGGCTGGGGGAAACGTAAATATCGTCGGGCCCAGCAAGGTAGGAGCTGTCCGGTGAGCGAAGAAATCCAAAACCATCCTGAAGGATTTCGAGGGTGCCATCGCCATAGATGTCTTCGCCGCTTTTTGCATGTTTACGCAGGACATTGGCAATAATTTCTTGCTTTCGCGATCGGCCGAGATTGTCCATGCCCATTTCAAGGGCAATTTCAAGAAGCTCAGGAATAGGCTTCGCTTTGAGATCAGTCAGATTCATTCAAGTTCACTTTATGTTGAAGAGGGTTGAGGCTTAGGTGAAGGACCAAAGGACCTTTTGGGTTTAAAAATTCGAGGGGGTTTTTGCCAGCAAGTGCGGTTAAGGGTACAAGCCTGCACTGCTGAAACAGGAAAATGAAGGGTTCGGCGCCCTTTGTCAACTATTATTTTATGTTCGTTTTAGATCGAGCGTGACCCGCGGGTCACGCTCACGGCTGAAATTTAGATGTTACTGTCTAAAAACGCGGTTAATTGCGACTTGGACAAGGCCCCAACCTTGGTCGCTTCAACATTGCCGTTCTTAAACAGCATGAGCGTTGGAATACCTCGAATGCCGTACTTTGGCGGTGTCTCGCCGTTGGCATCAATGTCCAATTTGCAAACTTTCATCTTACCGTCATATTCGGCAGCGATTTCTTCCAGTACCGGTGCAATGACCTTGCAGGGTCCACACCACTCAGCCCAATAATCAACCAAGACGGGTAGGTCAGAGCCTAGGACATCTGATTCAAATGAGGCGTCGGTTACGTGTGCAATATCTGCCATGCGATGGCTCCCTGATGATAAAAAAGATTTGAGCGGTTTAAAACGTGTTGAAAAAGCAGAGTCTATCGTAAGGGTTCAGCTGTTTTTTGGCAATCAATTGTCAGGGCCTTTGCTGTCAATCAATTGTCAGGGCCTTTGCTGTCAATCAATTGTCAGGACTTTTTCTGCCAATTAATTAGCAGAGTCCTTTCTGGTGATGCATCGCGCGAGTAGATTTTTGATGAACGGGTTAAGATTTGGGCCCCAAGCCGCTTATGACCCTTCGTTTTTACCCAATGAGGCGGCCGCGGTTTTCGCAAAATAGGTCAGGATGCCATCTGCTCCAGCCCGCTTCATGCAGGTCAGCGATTCAATAATGACCGAATCACTTAGCCAACCGTTTTCAATGGCGGCCATGTGCATCGCATATTCGCCGCTAACTTGATATACCATGGTGGGAACGCCGAACGCCTGTTTTACGCTGTGTAGGACATCAAGGTAAGGCATCCCAGGTTTCACCATGACCATGTCTGCGCCTTCGCTCAGATCGAGCTCAACCTCGGTTAAGGCCTCCAAGCGATTGCCAGGGTCCATTTGATAAGTACTCTTATTACTCTTGCCAAAATTTGCGGCGGATCCGACGGCTTCCCGAAAGGGGCCGTAATAGTTTGATGCGTACTTCGCTGAATACGCCATGATTTTGGTATTAGTGTGGCCGTCGGCCTCTAGGGCTTGTCGAATGGCGCCAATACGACCATCCATCATGTCGGACGGTGCAATCACATCAACGCCGGCTTCAGCCTGAGAGAGCGCTTGCTGCACCAGGACTGAAACCGTCTCATCATTCATCACATAGCCTGAATCATCGATCACCCCATCCTGGCCATGACTGGTATAGGGATCCAAGGCGACATCCGCCATGACACCGATATTAATCTCTGCTTCTTTGAGCGCCCTTATGGCAGTCTGAACCAGGCCGTCACTGCGATAGCTTTCTTCTGCGGTAAGGGATTTGCGTTCTCCCGGAACAACCGGAAAGAGCGCGATGAGCGGGATTCCCAACTCAGCTGCTTGCCAGGCATCCTCTAAAAATAAATCAATCGTTTTCCGTGTCACGCCCGGCATGCTTTGGATGCTTTGCGTTTGATTGGTGCCTTCGATCACAAAGGTTGGGTAAATTAGATCTGAGGGCGTGAGCGTTGTTTCTCTAACCAAACGACGACTGAAATCATCGCTACGCAAACGTCGAGGTCGGGTCATTGGAAAGTGTCTGGTCATGGCGGGTCTCCTCGGTCAAAAGTATAGAACAGTCTGGGCTGTGGCATGAAGGACTTTGCTGTTTTTGTCGCCTCGTCGCGCGGCTAACTCAGACCCTCTCGTTCTGATTCGAGGCGCAACCATTCCTCCTCGAAGTCGTCAATTTGGCTCTGAAGCGACACGCGTTCGCGCAATAGACCCTGCAGCGTTGGGCTGTCTGGGTCGCTATAGTGCTTTGGGTCGGACAATGCCTGCTCGGCCTCAGTCATTTTTTCACTTAAGCGGGCCAGTCGAGTCTCAATCGTTTTGATGCGGGTGGCAATTTGTCGCTGTCGTTTGTGGTCTGCTTTCGGCGCTGGCACAACCGGTGCGCTGCGGGTTGCAACGGCCGGACCGAGGCCGGCCTCAGTGACCGTCTCGGTTGCGTGATCGGTGACCACCGGCTTTGCCTCTAACCCAAGGCGATAGTCCGACAGCGTGCCTTCAAAGGGTTGGATGCGTCCATCACGGATTAGCAAGAAACTATCGACTGTGCTGCTCAATAGATACCGATCATGGGAAATCACTAAAATAGCACCCTCAAAGGTGTTCATGGCAGTGGCCAGTGCTTGTCGCATTTGCATGTCGAGGTGATTGGTGGGTTCGTCCAGCAAGAGTAAATTGGGTTGTTGAAAGGAAACAATGGCTAGGGCCAGTCGCGCTTTTTCACCACCTGAAAAGTTTGCGGCTTTGGTTTCGACTTGCTCACCTTGAAAATTGAATCCCCCTAAAAAGGTCCTGAGTTTCAATTCGTTGGCCTTTGGATCGAGTTGTTGGAGGTGTTCTAAAGGGCATCTTTCCAGGTCTAAATCATCGACTTGATGCTGTGAGAAATAACCCGTCTTGAGGTGTAGCCCTTCCGTCCGCTCGCCATCAATTAGTGGCAAGGTGCCCTCGAGCGATTTCACAAGTGTGGATTTGCCGGCGCCGTTAACCCCTAACAGACCAAAGCGATCCCCCGGGGAAAAGCTTAAGTTAAGGTCGCTCAGAATAGGATCCGTGTAGCCAAGGTTGGCGTTGCGAAGCTGCAGCAGCGGGTCCGATTGCCTGCTGGCTTCGCGAATACTAAATCGGAAGGGTGATGCTTCATGAACCGCCTCAACTCGGGTTAGGCGCTCCAGGGCTTTAATTCGGCTTTGCGCCTGCCGGGCCTTGCTTTCCTTGTACCGGAATCGCCGGATAAAATCTTCCATGTGATGAATGGATTTTTGTTGTTTCTCAAATTGCCGCGCTTGATCGATCAGTTGCTCGGCTCGCAGGGTTTCAAAGGCTGAGTAGTTGCCGGAATACAGCGTAACCTTTTGATTAGCCATGTAAGCGATATGCAAGACGCAATCATCTAAGAATTCCCGGTCATGGGAGATCAATATGAGGGTGCCCTGATAAGCTTGAATCCAAGACGCAAGCCAGAAAATTGCGTCCAAATCCAAATGGTTCGTTGGTTCATCTAATAGCAATAAGTCAGAAGGCTTCATGAGCGTTCTGGCTAAATTAAGGCGCACGCGCCATCCACCGGAAAAGCTTTTCAGCGGGTTTTCAAAGGTTGTTTCACTAAATCCAAGGCCAACCAAGAGCTGCTCGGCCCGCGCCTCAGCACTAAAGCCATCTAGGTCTTTAATTTCTTCAAAGAGTTGGGCAACTTTGTCGAACTGG
>MDSX01059136.1_pt1 | contig 14408 bp, 12 predicted proteins | sample 811141 | NCBI WGS metagenome assembly MDSX01 (sample SAMN05326642, study PRJNA326480) | marine metagenome | isolation source: seawater | place: Atlantic Ocean: South East | collected 2010
CCAAAAAAATTAAACATACCAACGGCAGGATAGCGATAGTTATTTATAGCCTGCCGTTTATGTTGGTTAACTGTTTTTCAACTACAACCACTAGTGCTGCCGCATGTATCACATTTCATGCATGTTCCGTTGCGAACAAGTGTGAAATTACCGCATTCTTGGCAAGCTTCCCCTTCATAGCCTTTTATCCGAGCTTCCCTAATTTTAGCAAGTTTCAGGTCCACTTGATCCATAACAGTCTCGCTCACTGCGACTTTCTTAGAGCGCCCATTAGAATTGCTGGATTGAACACTCATGGTTGCCTGATTAGTAGTTCCTGTGGTCTGTGCTTCGGTCATAGCGATCGCTGAATTAACCCCGTCAGTACCAGTAGCTGAACCAGCTCCACCGTTAAGTACAACTATATTATTTCTTACGTATCCTCTACTGGCTATTTTGTTGAATTGCTCAACATCCAGCGATTCTGTATCCCCATCACCAATAGTGTCAGGTAATAAGTCGTCTTTATCAGCATGGCTAAGGTCATCGCGATCGAGATAAGATATGGCCACTTCTCTAAATAAGTAGTCTAGAATTGATGTGGCCATCTTTATTGCATCATTACCAGTTACCATGCCAGAGGGCTCAAACCGGGTGAAGGTGAACGAGTCGACATATTCCTCTAATGGCACACCATATTGAAGGCCAATGGAGACAGCTATTGCAAAGCTATTCATAAGGGACCTAAATGCTGCGCCTTCTTTATGCATATCAATAAAGATTTCACCAAGGCTACCGTCTTCATATTCCCCAGTCCTTAGATAGACTTTATGTCCTCCTACGACAGCTTTTTGTGTATAACCTTTACGGCGATGAGGAAGTCTTGCTCTACCTGCTTTCTGGCGAGCTTCCACTACTTTCTCTACGACCCTCTCAATTATCTTTTCTGCCACTACGGGGGCCTTAGCGGCAGCTGGCGCCTCCATGAATTCATCCAGGTCTTCGTCATCTACAAGGCTTGATGCCAATGGTTGGCTTAATTTTGATCCATCTCTGTAGAGTGCATTAGCTTTTATCGCTAATTTCCATGACAACATGTATGCATTGGCGCAATCCTCAACGCTAGCGCTATTAGGCATATTGATTGTTTTGGATATAGCGCCTGATATAAATGGTTGTGCTGCTGCCATCATATGGATATGACTTTCCGCCGATAGAAAACGCGTTCCAATTCGTCCACAAATATTTGCGCAATCAAAAATAGGAAGATGATCTTCCTTTATGTGCGGTGCTCCCTCCAGTGTCATTGCACCACAGACAAATGTATTGGTAGCTTCTATCTCGGGTCTTGAAAAACCAAGGGCGATAAGCATGTCAAAGGATACATCATTCAATTGCTCGTCTATGAAACCCAGGACATTTTTACAGAAATCCTCGCCTAACGACCATTTGTTGAAGACAAACTTGATATCAAAGGCGTTCGCTACAGCGGTTTCAACAAGTTCAATTTCTGCGGGACCAAAGCCCTTAGCTTTTAAATCATTGTGGGTGATAGCTGTCGAACCAACAAGACTACCATGGCCAACGGCATAATTAATTATGTCACTTACGTGAGATTCACCATAGCCTAAGCTTGCAAGAGCTTCAGGAACTACTTGATTAATAATTTTGAAGTATCCGCCGCCTGCTAGTTTTTTAAATTTAACAATTGCAAAATCAGGTTCAATGCCCGTTGTGTCACAATCCATAACCAGCCCAATTGTACCAGTTGGTGCAATAACTGTAGCCTGCGCGTTTCTAAAACCATTCTTTCTGCCCAAATCTAGAGCGCTGTCCCATGCCCCTTGTGCCGCTTTGGATAGCTCAGGATCTGGACAATTTTTTGCATTCAATGCTACAGGAGTGACAGTAAGGTCCTTATATTCCGAGATGCCTCCATAAGCCGCGTTACGGTGATTGCTAATAACGCGAAGCATGTGCGCAGCATTTTCTTTATATTTTTTAAATGGTCCAAGTTCGCCAGCCATCTCTGCAGAAGTGCTATATGAAATACCTGTCATTATGGCTGTTATGGCGCCACAAATTTCTCTTCCCTCATCACTGTCATAGGAATAACCTGCAGCCATTAATAAGCCGCCGATATTTGCGTAACCAAGACCCAGCGTTCTGTAATCATACGATCGCACTGCTATTTCTTTAGATGGAAATTGTGCCATCATGACTGCTACTTCTAAAGTTATAGTCCACAAACGGGTGGCATGCTCAAAGTCTTGGATATTAAAGTCGCCATTCTCATGCCTAAATTTCATCAGGTTCATTGATGCGAGATTACATGCCGTGTCGTCTAAAAACATATATTCTGAACAGGGGTTCGAGGCATCGATTCTACCTCCTTCTGGGCACGTATGCCATTCATTTATGGTTGTGTCGTATTGAAGCCCCGGGTCTGCACATGCCCAAGCTGCATGTGATATTTTGTTCCATAAATCACGAGCATCAACTGTTTCGCAAACCTTACCATCCGTTCTTTGAATAAGGTTCCAGGAACCCCCATTCTCAACTGCTTCTAAAAACTCCTTACTTACCCGCACGGAGTTGTTTGAGTTCTGTCCAGACACCGTAAGATAGGCTTCCGAGTCCCAATCGGTATCATACGTTTTAAATTCTATCTCGTTATACCCCTGTTGGGCAAATTGAATGACGCGTTGGATATAATTTTCAGGGATCATCGCTTTCCGGGCTTGGATGATAGCTCCCTTAAGCGTCTTATTTTGTTTTGGGTCAAAGCGAGAATCATTATCTGCGCCATCCCATTCAGAACAAGCTTGCATTACTTTGCTCATATGCTGGCTAGCAAGTTTAGAGCCTGCTACAAGTGCCGCCACTTTTTGTTCTTCGATTACCTTCCAATCTATATATTGACCAATATCTGGGTGATCGATATCTACCGTCACCATTTTTGCCGCTCGACGGGTTGTGCCTCCAGATTTTATAGCTCCAGCAGCTCTATCACCTATTTTTAAAAAACTCATAAGCCCAGATGATTGTCCTCCTCCGGACAGCGATTCTCCAGACCCTCTCAACTTTGAGAAATTAGAGCCAGTTCCTGATCCATATTTAAAGAGACGTGCTTCACGGACCCAAAGGTCCATAATGCCACCTTCATTAACCAAATCATCATTTACGCCTTGGATGAAACAGGCGTGGGGTTGAGGATGTTCATAAGCTGACTTTGAACGCGTTAGTTTTCCTGTTTGGTAGTCGACGTAGTGATGTCCTTGGGCAGGACCATCTATTCCGTATGCCCAGTGTAATCCTGTGTTGAACCATTGCGGTGAGTTAGGTGCTGCCATTTGCCTACAAAGCATAAAAGTCATCTCATCATAATATGACCTGGCATCGTCTTCATTTCCGAAATAACCTCCTTTCCAACCCCAATAAGTCCATGTTCCTGCTAAACGATGAAAAACTTCCCTTGCGCTGGTTTCTCCTCTCGATCTTGAATCTTCTGGTAACGCCTGGATCGCCTCGTGATCTGGCTCATGTCTCCATAACCAAGCAGGAACATTATCCTCTTCAACAGGACGGCTTACCGCAGGAATCCCAGCCTTACGGAAATATTTTTGAGCTATAATATCAGAGGCCACCTGAGACCAGTCACTTGGCACCTCAACTGCGTCATTTTTAAACACAACTGACCCATTAGGGTTGCGAATTTCACTAGTTACGGTGTGAAAATCGACTTCGGCGTAGGGGCCTCCATCTGTTGTTGTAAACCGACGCTTGATTTCCATTGGTCTTGACTCCGTTCCATCGTAACAATTCTATATTAAATTTAATCTATCAATATCTAGTATATCAGGATGACGATGATACCGAATATAGTCCACGTCAGGCAAGAAGAATATTTAAATTTTATGCAAAAAATTTATTAAAAGTTTTATTAATTGAATAGTTCGGTATTTTTATTGGCATACAATCTGAAAAGTATTTTTTTCAATTGTTTTTATTGCGATTATAACTTGTATTTCCTGACTTGAGGCAGAAATAAAGAATTTTAATTAAGCCTCATCCCACTCTTAACAGAAATACAATTTGCGGTTACAGTGCTCTTTTTTACAATATTACACATTGTTTATGAGTGGCTAACTTAACGGTGTCAATGCGTGGTGCGCGGTATCTATTAAACACTAGTCTTTGTTACTTGGCTGATTTAGGGTTTAAGGCTTACGGTGAAAATCTTTAAGGAATGAAAGTAGCGATGCGAAGAAATTTAATTGAAACCGCTTTGGGTGTAGTCGTTTTAGCCGCAGCTACTTTATTTTTAATTATAACCCTCAAGACTGTAGGTAATGGCGGTGGAGCTGTTTATCAAATGATAGCAGAATTTAATAGGATTGGGAGTTTAAAAATTGGAAACGATGTTCGCGTAAGTGGGGTCCCAGTAGGTGAGGTGGTCAGTGTAGACCTTGATGAGAATACCTTCAAAGCGAAAATTAAATTTGACGTATTCAGTGCATATAAATTCCCCGTCGATACGGTAGCCGTGGTTGGAAGTGAGGGATTGCTGGGTGGTAACTTTATAGAGCTTATTCCGGGAGGAAGCCCAGACGAACTAGAGCCCGGTGATATTTTAGAGTTCTCTCAGGATGCTGTAGATATCTCACGCCTTCTTGGTAAGTTTATGTTTTCTACGGCGGAAGATAAGGACAGCAATCGTTGAGGGAAATGAGTAGAACTCATTCTGTAATTTTTATAGATTGCTGCCTGGTTGCAAGATTGTGGCTTAGTTCGATTTTCTTAATAGTTTTGCTTCTTCTTCACCCTCCACCAGCATATAGCCAATCAACGGTTATGCATTCAAATCCGTGGCAGGTTATGTCTGTGGTCGTATTGCAAGGACTAGACAAAATCACGGCTAGAGTTTCTAAATTTGAAATTGAGGTAGATAAGGTTGGTTATTTTGGTACGTTGAATATAAAAGTGAGAGCCTGCAGGAAGAAACCTCCAACAGAGCCTCCTGAAAAAGCTGCTTTTTTAGAAATTACTGATTTAAAGTTAGGCGAGAATGCTACTGAATTATACAAGGGTTGGATGTTTGCTTCTAGTCCTGGCCTTAGTAGCCTAGAGCACCCTGTTTATGACGTGTGGGTATTGGATTGTAAAAAACGGCTTATCCAGTCGAAGTCTTCTGAATAACTACTGAATTCCCCTCTTTTTTTAAGAGCCGCTTCTAATCGCCGACGATATTCTTCTCTAGTAATTTCTAAAGCGCCAAATTGCGTCAGGTGTTCGGTATTGAATTGAATGTCTAGTAATGTAAATCCCCCCATTTGCAGTTTTGCAACCAAGTAGACTAGAGCGACTTTACTTGCACCAGAAATAGTACTGAACATACTTTCGCCAAAAAATACTCCTCCTAAAGATACCCCGTAAAGCCCACCAACTAAATCCCCCTCTAACCAAACTTCTACACTATGGCAGGCCCCTTGCTTAAATAAGGCAAGGTAAAGCTGTTTGATTTCTAAATTTATCCACGTATTCAGTCGATTTTTTTTTCCAGTAGCAGCGCATCCGTCCAGCACTGCTTTGAAAGTGGTGTCATAGGTGACGTCAAAAATTTGTTTTTTAATTATTTTTTTCACTTTTCTTGGAGTATGAAATGTTCTTATAGGCATAACCCCGCGTTGCTCAGGGTCAACAAAGAATATTTCATCACTAGCGCTTCCTTCGGCCATTGGAAAAATTCCGGCACGATATGCATCTAGTAAAATCTGTGGAGTGATCATGGCCAATTATCTAATTAGTCTGTTTGATTGATTTAAGTTCGTTGTTTAGGAGGCCAGAAATTTGCTCTCTAACCAGTTGATATTATACTCTCCATCTAAAAACTCTGACGACATAAGTAGTTTCTGATGGAGCGGTATCGTCGTCTCGATGTTACCTATGACAAACTCATCCAAAGCCCGACTTAATCTTAGAAGGCACTCGTTGCGGTTTTTTCCATGTATTATCAGTTTAGCTACCAAGCTATCATAATAGGGAGGGATTTCGTAGCCAGCATATAAGGCAGAGTCGATCCTAACGCCAAGCCCTCCTGGAGCATGATAATCGCTTATTTTTCCTGGAGAAGGCCTAAAACTCACAGGATCCTCTGCATTAATCCTGCATTCTATTGAATGGCCAGTGAATACGATATCTTCCTGAACAAGGTCCATAGGCATTCCAGCACTAATCTGTATTTGTTTTCTAACTAAGTCAATTCCAGTTACCATTTCTGTTATGGGGTGTTCGACTTGGAGCCTCGTATTCATTTCTATGAAGAAAAATTTTCCATTTTCATATAAAAATTCAATAGTTCCTAGACTCTCATAACCAAATTTTTGCATTGACTCGGCTGCCAATTGACCTGCTAAAAGCCGTGTCTTCCCATTCAATGCTGGGGATGGTGTCTCTTCGAGTATCTTCTGGTGTCGTCGTTGAAGCGAACAGTCTCTTTCACCTAAATGGATAACATTTCCGTGTTGATCTCCAATAATTTGAATTTCTATATGGCGTGGATTAGCTAAATACTTTTCTATGTAAACGTCTGATGAACCAAAAGCAGCTTGAGCTTCTGATTGGGCTAGATTAATAGCCTTGGCTAAATCTTTCTGCTCAAGTGCCAATTGCATCCCCCTACCTCCACCCCCAGCCGATGCTTTAATCAACACTGGGAAACCAATCTCTTTGGCTATATCGATAGCATCATCTAGGGATTCTATGGCATTTTCAGAACCAGGGATGCATGGAAGGCCTAGTGCCAACGCAGTTTTTTTAGCTTCAATTTTATCTCCCATCGTTCTGATATGCTCTGGTTTGGGGCCAATGAAGGTTAGGCCATGTTCCTGAACAATTTCCGCAAAATCAGGATTTTCAGATAAAAAACCAACTCCAGGATGGATGGCATCTGCACCTGTGACAGCTGCAGCTGATAGAATAGCAGGGATATTGAGATAGCTATCATTAGATGGTGGAGGACCAATACAAACACTTTCGTCTGCTAGTCTGACATTCATGGCTCCGGAGTCTGCAGTTGAATGAACTGCTACTGTTTTTATTCCCATTTCGCGACAAGCTCTATGAATTCTGAGAGCTATATCTCCTCTATTAGCAATTAATATTTTTTCGAACATTACTAATATAATTCCATTTTTAAAATTTTAAATTATCAGTCTATTACCATGATAGGTTGTCCAAATTCTAATGGATCCCCGGACCCTATTAGGATTTGCCTTACAGTGCCGCTTCGATGTGCTGGAATCGGGTTCATCACCTTCATTGCCTCAATAATTAGAACTATGTCACCTTCTTTTACGCTACGGCCAATATCTACAAAGGGGGAAGAGTCGGGGTCAGGTGTCAAGTAGGCTGTACCAACCATCGGCGATGTTAAGGTCTCGAGGCCTGGGTTAATTTTTTTCTCTAACGCGGGCCCGCCTGTATTTATCTCTAACATATTTGGAATATCTTGATTGAGCGTAGGTGATGTAATGGTTGGTTTGGCAACCCGGATTTTCCAATTATCGATGGAGTATTCGAGTTCACCTAATCCTGTTTCGTCAAGTAGACCCGCCAATTTACGGACTAGTTTGGCATCAATATCTTGGGCCAATTAACTTCTCCTATTGTTAATTTATCTATTTAGAATCAATGAGTCGTGCTATCGCGTCAATCGCTAGAATGTAACCAAACGACCCAAAGCCGCAAATAATTCCTGCAGCTACAGGAGAGACATAGGAATTATGACGAAATGGTTCTCTTGCATGGGGGTTAGATAGATGTAATTCGACTACTGGTAGTTCGGCTAATTTTAAAGCGTCTTGTATGGCTACCGATGTGTGTGTATATGCCGCTGGGTTTATAATAATGCCACGCGCATTATCGCGAGCCTTTTGAATTATGGTGACCAACTCGCCTTCAAAATTTGATTGTCTGAAGTCTATGCTCATTTTAAGCAATTGGGCACGGTCACGGCACATATGCTCCACATCATTTAAGCTTTCATGGCCGTAAATATCTGGTTCTCTTACGCCTAACATATTTAAATTTGGGCCGTTAAGGATAAGTATGTCTGTTTTTTCCACCACGATAGAAATTCCATTCTAGTAAGAAGTTAGGCCATTTGTGCAATGATCTGTGGGAGTTTAGCATATTTATTAAGAAGGGGGAGAGGGCGTGTTGGAAAAGAATTTTTAACCATTATGGCTAAGCTAACTCGGCGAATTATTGTAATTCAGTTATTTTTGATCATATCTGAGGTTATATATGAACTTTAGATGTTTTTTTTATTGCGTTATGATAACGTATCTATTAAAGCGCCATGGGTAACGGTTGGCGTCTATCTGTCGCGCTAATGGGAGGATTGTTATGACAGCACAAAATATGCTGAAAACTTTGGCAATTAGTTCAATAGTTGGTGCTGCGATATTCGCAAGCAGTGGGGATGCATCAGCAGCGAAGAAAGTGAAATGGAAAATGCAGAGTGCATGGGGAACTCAAGTTCCAAATGCTGGTGAATCTGGAGTTCGTTTCGTTAACAGCGTAAACACAATGTCCGAAGGTAAATTTAAAATTAAGTTTTTTGACCCTGGGGCTTTGGTTCCTGCATTGGAAACATTTGATGCTGCGTCCAAGGGGGCCATAGATTCCGCTTGGACCACGCCAGGGTACCATGCTGGAAAATATCCAGGACTGGCTTTTATGACTACAGTTCCTTTCGGCCCGCAAATAAGCGAGTTTTTATCTTGGAAATGGATGGGTGGTGGCAATGCTATCCGCGATAGGGTTTATGCAAAGCATGATCTTTATGCCCTTGATGCCTTCTCACATGGTGCAGAAACCTCGGGTTGGTTCAAGAAACCTATCACTGATTTAAACCAGCTAAAGGGTATGAAAATGCGTTTCTTTGGTCTTGGTGCAAAGGTTATGTCAAAGATAGGCGTTTCGACCCAACTATTGGCAGGGGCTGATATCTATCCCGCTCTTGAACGTGGGGTAATCGATTCAACCGAGTACTCAATGCCTACAAATGATATTAAATATGGATTTTATCAAATAGCTAAGAATAATTATTTTCCTGGTTGGCATCAGCAGTCATCGGTTTCCGAGTTCTTGATGAATAAGACCAAGTTCGATAATTTGCCAAAAGCTTATCAAGAAATGATACGCAGTGCGGCAATGACCCAAATTATTTACACTCATGCTGATGCAGACTCAAAACAATTTGGTGCGATGGCTACCATGAAAAATAAGCATGGCGTAAAAATTCACCGTTGGAAGGATGAGCAGCTAGCAGTTTTTGAGAAAGCTTGGAATGAGGTCGTCGCTGAGGAATCAAAAAAAGATGCTTTATTTAAGGAATTTGCCGATAGTTACTTTGCCTACCGAAAAGGATTTAAAATTTGGGGAGATGCACAAGCAATGAAGCCAACCTATCTGAAATAATTAAAGATTAATCAACTAAGTTAGAATGTTTTATTAAAGAGAGCCAAGGATAGCACCTTGGCTTTTTTTTACCTTGCGTTGTCTATTTAATATGACCCACAAGGCTTTGGCGATTAATTATTTTTCTAATTCTGAAGTCCCTTGATGCTATCGGTTAAGCTTTAATATCTTTCCATTTAAGGGATCCAATTTGAATGAAGAGAGCCAGTAATTCAATAAGTTAAACTTCTTTATGAACAGTGTATTTTTTTTAACCTTCTTATTATATTAATTTCTTGAGCTCAGTATCGAAACAGTTTCGTAACATTTTTCAAAAGGTAATCATCACTAGCTTCTGGGGCTTTTTGTATCAACTCTCTCTTTGAGACTATTTCTGAAACCACTAAAAAAGTAAGTTATTGTAGTGCAGTGCAATATTTACCGTCATTCAATTAAATTGTTATTAGATCCCGACAAAGTAAGGTTTAGCTCTTCATCTTTTCGGGGCGACGGCAATCTCCACCGTTTTATTCAATTGACTGCCAGGTTTCGTAAATTTGAAAATAAAGAATTTAGAGGAGACCTGATTTGTCCAAAACAGATCTATTAAGTTTCACTTATGAGGCCAAGAACTAGTGTCCGGATTTTTAAACTCCTTAAGGATACTATTATAATGGGGTTGATTTTTTGTTAAATTAAGGAACGGATGTAACCTTTGAGATTAAATTAAAAGCAAAGAGTTTTTATCTATTGAGTATTATATATATAAAAGGTTTTGAGGAAGTGAGAATGAAACTGATTCAGTTGAGAATCGATGAGGCGGTCTTGCCTTTTATGAATGGTGATAGTTTATATGATGTTCCAAGCTTTAGTCAGGATATGCGCTATATTGAATATACATATAAAAAGAAAAGTTCTTTCCGAAAGATTGCGCCTGATTATACTTGGGAAGATATATTCATCTCAATTGACCAACTCTTAATTTGTTCAGAAGATGATGTCCAGCGGGACCTGGCGGGAATTTCAGTTTCTAAGGGCGTAATGAGGCCGATTTGGCTTAAATGAGGATATTTTTGCTCGTATTCCGTTGCCATCATCATTGTTATATGGAACTCAAGAATTAGTGAAGTCGAGCTCGCACAAGTATTCCCATTATAGAACTTTCCCCTAGAGCTCTGCATGCCTCCAGTCGATGAAGACCCTCTATTAAAACGAGCCTCGCACCATCTTGTCGGACTTGAATTGGAACTTTTTGTCCTTCTTCCAAAATTGCCTCAGCAAGTGAATCAACAGTCTCTTGATTGAGGGTTGATCGTCGCTTAATAGGAACATAGATATCACTAATAGTAAGAGGTTTTTCTTGCATAAGCGCAATTATAATTCAGAGAAGTGATTTAGCAATCAAAATAGTTTTTATAGTTAGGGTGAAATATAGCAATACTTGTGTTTTATTGAGATATGTCAGATGGGGTTTGCTGAATTTGAACTAAATAAGTTGATGGAGATGATTGATTAATTTATAGCCAAACTAAAATGGGTATGCTTATTCTTTGGGCAAACGTTTGGTGTTTATTAAGCTAGGTCGTAGGAAAGGGCTTTTCTCTTTTTCCTGAAGCCATTAGGTAAAGCGATATTTTTTTAAATTCGTGTTCCAAAACTACTATTAAAAATAACATAATAAAATTGGTATCATTTTTGCTATTGATTGTTTGCAAAAAATTGTTACGTCAATATTGGAATGATAATAATTATCAGTTGGCACTAGACAAGCTAGAAAAAAAAATGTTACGCAACTTCTATTTAAGTACCTGTTTATTATGTGGAAAATACATAATTGTGAGTTTAAGGAGCAATTTGTGCCGTCAATTTTAATTACCCAAAAGTCAGAAAAGGCAGCAGAAGGTTTTCAGAAGTTAATAAGAGACTGGGGGTATGATGTAGCCATACTAACCGAACGAGATACTATTTTAGATACTATTAAGACTGTCAGACCGGATGTCATAATAGTAGGCGCAACAGCGGATGAACCCTCTAGTCTAAAATTATCCAGAGACCTAAGAGAAAAACCATTTAACATTGATATTCCGAGCCTTTTAATTGCGTCGGATTTTGAGGAAGGGGATGTAGCTGTTGTGGTAGAAAAAACGGCGAATGACTGTTTAGTTTCCCCTTTTTCTATTGATGACCTCAGAGTTAAACTCGAAGCGCTTATGCCTCCCCAAGTAGATAAACCTGAACGGGAGATTTTTGAGTATGCAGGCCTGATTCTGAATGCAAGAAGTTATCGGGTAACAAGAGATGGGGTTCCACTTCATCTAACCCCTAAATGTTATAGAATTTTAAAGCGTTTATTGGAACAGCCGACTCATGTTGTTTCAAGGGAGGTTTTGATGAGCGAGATATGGGGGATGAAAGCTAATGTTGATAAGAGAACAGTCGATGTTCACATAAAACGATTGCGGACTGCTCTCAATAAAGGTGATGCCGTAAATATTCTACGAACTGTCAGGGGTGCTGGTTACTCCATTGATATAAACTCGCTATAGTTTGATATTTATTCTCTATGAATTGTTAGATTAAATTTTTGTTGAAAATTTGAAATAATATTTTACTAATGTATATACAAAATAAGATTCCTTTTCAATTCCTTAAGGAAATTTGATAATAAATTTATTGGAACTTGACTGTAAATGCGAGCTCCCTTCATTGTAACGATCAAATGTGTTGTAACAGAACTCTTTCTATTTATGATGCCCAATGATTTTGTGAACCTTAATTTTGAATGTTGTAGCTAATTGAATGTTTTGACGTTATTCTATAAAAGAGATTTTTCTTTTTCGAATATGATGCATTTTTAATTTATTTTCGAACGTGCAAATTAAATATTAACTTAAAAGGTAAGGCTCCAAGTGGCTTTTTTACAAAAAATTATCGTTACTATCAGTATTGTATGGGTAGTCTCTAATAACCCATTACTAGCACAAGCAGTCTCTAGTGAGAAACTCACCCAACGAAATGGGGTTGCGTACAGTAAAGTAGATAATGAACCTTATGACGGGGATGTTTTAAATTTTCATTCAAACGGTCAATTAAACTTTAAAGGTGGTTATAAAAATGGTCGAAAAGATGGTATCTGGGTCGGTTATTATTATGACGGTCAATTAAAATATAGGGGAAGATATAAAGACGGGAAAAGAAATGGGCGTTGGGACACAAAAACTAAGTATGGGCAAATAAAAAAATGGCATTCCGGCGTATTTAAAAATGATGTAAGAGTTTCCGATTAAATTGTTAAGTTTACGTAAACACAATAACCTCTAGTGTTCTGATGTCCGCCGGTTCTTTTGAACGGTACGCCTACCCCGTAGTTATGCACCATTAGGGGTTATTTAAGGCAGTCAATTGCTCATATTGAATTTTTCGCGAATAAATTTTTGAGCTAAATAGGATGTTGTTGTTTTAAATATAGTCATTCTAATCACAATGAAGTGCAATAAAGGCTTCGGCGTGGCTAAAAATTAGCTTTTTTCTGCTCTCATCCATATTTTCGAGTGTTTTTCTAATGAATGGAAGCCTTGGGTTCCCTTTTAACTTTTCTATATTCCGGCTGATGAAAAGCCAGTACAGACCGTCGACTATATTACACCAGTTCCCTTTTTTATAATTACTCATTTTCAAAATGTAATTTGAGCCACAAATATAAGGCTTGGTCGAAAAAATACCACCGTCGGCAAATGTGCCCATGCCAAAAACATTGGGGACCATAACCCATTCCGATGAGTCTACATACATTTCCATAAACCATTTATAAACGATTTTAGGACTAACCTCGCAAAGCGTCATGATATTTGCAATTACCATTAGCCGATTGATATGATGCGTGTACCCAAAATCCTTAGAAAAAACTATAGCATCATCGAGAGGATCGATGCCGGTAGTTCCGTCATACCAACTCTTCTTAAGATTACGGGAGAAACCAAAATAATTGCTTTCTAATTGCTTTGTTCCATACTTTTGGTAAGTGCCCCGAATAAATTCACGCCAACCTGCGACTTGTCGCACAAATCCTTCCAGAGAATTAATTGGTATATCTCGAACTTTCACATAATCAAAAACTTTAGTGAGCACATCAGCCGGTGTTATGAGCCCCATATTTAGCGATGCACTAATTCCGCTATGAAATAAAAAGTTGTCCTCTTTAAGAATGGCATCCTCATAATCACCAAATGTTTTGAATTTAATTCTTAAAAAATAATCAATATTAGCAAGTGCATCATCGCGGTTAAGCGGCATCCATATATTATTTGTATTCCCTGGATGATCGCTAAACTTTTTAGTGATTAGGTTCTTAATATCTCCAATATACTTTGATGTTTGTGGTTTATATAAGTTTGGTATTGGGTGACCTTTTGGTATTTTCTTCCGGTTCTCTTCATCAAAAGACCATTTCCCTTTGATTGGTTTCTGATTTTCGTCTACTAAAATATTAAGTTTCTTTCGAACGTTTTTATAAAAAGTTGCCATTCTTAAAGTAGAGGATTCCCCGCATAATTTCATAAAGTCATCACGCTCCAATAAAAACATTGGCGACTTCATAAATGTTAACGGTATTTTATTATCGGCCAAACAAGCAGTCAGTTTGTGTTCGAAATCTTTATCTTCGATTTCGAACATTTTTACTTCGGTTATATTATTTTCTTTGACGTAATTTAATAATCTATCCTCGTATGAAATCTCAAAACCACTTCGTTCTAAGTCCTGATATTCGATCATAAAATTATTAGCGATTAATTCATCCCGTTTTTCCCTCATAGCAGCCAAAAACATTAGAATTTTTAGTTTGTGATGTTTCTCATAAGTACAAAGACCGTAATCTTCTGCCATAAAAATAGCATCAAACTGATTCTCTTTGATCTCTTCGATGGAGAATAGCTGATTACCTAAAAGCACTAGTAAGGTATTAG
>MDSX01072293.1_pt1 | contig 14408 bp, 9 predicted proteins | sample 811141 | NCBI WGS metagenome assembly MDSX01 (sample SAMN05326642, study PRJNA326480) | marine metagenome | isolation source: seawater | place: Atlantic Ocean: South East | collected 2010
CGACACTCCCTCCGACGGTCACAGTAGAAGGGGTGTTGGAAGAAACCGTAGTGCCGATTTCCAATTGCCCGTTTTGGTTAGCCCCCCAGCAACTCACTGCCCAACTGTCCGAAACTGCGCATGTGTGATTGGAACCAGCAGAAACGGCTAGGAACTTTTCCCCTGGAAGGCTCACCGTCACTGGTGTGCTACTATCTGAGTTTGTGCCGTCGCCCAGTTGGCCGAAGTTATTCCTGCCCCAGCACTTCAGGCTCGCATCGTCTAGAATTGCACAAGTGTGCCAGTCCCCAGCAGATAATTGGACAGGAACTTCTCCCAGAGTCACCTCCACAGGAGTGCTGGAGTGGGAGTTGCTCCCATCGCCCAGTTGACCGAAGTTATTCCTACCCCAGCACTGAATTTCTCCGTTATCCAGGATCGAACAGGTGTGATCCTCTCCAGAGCTGACAGAAACTGCAGTCCTAGCAGAATCCAATCCCACCGCTGTCATAATTTGCCTATCTGCTGTGGTACCATCGCCTAGCTGGCCGAATGCGTTGTCGCCCCAGCATTGGAGTTCCGAGTCTCCCAGAATTGTGCAAATGTGATCACCTCCGCTGGATATCGTAGTCTCAGTGAAGATTGATCCAGACTGGAAGCCCGGCTGATTAAAACCATCCGAGATTGGATGCCTCATATCGGATATGACCCCATCACTAGCAGCCAGGTAATACTTCTGGGACCCATCAATTACGTTGACTCCGGTTACAATTACTTCCCAGTCTCCTGCATCAGGGGAATCGACTGAGATTCCGATTAGGTTGTTGAAATCGTCATTAGTGTATGTTTGTAGAACTCCTGTCGGACTCTTTAGATGGATGTCAAGGTCATTCCTCAGTTGCGTTCCAGCGGAAGCGCCGTTCGAGGCCTCATTCCAGGAAAGAACAACCCTGAGTGAGCCAATGCCCGAATCCGGTACACTAAGTTTGAACGAGTGACTGTCCGAGGTAGTGATGTCTATCCCGCTAGTGAACGCACTGCCCACAGCTCTCTCGAGATCGACCCTCCCCCAACCCTCATGGTTGTTAGGTGCCTTCTCCACAGCTCCATTTTCTCCATCGCCTCCACTGGAGTATTGTCCCACCATGTCATGTGATGAGGCGCTTAGGATGCCCTTGATCAGGGCCGAATCGGGGCAATTGTTGCTAGACGGACTGTTTGCAAGGTTGCAATCGTATCCATGGTTATTCAGATACTCGATGAGGAGGGCAACTGATCCAGCTGTAATTGGAGTTGCCATAGAAGTACCAGATTTGACTGTATAGTACCCGTCTGCTAGGTCTCTCTGATCGGTCTTCTGTGAGGATTTCACCGAGACGATGGAAGAACCCGGGGAGACCAGATCCGGTTTTATCCTCCCGTCTGAAGTCGGCCCTCTGTTAGAACGGCCCCAAACCCCGTCTGGATCATCTGAATCGTATTCGTTGAGAATGGGAGCACCATAGAATGCTCCTCCATAATATGTGTCGAAGACATTCAGTCCTGTCCCCTGCCGTTGAGTCTCAGAAGCTCCTACAGAGATTATGTTCTTGGCCGAAGCCTGTTGGTTCAGAATCCCCAAATTTATCTCGCCGTTCTTCCCACCAGCACAATAGGGGTGCGCCGGGAACTGGTGAGTTCCGTCTCCATCCGGGTCAGACTCATCAGTAGCGAAGGACGAGCCAACGCAGTCCCTTCCATCATTGCCCATCGAGAAAAGGATAGTGAGGTCCTGATACTGATGTGCTGCTGTATCCAGGGACTCAGTAGTGGCACTGTAGAGTTGTAAGCACCATAAGCCAGAGTTAAGATTCCCCTCGGTGGCGCAATCCGGAGGGGATCCCCAAGAATTGGTATGGACCCTCGCACCAGCATTGTATGCCTCCTGGAATCCATCTCCGTAAGATGGAGGGGCGAGGGCAGCGTCAGTTGATTTCCAGCCAACTGACTGCATGAATAGCTGGGCCCCGGGAGCCATTCCGGCATTATCCCACCCCACAGGAGAGTTACTTCCATCGCCGAGGACCGATCCTGCAACGTGAGTACCATGGCCATTGTTGTCATCAGGTCCGCAACCCCCCTTGGTCGCGCATGTGGACCCTGCGTAGGATACCACTCCTCTGATCCTCCCTGAAAAGTCAGCGTTTATTCCTGAGTTAACACTGTTGCAATGTGAAATTCCGTTGCACTCAGCAGCATTATCGAGACCCGAGTCCATCACAGCAACAATCACTCCGTCACCAGATAGTGCACCCCCATTGCCTGCCATGTTTGAGGGAGTACTGACCCACTCGGCGCCATTAATGGTCGCCGCTACCTCATTGTCTAGAGAAGCAGGATATTTTGGCTCGATCCATTCTACGAAGTCCTTGGAAACCAGCATCTCGATTTCCTTAGGGCTTACTAGTAGGTCCACGAATCGGTTAAATTTGTAGTCTTGAACCTCAACCCCAGTCTCGATGAGATCCTCAAAATGCCCTGAACCGGATAGAACCGCGAGCATTGCATAATCATCTCCTTCCCTTATCGCCAGCCCCCCCTCGAGACCATTCGCGATAGCGATGGCCCCAGGAGACATCTTGTCTGTTCCAGCTAGTCTGAATGCCCCGATCACTCCCAAGTCCATCAGTTCTGCTGGTGACAACTTGGGGACATTGCAGTGGAGTCCCACCGGGGCATAGAAGGTTCTGCACTCGATCCCCTCCTCTTCCAGATTCGAAATCCAATCCGAGGGGAGGGGATAATCCCGTCCCAATGTGTGCCACCCAGAGATAACACCTTCTCCTGTTCTCTGGGTCCACTCTTGAATAGGAACATAGGAGGCCGTTCGAAAGGCGAGTGAGGCCGTTTCGATATTCCCTTTGTCCCAAATCCATCCATGAGCCGGATTATCTGAACTAACCGCCCCGGGATCAAGGGGGAAGAAACCCGGGGACTCACTGATGTCTCTATGCAATCCGAACTCTTCTCTCTCAGATTGCTCTCCAACTACCGCAATAGCCAGAAAGCTCGGGAGAATCATCAGCATGACTAGCAGAAGGGATAGCCCCGAACCCCTCGCGTTGCCACTAGACATAATCCTCCTACGTAGTAGGAGGACATTAAAATTGCCTAAAATTACAGTTCCTAAATTTACACTCAGTCTCCATAGGTTTTGATTTCATTTCTCAATATTAGGGGCATAATTTTCCGTGAAAAACATCACATATGTCAGCCCCATACGTCTGCTTCCAATGGTTGAAGATGACCTCTCTTCGACGACTAATGATGTGGATGAAACAATTGACGAGGCATCTACTCATGATGCTGATTATGTTGTGAAGTTAGACCAAGAGCTGGACAGGATAAGGGATAGGAGGGAAAATCCCGGAAAGAGCTTCTTAGTGAATACCATGGTTCCTAAGACATTCGATGATTATACCCTGGTTTTCGGGGTGATAACTGGTTTGGTGTTCTTCGGAATGATTACCCTAGCCTCATCTGGATTGATTCTGGGTGACTCGATCAGTATTGATGATACTCTGTCCGGAACCCCTCTGGATCCAAATGACTGCGTTGACAGAAGGGGAGAAGTCTGGATAAAGACCTGGGTGCAGGGGGATGATCTAGAGATAGAAAGTCACAACTTGGAACCTTCTTCGACATTCGCGATTCTTGTAGCAGTATGGAACGAATCGTCAGTAGTATCAGATGGGGGCATAGAAGGAGATCCAACTTTGACATTGAGCGAATCCGGAACGGGTGACCTTTCAATAGAATTGAAGAGCGATGATTTGGAAGATGGCAGCTATATTGTGAGAATAGGGATAGTGTCTTCAGATAGTGACTCCAGAGTATGGTCCGACGAAGAAATAGCGCAGGAAGTCGTCAATCTAGGAAATGTTATTTCGTCTAAAAACCTCGAAATCGAATTGCATACCACTTCCTCCTCATCCTTGTTCGGGTCTGGAGAGACTCACAGGAACATGGAGAAGTCAGATGAAGAAACCAGAGCCTGTATGACAATCCAGGACATGGGTGTTTGGGGGTGGATTCTCATGGGGGCAGAGTGGGTCGGTGGCAGGGAGACAGCAATGCTCACTGGCGGTAATGCAGAGGTCCCTCCTTGGTATATGGCCATGGTTTCTCTAGGGATGTCAGTATTCTTCCTATGCGTCCAGTACCCTCTCATGCACAGATTGTATCACAGGGAAACAGATGACCTCCTAACAAGTGAGCAAATGAACAGACTAATCGTACGGACAATAGAAAAGTCATCCAAGAGACTACACATCAAGCCAAATCTATCATCGATCAAGGTACAGGATCGCGCTATTTCTGTAGATGTTTTCCTACCATATCATACCTCAAGGAAGACCCTTGCCAACCCCATCGATGTCAAGGGAACGATCATCAAGGACATTCTGAATGAGTTTCGGATATTCGGAGAGATGAGGCCTCTACAGATCAAGACCGTGTGCATGGACTCAGAAGTTGAATCAGGAGAAATGACTGATTTTAGTGAGTTAGCCGAAGTCCAACTTTCTGAAGATTACAGTTCCTTCTTCTCCTCAATGGGCCAGTTCGGCAAACTTGAGGAGGCATTCAGAGAGAGCATGTCCAGATGGTTCAGGAAGCATGACGTAGCTGACTACGGGTCAGCAATATTGGCCGATGAGGATGCAGTTTTCGTCAGAGTGATTTACAGGCCTGTAACTAGGTTCGCATACTTCCTATTCAAACCAACCTATCAGCACCTTCAAGGAGATCTAAGGAAACAGCTAGGACAAGATCTAGAGTCTTTGTTGGAAGATCGGACCCTAGTAGTGAGTGCGAGAAACGAAAAATCAACTTTAGGAGACAGGGCGGTCGCTGGAAGAGTCGAGCAGGGAAACGAAGAACACGAAGGAGAGGCCATGGTGGCAAAGAGAGGGGGGATTCCCGGGGCCCTTCTTCAAAACCCATTCATGGGGGACATCCTGTCATCAGTGGAGTACGTTGCCCACAAGAATAGGAAGCGAATCGATAAGTATGGGTTCTGGGGACTAATCGTTTTTGTCTGGATTCCATTCATGGCTAGCGGCGTCTTGGTAGGTGCTATGCTGGGATTGGTGGCCAGGATGAGATTCCAAAGGGTTCTGGCCGCATGTTTCATCGGAGGAACAGCAGCCTCGATTACATGGGCATATACTGCTAGAGGGATTATCGAAGTGATGGAGAAGTATCATGCAGAGGCATTCATTCCTTTCATTATCTTACTAGCAGTTGGATTCACATGGCTCAAGATCAGGGATAACAAGAGGTTCAGGAGGGAGGAATTGTTCAGGGACTCAATGGCCTTTTTCGCCGGTGCTTCAGATTCATAGTCCAGAAGCCATTTTGAATACGTGCAAACTCGAAAGTACGGTGAGAACATGACACTTGTTAGAATCAATGGGTTGGAGAGGCACTACCAAATGGCTTCAGAGACGGTAAGAGCACTAGACGGGGTAGATCTAGAAATAAATGAAGGTGAAAGAATCATCCTCTTGGGCCCATCCGGGTCTGGAAAGACCACACTTCTCAACTGCTTATCTGCACTTGACAGTCCGACATCTGGAGAATACCAATTCTTGGGAAATAGGGTTCCAACGAACGAATCAGAGGCGATGACTACATTCAGAAGAGAGAACATTGGATATGTTTTTCAATTCTTTAATCTACTCCAGGATCTCACTGTTTTGGAGAATCTACTACTAATTCAGGAGTTGGCAGGAAGTAGGGACGAAGCTAGAGCTCGTAGTCTACTGGCACTTGTGGGATTGGAAAACGAGGTAGATCGCTTCCCAGCAGAGATCAGTGGGGGTCAGCAGCAGAGAGTAGCCATAGCTAGAAGCCTAGCAAAGAGGCCACGCCTCCTTCTTGGAGACGAGTTGACGGGCAATCTGGACTCACAGACATCATCTGTTGTAATGGAAGTCCTAGTCAAGGCGTGTGAGTCAGAGAGCATCACATGTGTTTTTGTCACTCATGACGAGTCCCTGGTCCAATTCGCTACAAGAGTCATAAGGATCGATAGTGGGAAAATAATCTCCGATGATATAGTAGGATAGGTGAGGACATGCTCAACCTACTAAACAAGCGTCTGGCCAGAAGTATGATGAGATCAAAGATCAGACTCGCTGCAGTTGTGGCTATGGTGGTCGTGGCAGTCTTTGCTGGGGTTTCATTCGCAGCTTACGCGCATACAGTTTCTGGGATGTATGATGAAATCTACGAGGACTCCGAGAAAGGAGTCAATCTTCCAGATTTGTGGATAGAGAATCCCAGTGGTACTTGGGACGGAGAAATCTCAGACTCTCTTTGCGAGGATATTACCAGTAATTGGCCAGAATCCGATTTGGTCCTGAAGGAATGCGAGCCCAGATTGAGGCTCGATGGAACAATGTTCCACAAAACTACAGAGGAAGGGCAGCAGAAAGAGAAACTTGTCCCAGCCGTGTGGCACGGAATCGACGAGGGATTAGTGGACCGAGTTTGGATGCCTGATCACGATTGCTGTTCTGGTAGAATGGCCACAGAGGAATCCGAGATAGTCATCGACGCTCGTGTTGCAACGGGGATGGAGGTTTCTTTGGGCGATTCCATGACCATAGGTGCCGGAAACGGTAGAATGAACTTCACTGTCGTGGGAATCGGACTCCACTCAAACCACCTTTACTATGCAAAAGATGGAGATCTATTCCCTGCTGAACCGGGTACCCTGGCTACAGGGTATCTAACATCAGAGGGGCTGGAAAGACTGGCTAATCTGAGCAGTGGCTCTTCGAATCTTATACTAATCGACGTATTGGGAACACCAGCTTACAATCTTCCATCTACAGATGAGGACGATGGTCCAGAACTAACTCTGATCACTCAAGCCATAGATGAGGCCATTTCTAATTCAATAGATTCACCTTCTCTAATTTATGATCGCTCACAAGTTTTCTCAGTTGAAATCTTACGTGCCGATGCCGAAGGGGCTATGTTGTTTTACATCCCGATAACTGGGATGATAGCTGCCATAGCTGGAATCACCCTTTTCCTTAGTCTTCAAAGACTAGTCCAGTCCCAGTCTCGGGAGATAGCGATTTTGCGAACTCTCGGTGTTCCAAGGTGGGCAATAATGCCATCCTATGTCCTCATGCCACTTGCAATTGGAATCACTGGATCTTTGTTCGGATCGATTCTGGGTGTTTATTTGGGTGCACCCGCCATGCTTGCGTTCTACGAGGACTTCATGGGGATACCCATTCTCCAACCAACGGAACTCGGACAAATAGTGATGCAGATAGTGGTTGTTACAACAGCGGTAGTGCTTTTCTCTGGAATATTGCCAGCCATACAAGCATCTAGGCTTCAGCCTCTAGAAGTGATGAGGGGAGAGCATGAGATTAGGATTTCTTCCAGGAAGATACAGGAAATCACTTCCCGGCTTCCTGCAACCGCTGGCTTGACCATTAGGTCTAGTATCAGGAAACCAGCAAGATTGACATTCACATTCCTAGCAGTTGGACTTTCTATGTTGCTTTTCGGAAGCACGACTCTAATGATGTCATCCATGGAAGAAATGACGGTGGGATCAGTCGAAGAAAATCAGAACTGGGACATCCAGGCTAATGTGTTGTTCGGAGGAGAGGACGAAGTAATAGAATGGGTTAATGATAAGGGGGGTTATCATGAGAGAATCATCACCTTCCCAGCAAATCCAGTCAATGACTCACGGGTGATTTCCGCCAATGGGATGGACGTCCTATCCACGGAAAGTGGCGCACTAATCCGACTAGATCTGAAAGAAGGAAAGATGCCCGAAGAAGGTCGTCAGACTAATCAGATTCTAATCGATGAAGGACTGAACCATTTCCTAGGATGGGAGAGGGGAGAATTCCAGACTCTCATGTTCGGGTCGACCTCCACGTCCGTTGAGATCGTTGGAATTACTCAGGGAGAAATGAGCAGGACTGTTTACTTCCACAGATCAGACTTGGCAAAGATAGTCGGGATTGAAGCAACATCGGTTCTGATAGACCTTCCAGATGGAGCGGTTCCAGATAGCGACCTTGGAAACGCCTCGCTGGTAGTGATAGAAAAGGAAGACCTGGTTTCTTCGTACGAGTCAGTTCTAGAACAGCAGCAGGGTTTCTTGGGCTCCATTCTTTTTCTGGGAATCCTAATTGCCATAGTTGTCCTGTTCAATACCCTGATCATCAATCTCTCTGAAAGAGATAGGGAGATTGCAACTCTGAGGGTGCTTGGGGCCCCAATGAATAGGCTTGGCTGGATGATGTTTGGGGAGCACTTAGCGATAGGACTGATTGGGGGGGTATTGGCATTTATCTTCACTTTAGTCGGAACTCAAGCAATGATCTCGTCTTTCGTCCAATGGTCATTTTACATGACAGTATCAGCTGATCCGGCAGTAGCAATGCAGCTAATCGGGATTGTTGTGTTCATCTCTGTCATCCTGACCCCATATGGCATGAGAAGAATCAGAAAGATGGATTTAGTCGAGAAGGTCAAAGACCTATCGCAATAGCGCATAGACATGCGAGTCGTAACTTGGAATCTGAATGGTATCCGAGCAGCTCATAGAAAGGGGCTAGATGATTTCATCGAGAGGATTGATGCAGACGTAATGCTATTCCAAGAAGTTAGGGCACTTCCTGAGCAGATGCCCAAGGAATGGTCCGAGCCGGAGGGATACGACGTGATTTGGCATCCTGCCGAGAAGAAGGGCTACTCTGGCGTAATGTCATGCTCGAGAGTCGGGATGATTGAGATTGAGAGGGGGATAGACACGGATCTCGATGAGACTAGAGACCCTGAAGGGAGGGTACTAGTGACAAAACATGGTAATTTGAGTTGCGTCAACATGTATCTTCCAAATGGATCAGCGAGACAAGAGCGTCAGGACTACAAGGATCAGTGGCTCGAAGACATGCTCCTCTGGAGCCAGAAATTCCTGGATTCCGATGAACCCGCTCTTCTCTGTGGTGATCTGAATATCGCGCACACTGAGGATGACATCTGGGACCCATCTGGAAACAAGCGTACTTCGGGTTTCTTGGAGCACGAGAGGGAGTGGTTCGATAGGATGCTGGAATCTGGTTGGTCCGATCTCCTTCGTATACATGTGGGGGATGTCAAGGGCCCTTATTCGTGGTGGTCCAACTTCCGTAGGGCAAGAGAGAGGGACAGGGGTTGGAGGATTGACTACATCCTTGCTAACAAGGTTGCAAGACCTTTGATGAAATCAGCAGAGATAATGAGGGAAGGTGGGCTTGTTGTTTCTGATCACGCTCCAGTAATAGTAGACTTGGAAATGTGAATACGCTCCACTTCGATTCACTATTTCCCCGCCGATGATACTCTCATCAAGTCAGAGGGTATCCTTCAAGAGAGGGGAACATAGGCGATTAATCGTGAAAGACGTTCTAGCAGGTCGCTTGGAAACGATTCTACCTGATGGAAGAGGGGTCTGGGTACCAATGGATCACAGTGCCTCCTCCTTCCCGGAACAGGGTTTGTTAGATTCGGATAGAGCTGTTGATACAGTCATTGAAGGGGGGGCAGACGCAATAGTCATGCAGAAGGGGCCGATATCCCACCACTTCGCCAGAACTTCATGGGGGCGGTTCGTCTGTCATGCATCCTTGTCCACCATCCATGGTGGAGATCGTTCTCAAGACAAAGTCCTGGTGGCCACTCCTTCCGAGGGTCTGGATAGGGGGGCAATAGCAATGTCCGCGCAAGTCAATCTCGGAGATCCGGCAGAGCCAGAAATGGTCAAGAGGATGGCCAGAATAACTACAGGTTCCCATGAGAAAGACATCCCGGTATTGGGGATGTTCTATCCGAGGGGGAGCAACCTGCACTTGGACGATTCAGACTCCACATCAGGCGTCGCTCATGCAGCTAGACTTGCATGGGAGTTGGGATGCAATGTTGTCAAGGTTCCTTGGACTGGCTCCGAGGAGTCTTTCAGGATAGTAACCTCCTCCGTTCCGATTCCAGTATTGGTTTCTGGAGGTCCCAAGGACGATGACTTCGGCAAAGTTCTGGAATTAGTTGAGAAATCAATTAATGCGGGAGGATCGGGAGTCTGCATGGGAAGAAACGTATTCTCCTCCGAGGATCCAGCTTCCAGGATCAGAGCATTGAGGGCTATTGTTCATGACGAGGCCAGCGCAGAAGAGGCTTCTAGGCATCTGAGGTGAGATGATGCAGATTTGGGTAGAAAATGAAGAGAACTTGGCCACTAATCACAATACTGTCTCTCGCTTCTGGACTGGTTCCTCCAATGATGTTGCAGAAGTTTCAATCGACGTCCCCTCTGATCAGGATGAGGCTATTTCGCTCATTGGACTTGTGCCTTGGATTTTGGTCAGATGCACGGATTGGACAATGATACCTCTAGAGAATCTAGTCGCGTGCTCAAGAGGGACTCAGACTAGAATTGCTGCAGCAATAGATAGAGAAATCGAAATTTCAGGAGCAGCATTTGCGCTTGGAGGTGGTGTCGATGCTATTCTGGTTCCAGGAAGGATGTTGGATGAAGCAGTCCAGTTTTTGGGAGATAGATGGACGAAGGAAGAAAACCCTGAGAATCGAAAAATAAATCCCGCAGAGGCAAGAATACTATCTATGGAAAGTGCGGGAGTTGGTGAGAGAGTATGCATAGATCTGACAAGAAGGATAAACGAAGGTCAAGGGGCGGCCAGTGGTTCTATTTCTGGAAAATTATGTCTAATACATGGTGAAACTATTTCGTCAGAATATGTTCCCAATAGGCCATTCAGAATTAATGCTGGAGCGATTCACTCTTACATCCTGATGGCAGATGGAATGACCAAGTACATGAGCGAATTAGAAACAGGTGACGAAATAGCCATCTTGTCTTCTTCCGGATCTATCGAAACTGCAATAGTAGGTAGGCTAAAGATAGAATTGAGGCCCCTTCTCGTTGTCAAATTCGAGATTTCCGGAGAAGAGGGGCAGGTAGTAGTCCAGCAAGCAGAGACCGTTAGATTTGTTTCCCCGAAGGGGACGGCTGTTTCAGTAACAGATTCAAAGGCTGGAGACAAAATAACGGTATTCACAGACGACCGAGTAAGGCATATTGGAATTGCACTTGATGGGGAGATGGTGGAAAAGTGAATGTGCTAGGAGAAGGGGAATCGAAAGGTGCGATATCCATTCTCCATGCTCTGGGACTGAGCAGAGGTTGCTCTATAGGAATCCAACTAAAAACCAATGTCAAGATTGTAGAAGATGCGATTGAAATTGAAGGTGACAGGCACGATCTTCTTGATGCAGTGGAGAAATGCTGGAGGGACAGAGGTCTCCCAATACCCGACAAATTCGGATGGAAGGTGGAAAGCTCAATCCCTATTGGCCAAGGTCTTAAGTCAAGCTCAGCATTGTCTTGTGCGGCTCTCAGGGCTCTCAACTCATGCGCCTGGGCTGGTCTTTCTAACTCTGAGATCGCAGATATCGCTGCTAACTCCCAGCTAATCGCCAACTGTGCCAAGACTGGTAGTATGGACGATAATTGGGCGTCATTGGAGCCGGGCTGGAAGCTTGTAGACCCCAGTCTACCTGCGTCTGAGTCAATTATTCTCCAAGGAGACATTGATCCTGGTCTTTCGATACTCCTAGTACTTAGGGGAGAAAGATTAGTGGAGATTTCGCCTGAGGACTTTTCACATCATCAGCAGATTTTCGAGAGGTCCCTAGCTTCCATAATGAGGGGTTCAATTCTAGATGCATTGTCATCAAATGGAATGGCTGTTGCAGCAGCAACTGATGATCAAGAGGCTCTGAGAATTTGCAATTTGAGCATCGCATCAGGAGCCATTGCAGCTGGCATTAGTGGGTCTGGACCATCAATTGCTATAGTATGCTACGAGGAAGATTCACCATCTCTTTGCAAGTTATTTTCCGAATCTGGGCTAGAGGTCATTTCAACAGGCATTTATGTGAAAGATGAGATTTCCGAGGTGCAATGATGGGGATGGGACTTGGCGAACATCTGAAAGTCACGCTATTCGGAGAGAGCCACGGCAAGTGTGTAGGGGCTCTTTTCGAGGGAATCCCTCCAGGGACAGAAATCGACTTGGACGCCCTCGCCAACGACTTATCTCTCAGAAAACCTGGAAGAAGAGGGATGTCAGCTAGACTGGAGAAGGACGAATGCGAGATTCTGTCAGGAGTTCACGAGGGAAAGGCAACAGGTTGGCCATTGCTTATGATTGCAAGAAACTCAGATGCGCGATCATCCGACTATAGCTTCCTGCCCGATCATCCACGTCCAGGACATGCTGATATGGTTGAGGAAATCAGATCTAGCGGGTCCAATGACCCCCGAGGAGGCGGTTCACAGTCAGCTAGACTGACTCTAGGATTAGTGGCAGCGGGAAGCCAGGTAAGGAAAATGCTAGACGAAGCAGGATGGTCATGCCACGCCCATCTAAGTAGAGTGGGCGACATCTCTTCCAGGCCATTGATCCATCTAGATACTTCCCAGACTCTAGAAGAGGGAACGGAGATGTCTAGGTTAAACTGCAGAGACCCCGAAGCTGCAGTAAGAATGGGGGAAGCGATTAGAAAAATTCGAAGGGAGAAGGACTCAATCGGCTCTGTGGTAGAGCTATTGATTCTCGGACTTCCTATTGGAGTCGGAGAACCATGGTTCGACGGGTTGGAGCCATCTCTTGCTAGAGCATTAATGGCAATTCCTGGAGCTAGAGCAATAGAGTTCTCCAATGGAATCGAGGCATCAAGAATGAGGGGCTCAGAGAATAACGATATGTGGGCACCAGGGCACGATTTACCTGAGTTGGAAGGGGCCGAGACTGGAGATGCAGACGGGGCTTTGGGAGGTAGATCAACTGGAGCCCCGTTACGGGTTTTGGTGCACTTCAAACCTCCAAGCAGCTTACCAAGGGAGCAATTCACCCTGCATCTTCCTAGTAACAAGAAACAGGCACTGAAGGTAGGCGGAAGGCATGATCCTGTTATCGGGCCTAGGGCAGCACCCGTTGTGGAAGCAGTTGCAATGCTAGTTGTAGCAGATCTGGGAATTGCCGGGGGATTCCTCTAGCCGGATTGACTTTCTAGATACTGTTGAATCCTGAGAGGGAGGTTAATTGCGAACATCCCTGCTATCACGATGAAAACCAGAATAGTTCCCAATGCAACTCCGTAAACGCTAGTCAACTCCACGCTCTCCTCTAGACGATTTGCAGCAACAGAATCGAAAATACCTACGAATAGAGGAACGAAGAAATTGATGAACAGTGTTAGAGTTGCTACCAATGCTGCAACGATAGGAGTGTAACCAAGTGCCCTGTTATACCTGTCCGTGATGCTCTTGACGTTCATCACGTATACTTCTCCAGTTCTTATCGAGGTATCGAGCATAGAGAAGCGGATTACTGCGCTAGAGACCTCGATGTAAACGACTAGGAAGACTGCATACAATATCAGTAGCAACTTCTGCATGATTTCGTTCTCCGGCAAAAAATTCAACCCAAACTCGACCTTGCTTCCAGCAAACCTGATGGTGACCAGAATTAGCATTACGTAAGACAGTAGTATAGCCCTTTGGTCCCTTTGCCAAACCCCCCAGAAACCAGATATCAGTCCAATTAGAATCATCAGTAGGTGGAGCCATAGCCCTAGGAAGCCAAGACCGATCATGTTTGATATCGCGAACCATGCAGTCCCAGAAACAGGCGTGAGCATGAAAGTCAGAAATCCTAGTACCAAGAGCGAACCTATTGCTCCCATCTGAAGGTTAAGGACCATTTTGTTAGGCGACACAAACTCCCTATTAACGAGAATCGGACCTCCGAAGATAGCATCTATCCAACTTGGTATGGCGACATCTGGAACCGCATCATCGGGTATCCCGCTGTCTGCTTTCAGTGTTCCAGCAGCCCGTTTTCTGCTAGGAGCCGATGAACGTACCACCTTCCCCTCATACAGGTGCGAAGTATCTACTGGACTCTTGCCTTCTTCCATAATTGCAACACCTCAGAATCCTCTTGCACCAGCCAGAGCCGTGAATAGTAGCATGTCTGGCTCCCAGTCCATGACATACGCCCCCAGTCCTCTAAGCTCTGTCATCAGAATGTCCCTCTCAGTTTTCAGCACCTCGTAGCCTGTTCTATCTATTCTCCTAGCATCGAATTCGAACTCTAGGCTGCTAGGTGAGAGTACAGTGACCTCGAAATTCCTTGCCCTCAGGTCCCTTACAGCATCGACTATTGTCGGATCATCCTCTAACGGGGACAGGATGATGATGGGGCTGCCTCTGTGAATGTGGGGCATGATCCTAGTAGTTACAATCTTCAGTGGAGTATTCCCCTTCGCCATAGCTCCTGCCA
>MDSX01045446.1_pt1 | contig 14398 bp, 11 predicted proteins | sample 811141 | NCBI WGS metagenome assembly MDSX01 (sample SAMN05326642, study PRJNA326480) | marine metagenome | isolation source: seawater | place: Atlantic Ocean: South East | collected 2010
CACGCTCAAGCTGGCGGATTTTGGGTTCGCGACGGACGCGTCGGGCCCGGACGGCCGCCGGGCCCGAGCGTTTCTAGCGAAGGACCTCACCGGCGATAGGCTCCAAGGGACCGTGGAATACGCCGCGCCGGAGGTGCTCGCGGACATAGGCATGAGCGCGCCGGGGAATAACGGTGACGTGGGCGTGCTCACCGACGGCCGGGGCAGGCGGCTTCGACCCGACCGACCGAGCAACACCCGCCCCGAGGTTGACCTGTGGTCCGCGGGCGTCACCGTGTTCATCATGCTCGGCGGGTACCACCTCTTCGACGCGAGTAAGGAGTCCCTGGGCGCGCGCAGGCGCATGGATTTCACCCTGCAGAGGGAGTACGACAAGCCGGTGTGGAGTAACGTGTCGGTGGAGGCGAAGCGGGTGATTCAGGGTCTTCTCGGGTCGGACCCCGGAAGCAGGTACACAGCCGAGCGCCTCCTCGCCGATCGATGGCTCGCGGCGGCGGCGGTGGCGGATGGGGCGACCGCCGAGTCCACCCCGCCCTTGTCCCCGAGGCTGTCCCCGAGGATGTCCCCGAGGATTTCGAACCGACCTAATGGAAAGATGGGTAACGGGGATTCGCCCCGGGTGATGAGGGATGTCCCGGTGCGGGTCACCCCGAAGCTGGACGCCGCGGGCCGCCGCTCGACGTCCGCAGAGTCCGAGTACGTGTAATAGAAGAGAGAAGATTCGTACTCGTATCGCGCGCGTGATTCGTTTCGTTTGATTTCCGAAGTGTGATGACTGCTAGTTAGTACCGTCCCGGAGGCGGGGGAGGGACTTGCCTCTGATCCCGGCCCCCGCCGCCGTACCCGCCTCGGTTGTCCCGATACTCCTGCGGCGGCGGCGGTCCTCCCCGAAACCCGTGGCCTTGCGGGGGACCCGGACCGGGCCCACCCCCCCCCCCCCCGTAGCCACCCCGCGGCGGGCCGCCCCACTGCCCACCCGGCGGTGGACCCCCGTACCCCCCGGGCCCTCCCCTCGGGGGCGAACGACCTCGATCGTTGTACCGCGGCGGAGCCGCCCCGTAGCCGCCCCGGTCCCTCGGCGGCGACCTGCCCCCGTAGCCGCCCGGGGGCGACCGTCTCGGCGGGGATCTGCTCCCACGGTACATCCCGGGTCCGTTCTGGTACCCACCCCCGGGAGGTGGAGGTCCTCCGTTTCCGTTGTTGCCGTACCCGTGCGGCGGGGGGCCGCCGTATTGGTGCGGGCGAGGGGGGTAGTCCATCGGAGGCGGGCCTCGGTTGCCGTCGAACGGCGGCCCTCCCCTGCCCGAGGGGGGGTACCCCCCGATGGGCGGCGGGGGACCGTCGGGGAAGGGTCCGGACAGCACGTCCAGCCCGCCCCCGATCGGGGGAGGCGGCGCGAGGGGCGGGGGCATCCCCGCGGGTGGAGCCGACCCACCGAACTGGCTGTTGACCTGGTTGAGGAGATCCTGGATGTCCCCCGCGCCCGGTCTGTCGTCCCGGGCCGCCGACGCCGAGGGCGGAGGCGTCCCGCGACCCCCACTGCCGGGCGGCGCCGGGAGGGGATCCGACGCGTGCTGCACCTGCGGCTGTTCCGCCGGGAGGGGCTTAGCGTCCGGGCCGATCCCGCGCTTGTGGACAGCCACCATGAGCATGTCCCCTTTGCCCCGGAGCTTCGCCTTCGACTTCCTCGCCAGCGTGGACATGAGCTTATCCGCGAGCTTACCGCGCGGGATGAAGTAAACCTCGAGCACGCCGGTGATCGGCTCGGCCACCCCGCATCGCTCGCGCTTGCCGTACTGCGACGCGAGCGCCGCGACGGCTTTGTCGTTGAACGCGGAGTTGTCGGCGTTGGGGTCGGGACCGCACACCGCCGCAGTCACCGCTCGGGTCCTGCTCTTGTCAACCACCTGCCGGATGAACCTGTGCGTCGCGTCGAACGCGACCCGTCCCTTGATCTCCAAGGACGTCGGGAACAGCGGCCCGAAGTCCGCGCGCTCGCCGCCGATGGGCACCGCGCGAACCACGCAGTCACGTAGTCCCTGGCACCGGACCGTCCCGGACCATTCGCCAGCCTCGGGCTCTTTTTTCCTCCGAGCGGCGGGCGGCTCGCTCGCGGCGGGGGCCGGCTCAGGCACCGGGGAGGGCTCGCGCTGGGGCGGTGACGCGCCCGGAACGTCATCCCCGTCGTCATCGAACCCTTTCGTGGGATCGTATTCCGCATCCTCGTCCGTCGGGTGGGCCCCGGCGTCGGGGGGCGGGCTCGGCGGGGCACCCGCGGGTTCGTCGTCGTCGCCGCCAGAATGGTCGTGACCCGCCGCGAACTGCTCGAAGCTGGTCAGCATTCCCCCGCCTAAACCCTCTGCGAGCTCGTCGCCGGAGCCGTCGCGGCCCGGGGGCGTCCCGGGCTCCGCGGACGGCGCCCTCGGCGTGGTCACTTCGTCGGGAAGCTCCGCGGGGGCTTCGTCTTCATCCGAGTTTTCATTCCCGGCGGTGTGGTAGGAGTCGGAGGCCACCAGCGAGGGTGTCTCCCTGTGCCCGAGGCCGTCCCCCGCGACCTGCTCCTCCTCCAGCAGCTCCTTCGCGTCGAACATCACCTCCTCGCCCTTGTGCGTCTTCCGCACGCGCGCCTCGGCGGGCAACTCGGGGAGGAAGGCGTCCTCGCCAATCTTCGCCTCGCGCTCGGCGCGCATCGCCTGGAGGTCCTTGTTCGCCAGTTCCGTCGGGGACATGCGCACCAGCCTCGCCGCGGGGAGGTCGCCGGTGAGTACGTTGGCGCGTAGCCCGGGGTTCTTCGGGTCCTTGAGGTTGAACACCAAGGTGCGGGCCTTGGCGTTGTACTCCCTCGGGTCGATGACCACGTACAGCTGCGTCTCCACCTCCATCGCGATCGCCGCGAGTTCGGACTCGTCCCGCGATTGGCCGGACGATGCTTCGCCCTGGGCGGTCTTCATCGCCTCGAGAAACTTGATGAAGACGTTCTCGCGCACCCCCGATCGTGGATCGTCCGCGGTCCGCGCGGTGGACGCGCTCGCCTTCTTGGGCTTTTTCTTCTCGGCGGGGTTTTTCCTGGCGGGCGCCGGCGCCCTCTTCGAGGGCTTCAGCGACGCGAGCGGCACGTCGTCGTCGCTGTCGCTCTCCGACTCGCTGGATTCCTCCGGCTCCTGCGCCTTGCGCTTGCCCTTCTTCGCCGGGGAGGTGGCCACCGGGGAGTCTTCTTTGGGCCAGGACACCTCCATGTTGAGGATCGCCTCGTACAGGTTGATGTCCTCCAGCTCCTCGGAATCGACGTACCACAAGCTCGCCGTCTTGGCCTTGACGTTGACCTTGCGCACCTCGCAGTTGTACCAGCTGCCGGTGTCGGGCCACAGCACCTGTATGCTCTTACCCTTGAAGTCCGAGTTGAACTCCCCGATCGTGACCAGCCGCCGGTCGGGGTCGAACGCGCCCTGCGTGGGAAGGGAGAAAACGAGCATCGCGTGAGACGGTGCCGAGGAAAATTCATGAAGCGACGGGGCCGATCTCGCGCGGGCGGGGCGGTGGGCGCGCTCTTCCAGGGATCAGGAACGGTCGGGTCGGTGACGGGAACTTACCGCCATGGTTCCGAAAGCGTCGCGCGATCTGATACCTCCCAGCGCGTGTCTCTGTGACTCTCCGCCTGCCGGGCAAAGATCGCCTCGGAGGCGGCTCGGCCAAGACAGGTAAATTTTGGCGCCATCCCGGCCGGGCAAGTCTTCCCCGCATCCACTGCAGACGGCACCGAGGGGGCGTGGCACGCGGGGGGGTTCATGGGGTGCCTGTGCCTCGGGGATGATGAAGGCAAGGGAGGCGGCAGAAAGGGCAAGAAGACCGGCAAGAATCTCAAGCTGGTGCGTACCGGGTCGTCTCCCCGGCGTCGCGCGCGTCGCGTCCCGACACACCCGCGCGCGCGCGACCGTCTCGTGACATCTGTCATTCCCCCCGCGATCGCCCCTCCCTCTTTCCGTCCATCCAAACCACTCACGATGCCCCCACACTCGCCAAACATCGCAGGTACTCGTCGGCTTGGATGGCGCGGGTAAGTCTACGCTGCTGCAGACGCTGCTGGGCCAGGCCCCGGAGTCCACCATGCCCACGTTCGGCTTCAACAACGAGTCGTTGACCCGCGGCGCGTTCGACGTGGACGTCTTCGACCTGGGAGGGGGACGGAAGATTCGGGGGATTTGGAAGGCGTACATGGCCGACGTGCACGGATGCGCGTTCGTCGTGGACTCCAGCGACGACGCAAGGCTGGAGGAATGCAGGGACGTCTTCGCCGAGACGTTGCGGGACCCGCACCTCAGCGGCAAGCCCGTCGTCATCTTCGCAAACAAGCAGGATGCGCCGGGGGCGAAGACCACGGAGGAAGTGGCGACGGCGCTCGGGCTCACCACGCTGCAGAACGAGCGGCACCACGTCGTGCCGTGCACCGCGTTGCGGACGACGGACGGCGGCAAGGGCGACAATGGCGCCGCGGACACCGGCGTGGACGACGGCATGCGGTGGATGCTGGAGAAGGTTGGCGAGGATTGGGACGAGCTCAACCCGAGAGTCGCGAAGGAGGCGGAGGCGGCGAGGCGAAAGGAGGAGGAGCTCAAGAAGGAACGCATCAAGCGGGGAGAGGAGGTGCGACGTGAACGGTTGGAACAGGAGCGGTTAGAGGAAGAGAGGCTGGAGAAGGAGAGGCTTGAGAAGGAGAGGGCCGAGAGCGAGGCGCCGAGCGAGGCCATCGTGGAACCGTTCCAGATGGAGGCCGTCGTTGAGTCACCGACGCCGATGAAGCGTACGCTGATCCCGGTGGAGGATATCGACTCTCCAGAGGGTGGAACCGCACTGTTCGGCGCGGTCACCGTCTCCCCCGGGGCGTTCAAGGAGCAGGTGGACTGAGCGGGTGCGCATCGATGGACTACATTCGTCTGTGTATTATTAATCGACTGCACAGCTGCTCTATTTTCCCGCGCTCTCCTCTCTCCGGTGAACTATTTACACGCGCTCGCACTCCAGCAGGCGGGAGAAGTAGAACGAGGTCGCCGTCATCTCTCGCCTGGTGACCTTGAAGCCCGCGGCGTTGAGCGCCGCCTCAACGTCCTCCTCGGCGTGCAGGTAGGCGCGGGTCGCCTTGGAAGGGCCCGGGAAGAGCTCGCCGATGCGCTTGAGGATGGTGTAGGCGAGGGTCTTGGGCGCGAATGAGATGATGAGCTTCTCGTCAGAGAGGGACGCGAGGTGGTCGATCATGCCGTTGACCCTGTCGGTGGGGTAGTGGATCATCACGTCGATGCAAGTCACCACGTTGTACTTCCCACTGCACTCCTCGAGGCCGAGCGCCTCAAACTTGGGCGCGACGGAAGGAGCCTTGGCGCCAGCCTTGACCTGCTCGTTGTAGCGCACCTCAGCCTCGCCGACCATAGCGGAGGAGATGTCGGACGCGGAGACGGACGCGCCGCGCAGCGCGAGGGGGATGGCGAGGGAGCCGGTGCCGCATCCGGCGTCGCACACCGTCTTGCCAGTCATGTCCACGCCCGCGGTCCAGCCGAGGATCTTGTCCACGGTCTGCTGGTGGCCGTTGCGGATGTCGAGCTGCACCTTGTTCCCCTCGTCAGTCTCGCCGTAGATCTTCTTCCAGCGGCTGAAGCCCTCGGTGTCGAAGTAGTTGCGGACGGAGGCGGCTTCGTCGCCGCCGGTGGTGGACATCATGTCCTCGCGGCGCTTGTTGGGATCGGTCGCCATGAGGAGGCCGCCCGCGGCCGCGGCGACGACGGCGCCGCCCACGGCGACACCGACACCGTCAGCGGTCTGGGAGATGGCCTCGGTCGCGGCGAACGCGGCGGGGGTCGCCGCGAGGGACGCGGCAGCGAAGGCACCGGCGGGGAGCGCGGCGGAGGGCTTGGACACCTTCTTGGCGGCATCGGAGCGCTTGGCCACCGCCTTGGGGGCGACGACGGCGCGGGCAACGCAGGAGGTCATGGCCGACATGCTGATAACATCGGAACGGGGAAAACGGTCAGTTTACACGTCTCGGGGCGGCAATCGCGACGACCGGGACGGGGGGCAATCGCGATTATCGGAACAGGGATAGGGGTTAGTTTTTATCCCCCGGCCCCGGTCCCGCGCGTCTCGACGACGGGTCGTCGCGGGTGGAATCGCGGACTGGACGCGACGTTCGGGTCGACTGACACCGCGTCGAGGTTTGTGGGATACGGACGGGACGCTCACCTGTCTATCGTTACGAGGGTTCGCTCGATTGGAAGTGGGTACCGCCCGGGATCGGAAGCTTTTTTTTGTTACGTGGAGATTCGTGGAGATTGGCCAATCGGATTCGAGTTTGCGATCTCTTCTCAACCGGCGCAAGATCCTTTCACTGGGAATCAGTTAGACTCGGGTCTATTCTTCTGAAATACCTTTTTTTAACGTACATTACACCCAAAAAATCACTCACTGCACACCAGTCTCCTTGTAAAGCTTCTCGCGCTGCTTGGTGAGAAAGCTCTCGATGTTGCTCGCCATCTTCTGCACGTCCGCGAGGTTGTCCAAAAAATCAATCACTGCACGACAGTCTCCTTGTAAAGCTTCTCGCGCTGCTTGGTGAGAAAGCTCTCGATGTTGCTGGCCATCTTCTGCACATCCGCGAGGTTGTCCTTGAGGGTCTCCTTCGCCTCCTTCGCCTCGTTCTTCTCACGTTCCTTCCTATCCTTCTCCTCCTTCTCCTCCCGCGTCTTACGGTCTTGTTCCTCCTTGGAGCGCCTACGTTCCTCCGCCTCCGCCTGCTTCGCGAATTGCGTCTCGAGGGTCACCGCGAATTTGTCAGGGAGCGTCTCCTTGGTCCAGTCCATGAACGCCAAGGTCTCGTGCTTGCTCCCCTCCACAGTCTGGTGGAAGTTATCGGCCATCTGCCACATGTTGTCCGACTTGGCCTGTTCGGTGAGCGCGCGCCAGTCGAAGAAGTGGTGCTTCTTGGACTCGAACGCGCGCTTGACGTGGCCGGCCATGGCGGTGAGGAACCTGTGCTCCACGCCGTCGGGCTTGAACATGTGCCAGTCGTGGTTCGCCTTGCCCACGAGCTGGTACGGCCGTCCCGTCTTCTTCATCGCCTTGTCCACCTGCGCCACGAGCGCGTCCAGGTCCGTCCTGTACCGCTTCAGGCTGGCGTCGAACTCTCGCTCGCTGCCGAGCTTGGCGGACCAGTCAGCGGGCGCGCCGGGAGCGCCCCACCCCAGGTGGTTACCCACCCACCAGTGCATCACGTCGACGACGACCACCACCGGCCTCTTCTTACCCGCCTCCGCGTGTTCGTGTTTCCCGTCCTTCACCTTGGGGTCCGTTGGGACGAACGCATCGAAGCTTCGAACCGCGGCGTTGACCCTCGGGCCGGTCATCACCGGCAACCCGTCGATCTCTCTGCCGTACTCGACGAGTTTCAAGTCCTGCTTGCTCTGCGGGTCCGGTTCGAAGAGGTGGACGAAGCCGAGCGCGGGGCCGTACGGTGACGTGGGGTGGCACGCGGCGGCCATCTCGTTCTCCTTTTCGTGCCAGCACGGGGCATCCTCGTAGCAGGAATTGGCGGCGCATCGATCGTCGCCGTGGGCGCACACGAGGGGCTGCATGTTGTTTGGGAGGAAGTTGACGGTGGGGGCGACGCACTCGACGGGATGGTCGCAGCGGTCCGCGTCGTTGAGGATGCCGTTGCAGAAGGTGAAGTGCCAGGCCCTGTCGGTGCTGTCGCCGAGCATGAGGACGTGCGCGGATCCCTCCTCCGGGTACGTGTCGAAATCTCGCGCGGCGACGCTGGGGCAGACGCCGTTGCATCCCGGGCCGCGCGCGAACCGGGGAGCCTGGGGCGAGGAGAGCTCGGGCGACGCCATCGTGGCCATCGCGGACGATGCGCCGACGGTTCCGGAGCCGAACGCCGCGGCGGCGCCGACGCACGCCACGAGCGCGAGGGCTCCGTACTTGGTCGCCAGGTGTTTCGTCCTGCTCGTGTCGAAGTGCTTCATGCGCTCGGTCGGCGTCACGCCGAGGAGCGGGGTGTTCGCATCCGCGGGTCTGACCGCGACGGGCGCGGACGATGAATCACGCGTCTTCATGAATCACGCCGTACGTTTCGATACGGTTCTCCTCCTATTTGTTCCACGGCGCGTTCCTCCCGCGCGTCTCCTCTTCTCAACACTGTGATTGCGTTTGGTGGGAGCCGCGGGAGTTACACTTTCTTCCGATTTACACCCTGTTTTTCGGATTTCTACACCCGGTGTAAGCTACACCCTGTTTTGCGGGTCATCATAGTTTGACTATTCTGACCACGGTGGGCAATCTTGAATCAAAACATCATAAACTTTTCCCGGCCAAATTAGTCCGTGATTTGGTATAGGCGCCTGCCCGTGAAAAGTTATATGGGCTGATTTTAGACTGATGTTTAAGGGTTCAAATTTGCTCAAAAATTTGCCGAGTTTCCTCCCCACTGATTCAAGATTGCCCAAAAGATAAAAACGAAAGATAAAAATATTTTGAGTGTGTCTTAGTCTGCTTTTTGTGCTTTTTAGTCGTTTTTTAATCTTTATTCTGACTATTCTGACCAAAATTTAGTGTTTCATAACTGGTATCGGCGCCTGAAATAAACTCGGCGTCATTTCTCGCGACGAGTCACAACTGCCCCTGCGGAGACACGACAGCTGTGACACCGAACGAACGGACATGTCGTCCAAGCTCACCTCCCACTTTAGGGGCACCAAGTCCGACAGGCGCTCGTCGACCGGAAAGGGCAAGGGCAAGGCCGTCGCGCGGGTCGAAGGTGCGCGCGTTCACCGGCCCTCTCGTCGGATCCGACGAGATTTCTCCGAGACTGAATTGTCGCTCCCCAACTGCCCGAGACTGACCTATTTCGATCCCTCCAATCGCAGATGACGACGAAAACACCGAGGAAGTGAACTACCTTAAGATCCTGAAGACCTTCGACATGACCACGGTGCGTACACTGGGCCCTCGCGGCGCTCGCCCTTCCCGGAAATTCCATTTTATCGCAATTCAGAAAATGACGTGCCCACTCGATGCGACGGAAGCTCTGACCGAGTCATCATCCCTCCCCGTCGTCGATATCGCAGAAGTACGGTCCCGCGCTCGGTTTGACTCGCATGGAGAGGTGGGAGCGCGCCGAGAAGCTCAACCTCGATCCCCCCGCGGACGTCTTCAAGATCCTCAAGGACCACGACGAGGGTGGGAAATTCACGGAGTGCGTCTGGGAGCGCCTGGTGTGACGAGTCGGAGAGAGAGGGAGAGTGGGAGACTGGAGAGGGGGAGACGCGAGGGATGAACGGGGCATCTCAACGGCGCGAGGAGTCGGGACGGCACGCGCGCGCACGTTACCCACGATTAGGATACGTTGTCGAATCAATCAGCACAGCTGTGTAGCTCTGATAATCTCACCAGAGCGCTCGCCCACAGAAATCGCGTTCACACCACGGCTCGCGGTGAAGCCATGTCCGGGTCCGACGAGCCCGCGCGCCTGGAACGGGTCTACGACGTATCCGCGACCGCGTCGTGGATCCGAGCCGGCGGGTTCCGCCGCGTCGCCCTTCAGATCCCCGACGACCTCCTCCACGACGCGGTTAACCTCGCGGCGGCGCTGGAGCGGCGGTGCGTCGCGCCCGATGCCGCGACGACGAGCGGCGACGCCGTCCCCACGCGCGTGTTCGTCCTCGCCGATACCACCTTCGGCTCGTGCTGCGTCGATGAGGTCGCCGCCGCGCACCACGCCGCCGACGCCATCGTCCACTTCGGCCGCGCGTGCATGAGCCCCGTCGCGCGACTCCCCGCCAGGTTCGTCTTCAACAAGGTCGACCTGGATGTGTCCGCGTGCGCGGGGGCGATCGGGGCGCACGCCGAGACGCTCGGCCTACGCAACGCGGACGCATCAAGCGACGAGTACACGGTCGACGCGGTGGTCGTGCTCGTGGACCAGGAGCACGCGCACGCCGCCGACGAGCTCCGCCGATGCGTCAAGGAGATTTGCTCGTCGTCATTCGCGGGGGCCCCGCCGGTGACGGTAGCTGAGACCCTGCCCGTGGAGGCCCTCCCGAGGGAGCGCGCGCACGCCGTCAGTAGAGTAGGCGGCGGCGGAACATGCTGCGGCGGCGGAGGGTGCGGCGTGGGGTCGAAAGAAGAGAGAACGCAGGTGACGGACGCGATGCGCTCGCTCGACGTGAATGAGAATGAAGATTCATCGTCAGTCGACGATACGAAGACGCGAGTCGCCGGGCAGAATTTCATCCTCCCCGAGGGCGCGGACGACCGCTCGAGGTGCGCGTTCGTATGGGTGGGCGGCGGGGAGAGCCCCGCGCTCGCTCAGGCGCTCGCGATCCTCCACGGTCGCTGCCGGGGTATCGCGCAGATCGACCCGGAGACGAACGAGTTGAGCCCGGAGGCGACCGGGTCCGCGGAAGTCTCCCGCGTGGTGAAGCGACGGCGGTACCTCATCGAGCGCGCGAGGGAGGCCAATGTCGTGGGGATCGTCGCGGGGACCCTCGGGGTGGCGGGGTACCTCACGGCGATCAAGCGGCTGAGGAAGGTCATCGCGGACAGCGGCAGAAAATCGTACACCGTCGTCGCCGGGAAGCCGAATCCGCAAAAGCTGGCCAACTTCCCCGAGATTGAGGCGTTCGTGCTGGTGGCGTGTGAGCAGGCGGCGCTGATCGACGGGCGGGACTATCTGCAGCCGGTGATCACGCCGTGGGAGGCGGAGGTGGCGTTCACGCACGGTAAGGTATGGGACGGGGAGGTGAGGCTGGACTTTGAGCACCTGCTCACAACCGGCGGAGTTAACGACGAAAAGGGCGGGACGGAAGAACGCGGACCGGAGTTTTCGTTCCTCGGAGGCGGTGTTCGCGGGATGAGACGGGATCAAACGGCGGACGGTTCATCTTCCGACGACACCGTCGACGACGGGGTCCTGGGCGACGGGGGTAAACAGCTGGCGCTGAGGGCGGAGCGGGCGGTGACGGCTCGAGCGTCGGGGTCGGGTCTCGCGGACGTCCGGTCGGGCGCCGAGTACCTCCTGAACAGACGGACGTACACGGGCCTGGAACCCGGGGCCAGGCGAGCGGAGGATGGATCAGCCGCGGAGTTTCCGCTGGAAGCCGCGCAGGGGCTGACGGGGCGCGCGCACGGCTACGCCCAGGAGAAGTAGCGAACCTTAGCGAGAGGGAGGAATCCAACTCTACAATAATTTCTTCGTCTCTACGCCTTGGGGGCAGGCGCCTCCGCGGGCGGGGCATCTCCCGCCGGGGCAGGCGCGGCACCGGCGTCTCCCGCTGAGGCAGGCGCGGCGCCCGCGTCTACGCCACCCTCAGCCGCCGCCGGCGGCGGCGGCGCCTCCGCCGCCTCCCTCGCCGCCGCCTCCCTCAACGCTCGATCGGCGTTTCTCTCCTTGGCGGCTGCTTCGACGTACGCGGTTGTGTCCGTCTTCTTCTTGTGGGTTTTCCACATGGACGCGGAGCAGTTCTTGGCGATGTTCAGCAAGTCGTCGCTCCACTGGTGCATCTCGGAGTAGCTCGAGGTGTACATCTCGGGTCGTTCCATGTACCCCGGCTGGAGCTTGCTCCAGAATCGCTCGCTCTTGGCGTGGTACGCCTCGTTGCGCTCCTCGTAGGAGGGCGGCGCTACGTTCTCGCGGCCCGGGATGTCCGCGTTCGCGCCCTTCGCCGTGAACCGCGGCATGGGCACGACCTCGCCGTTGGTGTCCACCCATCGTGGGTGGCGGTCCATGAACTGCTTCACCTCCGGGGACATCTCCACCGCGTCGTCGTCCGTCGATTTTGGTGCTCGCGGTTCGGTGCTCGCGTTCGTCCCAACGGCCTGCTTCGTCCCGCGCATCACGGGCACCGGGTTCGCGCCGGGCCTCGACATGATGACATTGGCGAGGTCCCTCGACAGAGTATCGCCGAAAGAGGCCATGACGCGACCTCGTGCGTCCGGCTTCTGGCGATTGCCGATTCCGTTTTTACCCCCTGTCTGCGGTGAAAACGGTTTCGCGACGTTGACCGGGCAAAAAACCAAATCTCTACTCGTATGGGCAAACAGTGTCAAAAGGCACAAAACACACCTTCAGACCGTCAACCGGGGTTCAACTTTCGCCAACACGTTTCGCCCGGCCGCCGCCGCCCCGTTTGGGTTTACAATCCAACCCGCCGCGCCAATCCGAGCGGCGCCAAGGCTGAACGACTGGCTCGAACAAAATGGCCGAGGACGAAGCGAAGCCCGAGGAGACTCCCGTGGAGGAGCCCGAGGCGAATGAGCCCGAGGTTGGCGACAAGCGCAAGGCGGAGGATGACGCCGAGGGCGGAGACGAGGCCGGCGAGAAGGAGGCGAAGGTTGAGGAGAAGGTGTGGACGCCCGTGAAGCTCGGGCCGAAGACGTTCAATAGCCCGGACGAGATGATCAAGTACTTCTCGTGGCTCCTCAGCAACATGACCATGAACCAGAACATGAACGACTACGAGCGCATGGTCGTCGAGCCGTGCCTCAGGGAGGCGCACCCCGAGGCTGAGAAGAAGATCGGGTGCGGGATCAGTTCCTTCCAGATCCGCACGCACCCCGACCACGACAGCCGGTGCTACATGGTGGTCCGCACCGACGGCACGTGCGAGGACTTCTCATACAGGAAGTGCGTCGAGAAGCTCTTCCCGGGCTGGGAGCCGCCCGCGAGGAAGGAGAAGCCCGAGCGGGGCGGCCGCGGCGGCAGGGGGGGCAGGGGCCGAGGCGGCGGTCGAGGGGGCGGTCGAGGCGGTGGCCGCGGCGGTGGCCGCGGCGGCGGTCGTGGCGGCGGTCGTGGCGGCGGTCGTGGCGGCGGTCGTGGCGGTGGCCGTGGCGGTCGCGGAGGCAGGGGTCGCGGCGGCCGCAAGTGAGCGGAGCCTTGCCCGATGAAGCGAATTCACCAACCTCACTAAGAGTTGATACGAAACGAGAGTCTATCGCCGTTGTCCGTCATCCTCGTCGTTGTTCGCGCCCGAGCCGAACACCGGCTCCCACAGCGCGTTGTGCACCCCCCACGTGAACCCCTGGAACGCCCTGAACCCGTCCACGATCGCCGCGTTGGCTGCCCTCTCAACCTCGGACTCGCCGCCGTCCTCGCTCGCGCCCATAGGTCCTGCCGAGTCCTCTCCCCCCATCGCCCTGCGCGCCGCCATCGCCAAACCCAGCGGCGCGGTGGCCAAACCGATGGGCGCGAGCGACGCCGCGGCGATCGCTCCCGCCAGCTCCTTCCCCTCCGGCGCGTACGCCCTCACCCTCTCCCGAAGATACCGCCGCCATCCCGCGTCCAAATTCCACTCCTCCGCGCCCTCCGTCAACAGACCGAGGTACCGCGCGCTGGGCAGCAGAGAAGGTAGGCCCAAGTCCGTCTCCGGGTACACCAGCGTGGCGGCCTCGATCGGCGCGCCGTCGGAGCACCGGCGCAGGGTCACGGCCTCCACGTCGTACCCGCTCTCGCTGCGAAGCACGAATCGCCATTCCTCGTCGGTGATGACGTACGCCACGCCGTGCACCTCGCGCTCGTACCGCGCCAACGACGCGTCATCGTCATCGGAGACGCGTGAATCGTCGCCGGACTTGTCATCATCGTCAGTCTCATCCACACCCGCGGTCTCATCCACGTCGAGGCGCCTGACGGATGCGAACCCGGGCTCGACGTAAGGCAGGCCAGGGACGGTGAACACCAGCGCGTACCGATCGAGCACCGCGGGGTAGGAGGCAGACGGTCGGACGCCGCGGACGCCGCTCATGGTCTTGGTGTTGACGTTGCTGCCGTAGGCGAAGTATATGTGCGATCCCGGTGGAGCTCTCACGGTCTCCACCGCATCATCATCGCCAGGTGCCGACGTCGACGTCGACGAAGCGGCGCCGGTGTTCGCGCGGACGCGGTGGGCGCGGCGGATCGATCCATCGCGTCGTCGCGTTCGCACGATTGATGGGGATGCGCTCGTCGCGAAATGCGAGCGGCAGCTCGTGGTGCTCACACCCATGGTGCTTTGGACGAGTGGCCACGCGACAAAAAAGAGAAAAACCACTTGTCTCATCAAAGTTCCGATCGCGCTACCTCATCGATCCCCCAAAAACCGAACGTTTTCACCTCCAAACCCCCCACACGCCGGTCTCGACCGCGCAACGGAGTGAACTCTTGAGAAATTTCACCGCTTCGCGTTTAAACAGTTCAGGCATCACGACCCAACGGTCCTTGGTTTAAAATAAGTCCAATCCACGACCAATCGTTTTTCTGATTTGTCCGCCATGTCATGAACAGAATGCCACTTGTCCCCTGTCTATTTACTTGTCGATTTAAACGGTTTAAATTCCTGGTTTGAAACTCACCGGGTGCCGATGAAGTTTCCCCAGTCAGATA